>WLWD01003647.1_pt1 | contig 61809 bp, 46 predicted proteins | sample 6712731 | NCBI WGS metagenome assembly WLWD01 (sample SAMN12718690, study PRJNA576275) | sponge metagenome | isolation source: marine sponge | host: Mycale hentscheli | place: New Zealand: South Island, Marlborough, Capsize Point | collected 2014-11-01 | reverse complement strand
ATATAGTTCTCTGTGTTATTTGTTAATCATTAACTGGTTGTAAACCAATAAATAACAATAATAATAATGATAATAGCTAGCTAACAATAATAAGATTGCAACTAACCATTATTAGGTGCTTAAATTAGATAGCCTCGTTGCAATGTATTAAGTAGTCATGCCAATTTTAGAAAGAGTTCTGGAGCTGGAGTTTCTGCAGACTCTTCTCCTGATAATGCTTTATCTACAAAGAGACCTAGAATAGAAGAAGGAGAATTCATTGATCTCCCTGATTCTGCACCTACTTCTCCATGCTTGAGTCTATGCCCCTGCCGATACACCAATTTCACCCCCTCTTGCTTCTCCTACATCTTTTTGTGGTGTTCTTTCTCCTCAAACTGCTCCTGTCCCAGGTACTCTTGCGCTAGCGCCTGCGGTTTCTAGTGCTTCGTTATGTAGTAGCATGAGTGAGCAACTATGTGACGATATGCTTTATGCAGAAGATGGTATATTTTGTCTACCTTGTGTGCTTTTTGCCAATAAGGATAATTTAGGTCAGTTGATATGCAAGAAATTTAATTATTGGACAGCAAAAACAAGTAAATTTTCCAAGCATATTTCTACCAATTATCACCAGCTGGCAGTCACCCAGGCAGAAGCTTTCAAAAATTCACAGTTCAGACCAAAATTAGCTGTTGATAATCTGCTTGTAAATAGTAGATTAAAAGAAATAACTAAAAATCGTTCTATAATTAAACATATTGCAGATGCCATTCAATTGTGTGGTACACAAAGTATAGTACTTCTGGGCATAGAGACGATAGCACAGCTGATCCAAGCAGTAACAAAGGCACCTTTATGGCCTTACTTCAGTATGCCATACGATCAGGAGACACTGTTCTTGAAAAGCATTTCAAAGAATCTGGACGGAATGCCATTTACACCAGTAAAACTATTCAAAATCAGCTAATTGAAATATTAGGAGATTATTTTAGAGATAATATAATTAGTGAAATAAAAGAAGCCAAGTTTTATTCTGTATTATGTGACGAAGTACGTGACATATCTAATAAAGAGCAAGTTTCCATCGTTTTAAGATTTGTAGATAGTAAAGATTGCATAAGAGAAGAGTTTTTAGACTTTGTAACTACTGAGAGAGTAACTGGTGAAGCTTTGGCTGCTAAGATCAAAGAAACTTTATTGAAGTATGGTTTGGATTTTCAAGATTGTAGAGGACAAGGGTATGATGGAGCCTCTAATATGGCAGCTCAACGTGGTGTGCAAGGCTTGCTATTAGCAGAAAACAGTAAGGCTACCTACATACACTGTAGTTCACATGTTTTGAACTTGTGCATTGTACAGGCATGTAGTTTACAACCTATTCGAAATATGAACGGTGCACAGAATCTTCTTATTTCTTTAAAAATAGTGCAAGAAGGCAAATGTTTCTTGAACGTGTAATTGATAAACGTACAAAGTTAGTTATACTACATATGGTAGTATGGACTGGGATGCTAGCACTAGCCGAGAAAATGTGGAGTTTGATTCTCGGCTAGTGCTAGCATCCCAGTCCATACTACCATATGTAGTATAACTAACTTCATACGTTTATCAATTACACGTTCAAGAAACATTTCTACATTAAGTTAATGTTGTTGTGCACTATTTACTTGTGGATTTAATAAATTGGGGGAAAATTTTTGTGATGAGTTCACGAAGTTAATGGACAAAGAGTGTAGTGGAATCCAATTGCTATAGAAAGGTAAACTTACAATGCTAATTGGCATTTTATATTCTTTACTAAACAACCCTAGGAAGATATACTGAGTAATGTTTACATTCTGGCATTTTTCCACCTTAAACGATGCAACTGGACACTTTTAGTAAGTAGATACCTTCTGTTCGTATTGTCATAGGGTTAATTCTGCTATATGGTATAGTTTATAAATGTGAACATGCAATGCGTGGAATGCTATGACTCCTTCAACTACAATTTAAGTATAAAATATTGTATTTTTTTCTATTAATGTGATAGCTATAGTGCTATCTCAATTTATTTTATGCTCCCTAATATGTTTCAGTGAAAGTGTTATGTAAATTAGTTGCAAACTTTAATTTTACAACTATAACTGATGGGCTGCTATGAAGGAAGACAACTATGAAATACAAGCTATAATATAGTTGTATCTGTTTGTCATCAAAGGCTATAAAATGTATATTTCATTTTTCAGAGCATTCAGATATATATGTCACAATCTAAGGAATCTTACTCTATTTTAAATTATACATTCCAATATGTCTAAAACACAGATATCAGTTATTCATCACACCAGCCTTACAAAAGCAGATCCTCCTGTCCTTTAGTAAGCCAAGAGCACACAGAGAGGTGACTGTCATTATCACTGAAACAAAAAGCTATATCCTCTGATTCACTCATACTCAACAAATAGTGTATTTTCTTCTGTATGTACCAGATTACATCGTTGTTCACTTGGTAGCATGTTATTGTATATCATCCTAAAGACATGTGCTTGCAAAGTCTGATATGCTATCGAATTTGTTATAGTCATAAACCTAGCTAATTATCTACTTCTGTGATTTTTATCATTATTACAGATTCACCCAAATCATCATTGTTCCCCATCTCTCAAGTCCAGTCATAAAAATTTTATAGGGCAGCATAAAAATAAGAAGAAAACGATCTTTTCACTCCCTGCTCAATCCACAAATATTTACAATTCTTCATCTTGTTTGTCCTGTGAAAGTGTTACAATACAGTGCAGTTCGCCTGAATATTGTTGAAAGAGAATGCAAAGTCACTGACAAAGTCGTCTGGAGTTGTAATGTTCTCTTTTCAGCAATATGCATACACAAGCAGTTTGTCCTGACTTATCAGTACTTCTCACAAAAAATAAAAGGGGCATATTAAATGCAGTAAGAGGAATTAAATAAGTTTAACAATTAACATAAATCATTTACTCAATATAATTTTCCTTCATACTTAGGTATATAAAGGTGATGGAATTAGTAGGGCATCTCAAAGATGAGCATAGTTATGCAGTTGACATTGTTGAAAGAACCTTTAAAAATTTGGATGAACTTTGTGCTTGATGGGAGACAGAAGAAGAAAAATTCCACATTCATGGTTTATGTTATGCATACTGCCCCTCAAAACTATCAACATTATTAATACAGTAATCAGTAAAACATAACCCACATAGGAGTGGAAAAGAGGGCTAAAAAGTCAAGGGACAATTAAAATTAATATAAACTGCTTAGTATATATAAAAGCTGTCGCTTAAAATATTGAAAGAAGGTGTTGGTTCAAGGCACATAATTCATAGTTTTTAGACAATCTGAAATGAGTAATGGAATTTTTCGTGATCACCTGATAACAGAAAAGAACAAGAATAATATAAGGAAAGCTTTCAATGACGATGGCATTCAAAAACATTCAAATAATTTCGTCAGTGTGGCCAGCATTACACAGGAAATGCAGACTTTTGATTAATTTTATTCTCTTGTATAAGCAACAAAGGTGAACAACTAAATGAAGATTGTAAATTGCTGAATGATCAAGATTTGTTATTAGTTATTTAGACAGAATTTTAAAAAGATATGCTACTCAAACATGGTGCAATGGTTGTATGTACATGGATGCAACCTACAATGTTAATGATTATAATATTCATTTAATTCCATTATCCCAGTAGCTAGCATATGCTATTTTTAATATGGAAGACAAAGTTGCAATTATACTGGAGCCCATATAAAGTTGAAATGCAAGGGATTTAAATCCTGCTTGTGGTTTATGTCAGATATGTCTCCACAATGTTTTTAACTCATGGAAGAAGTATTTGATGTAATTAATACTTGTGGCTGGAGGAAATAAATAAATATACTTTTGACAGAAACTAGCCAAGCACAGTTCAAACTATTACTGGTTAAATTAATGACACTATTAAGTCACCAAAATTTATTCAAATATTTTATGTCACGGCAACAATTGTGAGTATTTATGTTTTAGATCTGGCAGTTACATGCATGCGGAGTCATTCCTCTGTGGGTTTTAAAAAAAATTGTTTAACTCAATCACAAGATTAATAGACACCTTGATAAACTTGTTTATAATTATAAATTGTATATAGCTCGTGACAAAGCATTTCTGCAAATGTGAAAAAGGAATAAAACAAAAATCAAATATGTGACATTCATAAGTCACATGAAATGCTAAATCTTCATTCAGCAATAATTGAATAATGTTAGGTAAATTTATTGTACTTACTGTTGATAAATGCTTTACTAATAATGAATTTATCTCCTCTAAGTCATGCTGCAGAGTGACTATGCTTTTGAAGAATGCAGACTGTCTAGGATTCCGTAAAGACGTCACCTAGACATAAACATTCAAACGTTGAACGTTTTCTTTACCTTACCTGTTGTAATCCGTACTTGTCATTTATTTCTGTTGACCATTTCCTATTCCCTTCCCTCTTAATTATATTCATGATTTCCGTGTAACCACAACTTTCCTTATCCTTTGTGTTCCTTATAATGTTTGTGCTTGTATGTTGATAAATATTGTTTACCTCTGAGAACTCTGCAAGACATCGCTAGAGAGTGTGCACTTTTATAAGACTGCTGCTAAAGACTGCAAGCTTGCGCCAGCGGTTGCGGGCAGTTCTAGTCTAGTGCCATCTTAAGTAAACAGTCTGGTCCTTCGTAGTTCGAAGAACTCAAGTGGTGGGACTTTACACACCCCAACACAGACAAATTTTTGATTTTAAAAATGTATCCATTATTAAGAATTTCCTGGTGACCACATGATTTTCAAAGTATACGAACTAGCTAGCAATCAATTGGTAATTAAAGAAATCCAACAAGATTGAATTCCAATAAGCAGATTGGACAAATGTTATCATTCTCATTGAGCTACTTTTGATTACTTAAACTTAAATTACTTTCCATCTAGAAAAATCAACGTCAGCATGCACACACACAAATACAGTTACGCTCACACACATACATAGTTATACACATAGACATATAATAGTTACACACAAACCTACAATTAAAAGTCACTGTGACGCGAACATAGGCTCTTCTGTACATCTAAACTGCTATATAATTTCACATGGTTCACAATAAGTTACAGTAAATTTAGCTTATTCCGATCTTCAATATGAATAGCTCAAAAAATTGGCATAATTATGTCAATGTAGAATGTATCAATTATACAGCATAATAGCTAGTGTATCAATAATCTAGTGATATAAGGTGGTTTGTATTGGATACTCTTCACAGTGAGCATTTGAGCAAAATAATGAATTGAATCACCTTTCAAAAAAAATACAAGGTATAATTTTGTGAAAACAAAGGGGGCCGGAAGAACTATAGCTAGGTATTACATAGAAACTATATAACCATTGGTGCATAACCATTCCTTGCTTTGATTTGCTAGCGTGTGTGGCGCAATTGCGTAACGTTTGACGATCTTAAGCTGCTTGTGGGTAACACCCTCTAACATCACGTTTTAATCATGTGAGCAAGTATGTTCTTCCTGCCTACAGTAGTTTGCTTTATGCGGGGAAGTTAATGGAATGCTGAAAGTTGAGTTGTGTATTGAAATTATATACCATTGGATGAGTGTGTCTGGCATGTTCTCTTATGAAGACTTAGTTTACATGTACTGTTTACTTTGCTAGAGCTATATTGATACCCGATAAGAATAGCCAAAAAATTATTATTTTGGTCTGAGATGATTTTGTAATAGCTAGCCATTGTAGCTATAGTAGCCCTCTTCATACATTTAGTGCTTCATTTATAAAGTCAATAATCTAATCTAGCAATATTGAACTAAACTGTTTTGGTACCTTTGATAGTTAATCTAAACTTGCATATATGTTTGTGAGTGACTATAGGCTTAAACACTGTAGCAAATTATAATGTATGAACATATTAATTGACTCCATCAATCATTTTCAATATAACATTGTGAGAAACAAGATTGATATTGTTTTTTTTAATTATACGATCCCCACTGTAGTAAAAAAATTTGCCACCACTGGCACTACAAATAAATTAATATTACCTAATACAAATAAGTTAATATCACCTAACTAGCAAGTACCCCGCCACAAGTGGCGCTTGACGTATTGCAAAGTAAGAATGCAGAAGAGCTCAAGTTATCCTGATCAATTATCCTTCTCTACCATTGGTTAAGGTTGCATAAGTTGCCATCTCCTGCTCTCTTTTTTCTGAACTATCTGAGCGTTTCTTCTATCCCACCACTCCTATTTTCAGCTCTTCTTTGTGAGTCATGGCGCCCTCTTTTCCTTTGTCTATCTCTCCTGCATTTCTGTCTGACTTTGAGAAACTTTTGTCTTCTAATTCGCACTTTAGCCTTTCTTTTGAAAACTAACCCCCACCTTTTCTCTTCTATTCCACCTGCTTTTTAGTTATAATTAATCGCTCGCCTTTTTACCTTCTCTTTCATTTTAAACCTACACCGCCTTACCTCGCCGAATCCATCCGCTTTTCAGTTACAATTAATCTCCTTTTACCTTCTCTTCGTTACTTTTGCCTTCCTGTTTGATACCTACGCCGCCTTCCATCGTCTCTATAGGGAGTTTTCGTCACGTGCATTTTTATGACGTAATTTCGTAGTGGTGTACAGGTGGACCGCTCAGCTTTTGAATGGCTTCTTTAGTGTCGTATTGTGACCGACTTCCAGTTCAAGCCAAGACTAGATACCAGGAGAAAATTAGATTAATAGGTTCATTGGATCCCTTCCTGCTTCCTGCTAATCGAGGTTTAGCCAATCTATCAACACTGCCTCCTGTGGAAGCTAGTGATATAGTATCATACTTAGTTCTGTTTCCATCTGGCTTCTTCACTGGCACCAGCGGTGATGCCCAATTACTTCTACACCTCTCGATGACTCCCAACTCTTCCAAATTCTCTAGTTCCTTCCGAACTTTCTCCCTGATTCCGAGGGGAACCGAATAAGGCGTCTGCCGAATCGGCTCATTGTCTCCCGTCTCGATAGACATCTTCACTCGCTCTGTGCTTCCAGGGTTGTCCGAGAAAACGTCGTCATACGTCCCCAGTAACCCCATTAACTCACACTCGTCATACCCTTCACATTCACCATTCAACCTGCTACTTTCTTCCCTCTGTTCTTCCACTACTATATCTAATCTCCTTATACTCGCTCTCTCCCTAAACTCCTTGATACAATTCACATGCACCACCTTAGAGTGCTTCTCATTCTCAACTCTTCCTATTCTATAATTTACCACCCCCATTTTCCTTAAAACCTTGTACGGACCCTGCCATGAGTCCGACAACTTACAGGTCATACCCGGTACCCTGTATAAAACTAAATCCCCTTCCTTAAACTCTCTCAATTTCGTTCCCTTGTTCACATACTGTAACCTGCTCTCCTTTCCTTTGGCCATTCTCAGGGCTGCACTGTCTCTCACGTTCTCTAACCTCTCTGCCATCTTCGTTACCCACTCACATACATTTAATCTTTCCGCTTCCACCTCGTACAGACCATGGTACAGGGCATCCAAGGGAGTCCTTACCCTGAACCCATAAACCATGTCAAAGGGACTGTACCCTGAGTCTGCGTGAGGCATCTGCCTTAACACAAACAGCACAAAACACAACTGGCCAACCCAATCTAACCCTTCATCAATACTCTTCCCCAACACGCTCTTCATGGTCCCGTGCATCCTCTCCACGGCCCCATTTGTCTCCGGGTGGTAGGGAGATGTGCGTACCTTATCTATCCCCAAGTGCTCACAAAGCTGAGTCATCACCTTCCCGCAAAATTGACTGCCTTGGTCAGTAAGGATCTTCTCAGGGACCGAGGTCCTTGAGAATATGGACCACAAGCCATCCATCACTGCCTTCGCCGTGATGCTTCGTAACGGTACTGCCTCAGGCCATCTGGTGGCCAACAAACGTAAGTCAGTATGTACCGGTTTCCTCCCTTTCCCTTAGGCAGTGGCCCGACCAAGTCAATGGCCACACTTTCAAATGGCTCCGCCAGTATCGGCCTTTCAACCACTGGTGCCCTCCTTGGCTTATACTTGCTCCTCACCTGGCATATCTCACAACTCCTGCAGTAACGTATTAATTCCCTAGCCATTCCTGGCCATGCAAAATATCTCCCCACCATCTTCGCTACTTTGTCCGCACCTAAATGCCCATTCTTGTCATGCCCTAGCGCCTTAACTTTCTCTCTGTAACTCTTCGGCAGCACAATTACGTCCCTATACTCATCCCAAGTTATATACATTCCTCTCACTAATACCTTTCCCTTCCATCTAAACCCTCTCTCCTTCCTATCTCCTAACTCTCTCCACTCCTTTAAACTCCCGTCCTCCTGTAGTTCCCTTAGGAACTCTTCCTTCTCTTGACCCTCTCTCACAGGTCCTATTTCTCCAGCTATTCTGCTTAGCTCACTCTCTGGCTCCGTTCCCCCTGTCAACTCACCTAAGGGAGTCGCGCTCCCTTCCTCTAACTCTTCTCTCGCTTTCGCCCGGGGCTGCTCAGCTTCAGGCGTACCTTCAGCTTCTTCCACCCCTTGGTCCTCACCCACCCTACTCCCAACTTCGGGCATATTTAAGGGATCGGACTGGCTACTCGCTCCATCCTCAGGTTCAGGCTCACCATCACCTTCAGGACTTACTGTATCCCACGACACTACCTCTCCTAACCCTTCCTCACATTCATCCAACTCTCTTTCCTTCCTGACCATGCTTCTGGTCAGCACATTAACTCCCACCTTGTCCTCAGACGCATACTCTCTTATGGCCTCCCTGTAGGCCGTCGCTTCCCGGTCATCTACCAACGAGACCGGCACCAAGCACATTACCCCTGACGATTCACTCTCGTCCACAATGGATCTTATCCTCTTCTTATGACCTCCCACTACAATCTCACTCATGCAGCTCTTGTACTTCCTCTCATTTCCACCATATCCCCTGACATACACATCTCCACACCACTCTATCCCTTCCGGGACTAGCGCCTTGGGAACAGACCCTAACTCTGCGCCGGAGTCTATGAGGACCTTGGTTCTCACCCCATTCACTAGCCCATACGCCACATTCTCAGCCTGCCCTGACTCTGTTCGTCTCAGCATCGACATCTTCGTCGGGTTAGGCTCCTTCTTAACTGTGACGGTGCCCTTCTTGGCTGTGCACTCAGGGCTCTTGTGCCCAACCTTCCCGCAATTGTAACAAGTTGGTACCTTTGAAACATAGCTGCTACCCTGCTTCTCCTTCCTGCACTCGCTAGCTCTATGCCCCCTTTCTCCGCAACTATAACACGTAACACCTCCATAGGTGCTCCCTACTTTATCTCCTGAACCACCCCCTTGGGCTCTCCCTACTCTCCCATACCAACTCTCCTTGTCTGTCGTTCCTCTATATCCCCTAACTACCTCACTGGGACCACTTCCCAAAGGTCTATAAAAATTCCCTTTCTGTCTCCCGGACATCCAGTCCTCAAGAGCATCTCTTAGCTCCCCCCACTCCCCAATTTTCCTCATTTCCAAATACGCCTTTCCACTAGGCGGTAAGTTCCTCCTCAATACAGCTAATGCTATAGCTAACATACAATCCTCCACACCCTTGCAACCTTGGCACATTCCCTTTGTTACCCTTACTAACCAATCTGTTAACCCGCCTGCAGTCATACCCTTAAGTGACTCTCCACTGGCCTCCAGCAGCTGGTTCCCGTAGGTTATAGCTGTCTCCCCCGTAGCCTTTCGCAGGATTCTTTTTATTTCTCCATACTCATCACCTCTGTCCCTCGCCTGAGCCACCCTCATGCACAATGTCTCAGGTAACCTGGGGTACAGTCTCTCTCCCCAGTCCCCTTCACTAATTCCCCCTTCCTTCATTATCCGCTCAAACTTCTCCAAGTAAGCCCCTAACTCATTCCCTTCCTTATACACTCCTAAACCCTTCAACTTCTCTAGTAACAAATCTCTCCTCTCACGTACCCTGTCGTCGTCAAGTCTCGAGGTCCTTCGGCGTTCCTCCTCTTCTCTACGACGGGCCGCGTCTTCGCCTCTCCTTCTGTCCTCCTCCTCTTCTTTACGCCTCCTTGCTCTCTCTTCTTCCTCCCCTCTCCTGGCTAATTCTTCCTCCTTTTCCTTTCTGTGCCTCTTTTCTGTCTCTCTCAACCTGGCTGCTTCCTCTTCTCTTTCTCTTCGGTTCCTTTCTTCCACAGCCATCCTCTCTTCTCTGTCCTTCCCATCCTTCTCTATCAAATATCGCAACAGCGATGTCACCTCGCTTTCTTCTCCTCGTTTTGACATTTCTTCTCGTACCTCCTCCACTTCACTGTAGTCTACTAGCTCAGATTCCGTTTCCGAATCCCCTTCGTATTTCACTTCTGAGGGTCTAATTGGGTATGGTGATCGAGTTTTTACAGCAGATCGTCCCTTAGGCCGGTACAAGTCCCTGTCGGTGCCCCCTCCGGACGGCTTCTTAGTCCTCCTCCTCGCCTCACCTTGCCCAGGTTCTGTCATGGAGGGCAAGCGAACTTGTCCTCAGTCAAGACCCTGTGGATTACAAATAATCAACACGGTGATCACACTATGAGCACAACACAATATTACAACCAATAGACAAAACTTTCGATTTACACCTTAAAATTTCTAACACACACAACCACACAGCTAGTGACGCAAGTCTCTAAGGCCGTCAGAGCCTCCTCCCTAATGGTTCTTCGCTTCTCCCTTCCTTTCGTTCCTCCTTTCTGTTTCTGGGTCCCCACTGCCGAAGCAAGGGTCCGGTAATCTCTCTGCCTCCCTCTGTCGTGACAAGGTGGCTTGTTCTCTCCCTCTGCCGTAGCAAGGTAGGGTTGAATTCACAAGTCCGTAGACCGTGGGTAGGCGGAATGTTTCCACTCCTGGTTTAAACGTCGGCGTACTCGAACGCAGGCGTTGGGACTTGAAGCCACCGTAGTAGTCTCTATGTCCGTTGTTCGTTAAGACCCTAAGTCGGACGTCTCCTCCTCAGGATCCCACCGCTGCCACCAAATCTGTGGGGGTCTCGATATGCGCACAACACGATAGCCCTCAGTCGGGTAGACAGCGAATGATACGCTGCCACCAGAGTTCAATAAGAGTTTCAATAAAATGATACCTCAGACTGGACTGATATTACAACACGTGGCGAGTGGTTTATGACTATAGATCCACTCGCCATTCAACCAATGAAATTGATCCACACTATTGCAGGAGACCTGCGCATTACTACTCACACTTACTATTCCATACGATACACACTCTAACAACAACCTAAATGACATGATACAAAAACATAACTAGTTCTCTTCTTCTGTCTTTTCTTGCTTCTCCTCTTCTTTCTTCTCTAATGTGGGCGACTCTTGTATGCCCACAGTTTCTTGACAACTAGGCAATATAAGGCTTATAAATCATTAGAATCTTATAACCAATTTGTGAATGGATGGGTGAAGGATGTAGAAGCTTGGAATACTCATGGAAAAATTACTGTCACTGGTCGAGTAAGTGGTTAATTATTGATTAAATCATTTTGAATGATGAATTACTTGATTTGTAGGTGAGACACTCCCAAAGATGTAGTGACACACCATTGAGTTGCTGGATCATTTGTGAGTCAACAGGAGAAATTAGTTGTGCCCATTGCAACTGTATGGCCGGTTTAGGTGAAGCATGCACACACATAGGAGCAGTATTGTTTTTTTTGGAAGCGTCTACTAAGAGAAGTAGTGAACAATCATGCACTCAGTCAAAATGTCAGTGGCTTATTCCAAGCTACCAAAAAGAAATACCATACCTGCCCATCAAAGATCTTGATTTCTCCTCGGCAAAGAAAAAACATAAAGCACAAGCCACTAGTACAACAAATCAGATGGATCCGAAGAGCAAACAAGAAGGATGTAGTGTGAGTAAACCTGATAATTTTGAAATGAACTCTTTTTTCAAAAAATTAAGTGAATCTGAAACAAGGCCAGCAATTCTTTCTATAGTTTCTCCATATTCTGACAATTACATTCCCAAAGCGGTTCAACCTAATTTTCCTAAACCATTACAACAGCTATATGATGAGAAGTACCTTAAGCTCGATTACTTACAACTATTGGCTGTCTGTGAAGAAAAAAGTATCATACTCACCAAGGAAATGGCAGTAGCAGTTGAGCGAGATACCCGAACACAGAGTAGTTGTAATCTATGGTTTACATACAGAGCCGGGAGAGTAACTGCCTCAAGAATGAAGGCAGCTTGTCATATGGACCCAACCAATCCTTCCCAAAGTTTAGTTAAGGCAATATCTTATCCAGGACTTTTTAAATTTAACTCTAAATCTACTTCATGGGGCTGCAAACATGAGAAGCAAGCTCGTCAAGCTTATCATGGAAAGATGTTAGAAAATCATCATAACTTCTCTGTTGCTGATGCTGGACTGACAATTAACCCTGAATGGCCATTCTTAGGTGCATCTCCAGATGGTGTGGTAAACTGTCACTGTTGCAGTAAAGGAGTGGTAGAGATAAAGTGCCCTTACTGCCATCGCAATGACGACATAATCGAGTCGACTACGGATAAGAAGTTCTGTCTTACAAAAGGTGCCAATGATTCTTGTTTTTTAGACAAAAGTCACTCTTACTACTACCAGGTGCAGACTCAAATTTTTATTTGTGAGGTAGAATATTGTGATTTTGTAGTCTGCACCTTTCCTGAGAATCAAGATGAACCAAATATTCACATTGAGCGGCTATATGCTGACAGTGAATTCTGGTCTGTCTGTATCAAGAAATCATCGGAGTTTTTTAATCTGTGTATTCTACCAGAACTTGTAGGGAGATGGTATTCTAGACCTATTTCATCAGGAAATGTAGCAATAAACTCACCAGAACCATCTTCAGATATGATTAAAGTCTATTGCTATTGCAAGCAACCGGAGGATGAGCGACAAATGATTGCATGTGACAATCCTGCGTGCAGTATTGAATGGTTTCATGTAGACTGTTTAAAAATAAAAACTGTTCCAAAAGGGAAATGGTTCTGTCCTAATTGCAGAGTACTTCCTGAATTTAAAATAAAGAAGAAGAAAGGAAACTAAATTTTGTAGTATCATTGTGTTTGCATTTGTACAATTTTTTTAAAAAGTGATAATATATTTTGAAGACACAAAAATAGTAAATAATAATATGGTCAATTAGTTAAAAGACACAAGTGAGTCACACACATTACAAAGAGAACAACACACACGAATAATTTTATCAACGTGAGGGCAATCTTGATCAGGTCTTTTGGTGACATATTCCACAGGCAGAGTTCCCTTTAAAATAGCATACTTTTGACGTACAAGCCCTATTACACGTTCTACGTGAATACGCACATTGGCAAGGGTACGAGTGTTTTCTACCTCCAATGCATCAAGCTGGCTCTTTCCTTTAGTGAAAGCTGGAATATGTAGCCTTGCTTGCAACATCCCCACACTGTCTGAAATATTAAAACCTCTATCGGCTAGAACTACATCTCCAGGAAGCAGATTATGTAAAAAGCCACAGAATTCAGTTAGGTACTTGTCACTTACTCTCCCTCCCCATGCCTCTGACACATATGAAATAGTGCCTTGGGGTGTGATGCCTATCAACACCTTGACAGTATTGTGGTGTTTATACGTGGACCATGTAGCAGCTCGAGCAAGTACGTTGGATGGTCGATCAATAAAAACTTCAAAACAATCGATTATGACAGTAACACTTTTTCCAAAATTCTCACGAAAACACTGAGGCATCGTCTTCCACAAGCTCTCACGGTCAGGCCATTGTACCAAAAAACTCAATCTGACATCCATTATAGAGAGCCACTTAGCAAAAATACGAGAAACAGTTGACACAGGCAAATCAAATCTGTAGGCAAGGTCTTTAAGAGGAGGATTCAGTCTCAACTTCACAAAAGTTAGCATCATCTCCTGAAATTGTGTCAATTTCGTACCTCTAGATATCTGAGGCGCACAAAACTCAAAAACAGTTTTCAGTATGCTGTAGGATGGTAAGCCTGTATAAAACTTGACCATTTCATCATTACTCTCCAATATCTCCTCACTAAATTTGTGGTTTGCTAACATTCTAGTTTCCAGTTCTTGAATCTGTTTTTTGTAACTGTCTATATTATCCAGTATTTGTGAAGTAAGTTCAGTCTGTGTACTTGCCTCTGCTGTACCAATCTCTGCACTACTATCACTGCTACTAGCTACATTCTCCACTAGATTCCTCTGGACCTCTCTCTGCTTGGCTCTCTCCCATCTCACTTTTGCTGCTTGTGCTTCATTCTCACTCCTCTCTTTACTGTTTCCCATATTTAGAGTAGGCAACCAGTCTGGATTCATGGTATCCAAAAGGTTAGCTGGCTTCCCCGATACGAAATGTCTGGAACATATTCTGTCATTTATCAGAATTTTTTCGGTTAAGTCTGCCCTTCCAATAGCTGACAAAAAGCCTAATCGCCTCTTTCTGCTTAGCTGTTCACCTTTCTCACCTTTAGTTTAGGTATTCTGTAGAATGATATGTCTTTGTCCCGTCCAGATCTCTTGGAACAACCAAAAACAACACATAGGACCATTGTCGACTATCACGCACCTGTACGCCACTACTTCGAGTCACGTGAGCGCGGGCGTACGATGAAAACTCCCTATTGCACCCGCTAGAAATAACCGGCACGCTCTACTGAATGTGACGATACTTTACCTACGGTAAAGAACAACGCTTTACCAAACTGTACCAAGCTCATGCATTATTCATGAATACACACCGTCGTCGGTCGTCACCGCCGTCGTTACTGACACACACAAGTCTATTATTATATAGATAGCTGGAACATCGTACTTGTTTTTGTCACAAAGTTTTAGAATTAGCTAGATTAGATTGTGTATCTTTCCCAAATTATATTTATATCAACACTGAGGACATACTTAAACATAACTGTAAGTAGCTTTTTCATAGAAGTCAACAATGAAAAGTTATAATTTCCTATTCTTTTTCTGTATATTTTTGTCAATGCAGTCATCTGAAATATTAGGTAAGGAATTTTTTATACATAATATAACTACAGCTCTAAGAGTTATTTAGATTGTTAAAAATGCATTATAGTTTGCAAACCAAGTCACTGCTGTTGAATAAAACAGTTCTTTAATTTTCAGCTTACAACAATAATGGTTTTGCTTTATGACTATAACTTTTTAACATTTACTATCTCTATAATTGTGTTAGCTATAGCTTAGTGGACAACTTTAGTCTAACAGTGTAAAGAGATTTATACCTACATGCTGGTGTGGCTTTCAGCAACCAATTAAGTTTATATGTGCGGTAACTGCAGGAACATGCACATTGCGTACTTTTTTTTGAGAGCAGGCATTCCTACAGTTGATGAAAATAATCACACCTTCAGTAACAGATGAGACTTTGTCATGTAAAACACACCAGAGGAAAAAAGTCGGTACTGCAACTATGAACTAGACATGGTAAACATTGTACGCTCATGCGAGTGCACGTGATTCTAAATGCAGGTGATTTAAAGGAAAGAATGGGTGTGGCTGTATAGCTACACTTACATAGCGTATGTTTTTTCTCTTGTTTTCTCAAAAACATGGCCGAAATAAAAAATAGTGGCAAATTCAAGGGACTTAAAATAGCCCTCTAATCTGTGTCCTCTTCTTTCAAGACATAAAAAGTCCACCATCTTCAAGATCTGCTGTTGGCAGAGTGACAGACGGACAGACAGACATAGAATGTATGACAAAGAGACTATTATAACCCTCTCGCACATTCACGCTGAGGGTTAATAACTTTCTCAGTACATTAAAAAATGGTGGCTTTTGATACTTTTTCTCATTGTTTTGTAACGACGTCTATTTTCATTGCCTGCATGGTGCTTGGAATTATGCATTGCAATGTACAGAACTCTAACAAGATATTACTATTGTTGATGTGAATGTTACTAATGATAATGTTACCATCAATACAATTATTATTGCTACAATCAGTATTAGGCATCCCAGAAGTAGAGTATAGATGGCTCGGACTACTACCAGGACCACCACAATGTCTTCGTGAGGTTACTCTCACGTGCAATGCTCTGGAATTCAATAGTCCCATTATCAGCTGGTTTGCTGGAGACACTGTCCTAGCTAGATACTACTTTATTGTGATAGATGAATATCCAAGAGTGGTCAGGACTGACTCTACTAATGCTACTGCACAAATATCATATGCTAATTTCACTACTACTTTTAATTATTTTAACTTTACTCTATCAGTCAAAGTAAATCAACTCATTCCATTTCAAGGACAGAATTTTACTTGTGGGACAACATCAATGAGGAGTAGTGCCATACCTGTGGACAATTTGAAAGTGCTGGGTAAGATAATATAATAAAAGTGACAAAATGATTTCATAGTTGTTCTTAAGAACTATTATGAAGTTTAGGTCAAAATAGTAAAAAGAAAAGCTAAAATTTAACTTAAACTGTGCTTCTAATTACAATTCTGTCTATTATCTCTAAATAATATACTTGTATTTAAGCTAAACAGAATTACTACCATGAGTATTTGTCTATAAATTTAAAAAATTGTATCGATTTCAGAAATGAACAGCTTGAGTACATTGCATTTAATAGCAACTGCAACCTTCTATGGAGACAGTAAGAAATTATCCAAAGTGGTAACCAAATGGCAGAATCAGGTCAGTCAGTCTATAATCATACTCATTCTCCCTCAGCACACATGTGCGAAATGGTTGTACAGTAATACATCTGAATAGTGACCACATTGGGGACGGGACTTTTGGTCTCTTCTCATAGATTAGTACTTTCTCAGAGGTTATTTTTGTAAATGTCATTTTTTGGATAAAGAGTTAGGGAAAATTGAATTAAAATATGCTATAATTGATGCATGTTTTATTGTGGTAATCTGAATAGTCTCCTGATGACAAGCATCTTAAAAATTAATATATTTTTTCTTCTGAAGTCTCAATTGCCTTTTTGTGGCTTCTGGTACAGCTAACTTAGCTATTTCTCCACCACCATTTATCTATACTTTGATAAAGATGTGCTGCTACTGGAGATGCAATTTTCTGTACAATAATAAACTTTCCAGAATAAGGGGATTGTTTGAGGCAGTATTTGCAACGAGCCACATCAGTCTTTATTTTGGTAGCAAGCCAGGTGGTTTTTCCTAGTAACTTGCTGTCCTGTGGACATTATTTCCTGCACTTTTTGTTCAGATGAAGATTAAAATAGAAGCCTCAAACTTTCAGCAAACATTTAGCAAAGACTTTTTGCCCCAGACATAATTGGATACTGTAGAAGTAGTGCACACACTAAAATTTATAGTGTGAAAACCCACCAAACTCACACCAAACTAGTGTTATAAATGCCTACCATCAATGCATAATGTGTCCTTCACACTTTCCGCCTAAGGTGAATGCACACTTAGTGTGAAATTCACACTCAAGGGAATAGCATGGACCCTTAACCAAACATTAATTATATTCATGTGCAGGCAAAAACCAATGCTATTATCATTATAAATGTGTTGTACACTTGTGTACTAGGCAAGTGACAAAGATTGAGATCTGGGATTCAGGCACAGAACATACACCAGTCTCTTTTTGAAAAATAATGTTGATATATAAATATAATATAGAATCGCGTGTGATGAGGTGTGCACATCACACCATATTTTGGTGTGACTATTGTTACAAGTGATTCACACATAATATGGTGTGAACTACACACCTTTTGGTTTACGTTATTTTTTATTAGCTTACGCAAGACTACAATCTCACAAATTTTCAATGAGTGTGGTCGTCTTTTGTCGCTTTAGAGGGGTGAATGTAGTTATTTTGAACAAGGTGGAGCCGAAAAATTGGTCACTGGTTGGAAATAAGAGGTGGTTGCTTCTCGGAGGTTCTAAATGCACTATATTTGTAGTAGTTGCTATCGGGGGAGCATGATTTGGTCTCTCCAGAGAGGTCGGTCGCTTCTCGGAGGGGTCGTTAATAGAGTCTTTACTTTAGTCATTTTGTCTGTCTGTCATGCTATGAAATATATATTGAGCTGTAGCAACCATAGATATTTGAAATAGTTGGCCCATTTGTAAGTGTGTGGTATCCTGTCTTATTAACATTAACTAGGTATATATGTTGGTCACCACCAGCTATATGTAATTTGAGTAGTAGTATACACACAATTTCTAAAGATAAAAATGATATAATTTTTACATTTATTATACAGGTTCCACAATGTCCGTGTCCTTTTCCTACTCAGTACTCTGTTAATATTTCTAATGGTGATAAAGTTTTATGGAGAACACAATTGACTAGTAGTGAGTGTATGACTAATGAATGCTCAGTATATTTCACTCCTGAACACCACTGGAATGTCAGGAGGTATGAGGTGACAGTAATGGCTACCTGTGACACAGCTACTACTACAAGTTCTCTCACAATATCTGGTCACATAGGTGAGAAGGATGGTAGAATTACAGCAATTATAAAGTGATTGTGTCGATAAAAATTAATTTACACAAAATAAGTACAAAATTTGGTGGCATTTGTTGACTGATTATCAAACACACTTCTAAATTTTTTAAAGCTATAGTGGCTATTACTATGTATAAACAATATTATAATGTAGAATTTAGCTACTTACAAATTATTTAGTTAACAATTATTTTAAAATCAGAATTATTAATTGAATATAGTAGTATTTTTTTATCATTTCCTCAATGTATAGTATATTATATATTATTATATATAACCGTAACTAATACCTGTATGTTTGTAAAAGGTCAAAATTATGCTGATGTCAGCAGAAACGGAGATCACAGTTTGTTAGTATCATGTGGCATAGAGGTGGACACAAACTGCTTAGTCAGCTATAATTACACCACAAACTCCTCTTTGACCACAATCATAGCTCCAGGCCATGAATACACTTTCATTCTGGATCAAACTCCTCTCAGGCAGGACTACTTGTTCGAAATAAAAATGTCCGTGAATACCTTTAAGTATTTGTGGGGATTTCTCCATTCAGGTGGGTCTCCAAAATAAACACACTTATAACTGTTTAAACTTGTAATTTACACCTCAATTCAATTTTATTTACAAATAATATTAATAAAACCTCATGCAACATAAATTTATAAAATTACTGGCTGCTATCTATCTCGTGCACAGCTTTTAATGACAGGAGTGAGTAGCATTTAGCAATGGAGCTGAAAACTAAATTTATTAAAACACTGTTAGTGACTGCTGTGACTTGCATTCCAATTGACTACTTCAGAAGTTATTTTAAATTATTTTATTGTTTATTCATTCCACAGTTTATCCAGAAAGTAAGAAAAGAAAGTCCAATGAAGAACGAATATCTGTAGCTCTCATATCCACAGCTAGTGTTATTGCCTTTTCGGCCATATTTGGAGTAGTCTTCTATTACGCAATGAGACAATTCAGGAAGAAGGAAGTTGGTAGAAAATTTTCATTAAAAGTAACAGCAAGTAATTGTAGTAAGTTATATTCCACTAGCTATGGTAAGTATAATTGATGATGATTAAATTTTGCAGGAAAGAGTTTTCTTTCTAGTTGCAGCAATATCAGAATGGAAACAAACAAACTGTATGGAATGCATTTAGGAAAGAGAGCAGAAACTAATGAGGAGTCTATACAAATGAATAGCAATGTGATGTATGGTTTTTCATCTAAGACAGAAAAATGAAGATTCTATTTATAAACATACATATATAAATGCATACATATATATTGCATTAAACAGTATGCATGCCAAACAATTATCTTGCTGTTTTACATTCTATTTACAAAATCCCCATGAAGCATTCAACCTCATTAAACCCTGATGAGGACTAACATCATCATATCAACAGCAATCATAATCAGCAAGAACTACTACACTATTGTTTTTAGCCTAGCTAGTTACACTAACTTGCTACGATACACTGCTGACATTGCACTAAATACAGTAATCTTCCTGTATTGCACATCGTGTGTTTAAAAATATTTATTTAGAGTGTAATTAAAATATTGTCATAAAACTATTTCTAGCAACAAAGAAAGAAATTAAAATAGGTAAGATTGAATTTTTCAACATTGATTTTTATTCTGATAATCATTCCTTGTCATTCAGCTGACAAGTGGCAAGATGAACACACAGATAGACGCCAATAACAACTTACCACAATAAATAACAATATCCTTTCTTATTAATATCCTTATAATATTTTGATAATGTGCATTTATTCCCAAAGTATAAGAGAATACGTTATCACAATTCAGTATTAAACTGTTAAATTATTTGAGTTCAATATGTTGCATACTTTTGAATTAATGTTGCATTACAATTTTCACCAATCGCTGTAACACAGTTAATAGGGGGGTTGAAATTTTTTCAACTTGTAGAGAAATTTAAATAATTATAACTGCCACCTATAACATAGAATATATTCAAAATTAGAATATATTATACCCACAATAATGAACTTACTGATTAAATAAGTTAAATTCTTCTCAAGAAAATTTCCAAAGCATAGAAAGGACTACTGAAGTTGTTAACTGAAAGATCTTCTACACATGCATAAGCAGAGCAAGACTTTCTAGTAGTACTCAATAACTTATTTGAAGAATCTTTTACTTCAATTATGAGTATAACTCTATTATGACAAATAGTTGGCTGCAACATATACCAATACATGATCAAAACTAAATTTTCTTTGTATATTATTTAATAAGCTATTTATCATTTATAATTTCTCAAGAATATTTGAAACTAGTGCTGTAATAGATAGCTATCAAAGTTATATAAAGAAATTACTTTAGTGTGCTTATTTTCATATATGAGGATGTATATTTTTTTAAATACACATGATGTTGCTAGGACAGTGTCTCCAGCAAACCAACTGATTCTTGGACTATTAAATTTTGGGGCATTACAAGTGAAAGTAACCTCACCAGAACATCGTGGTCCTAATAAATATTCAACTTTAGGGACCCGTAGCACTATATATATAGTGCAGCATGATCAACAGACTTCACACTTATATGAATCTATAGGTTACAACAATGATACAACTACTATAGTTAGTCTGGTATCCAGACTATTTTTTCTGTGGTCTAGATCATCCTAATACTTCACTGTCAATGTTACCTGATATGACCTTAGAATACGTACAACAAACATCAAAAAGAGTGGTTCCTTATACTTTAATAATGAATTTTTTAAAAAAAACAGCCTAAACAACAACTACCAATAAAGCATAGCATTAACATAAGCAATCATCAAGAACAATTTTACATAAATGTACTGACCATTACCTAATATGCCAGATGGCAACTAAAAAGAATAAATGCCAGAATAGAGCATTACAGCGCTTTATTATGGTAATGCTGTGAAATAGCTACTTGTTTGTGCTTATGTACACCCGTAGTGTACATAATTTGGGGAAAACATCAAATAGGAGATTTTCCTAATATTAACTCAATATGAAAGTAAAACTTCTTAGACATTGTATACTGTTACATAAACAATGTCATGTTAGGTAAATATGGATTATATATATATAAATTTGTATAAGAGGTAACTTGGAGCTGTATAATTCCACATCAAACTCTATTGGATAGTGACACGTCTCGTATTGCCCTGAATATCAACAATATAAAGCTTCTCGTCTGCATGCAATGACCTCTTCTAAACCACCAAAATGTGCAATAAAATTAATATTTATTGAGATGATAATGTTAAATACCAACAACATAATTAAATGATGATTCAGCCATTCTCAGCTTAATTAATTATAATAAAGCAAATTAGAAATTAGTGGTACCTTTACCATCAGCAGTATCTTCAGCAAAATGAGTGTTGTCTACTGCAAAGAAAACAAACGTGCCTTTTTTCAGAAAAGGTGGAACATACAAACCTTGAAACTTTCTGGTGTTTTCAACAACAGCATTGGCTAAGGAAGTTTCTAAGAGCATGATCCGGCTGTAAGGAACACAGTAGTTGTGTGCACTGAGAAAATTCATAATTTGTTTGTTTCTTGTGTCATGGTGAACAGTCAATGCTAATCCAAGAACCTGGGGATCTCTCTTTGACGTCTAGTCCTGAATTTGGCAGAATCACTGCTTGGTGTGAATGTTACCTGTCTCTTAGACTTGAAGCCATACATAATATTTTGGCACACAGTTAGTACTGATCTCTCAACTACATTGGTTGTTTTCCAACTCTTCAACAGGTCCAACCATTATCCAACGGATAAGTGTGTATAGTTCAACTGGAACATCATCAACACTGCTACAAATGTATTGAAATATCTGGCATGTCCCTATTTGTAAAGTTTTCAATACTCCCTCGTACCTGATGTGCACATTGATATACAAGCTTCATTTTGTCGATGTCATTGCTTGTAATAGCCGTATGAACCATTTCTTCCTCACAAGCTTCTGGAGAAAAGAGGACAGCAGGTTTCCTCCTGTCCTTTTGTAGAACGGATTTCACTCTGGGCAATTCCGAAAGAATTTTGTTTTTCAGCCATTTTCTAGTGAATGTAGGTACATGGTTTTCCAAGGCTTCTGTACCACCAAGCATGTTGATGTAAGTTCTTTCAATGTCATTGATAGAAAGATAAGCTTTATTTTGTGTTTGAATATCGACCAGATTGATCAGTTCAATCAAGCTTCATCAATCTCTAAACGTTTCCTTTTCCTCCCTCTTTGTTTACCAAAATATGATCCTCCTGTAGACAATACGTCTTGCTTGCGGATGGAATCACGTGCAATTTGAACTTTATTGGTGGCATTAGAATAGCAGGTACGATGCCAAACTGCATTTGATGCCAGTAACATCTCTTCAGTAGTATCCTTCAATCGCCTTTGGATTCGAACACATTCAAAATCTTGTAAAATTGCTCTTTCCTTTATTGCCTCCAGTAAAGTGTGGTATGACCCAGCTCTTGGGTTTAATACCAAGGGTCCTTTGGTATTGGTATCTTTTTGGCAAAAATTACATTGCTTCCAATTTGTCAATGTTTCATTTTGATCAGACCGGTAGCCAAGCTGTGGTACTTCATTCATGATGCATGAGAAGAACAAGAAAATGGGCTCCAACTGAATATAGCAAAAGGAGCGGAGGAATAATCACTAAAAAAAAAAGGGATTTTTTTAAAACTTTCATCACAATATATTTGGCATACAGAGCAGTCATGCAGCATAATGATCAACTGGTGCCAGCTACATCTAGACTTGGTTTTATCTACTAGTTACTTAGATGGATGGACTACTAACTAGTCAAGACTCACCTTTGAGTATAGCTGAACCGCTCCTTTAGTATACAAGACTAGCACAAGGACAACAGATAACAAGCCCTTGGTGGCAACAGATAGCACTTAGGTAGCAGCTGCACATGGCAAAAGTGATGAGTCAGCAAAATACTGAGCATGTGCAGTTTTAGCTGAGAATGGAATTCAAACATTTTCAAAATGTAGGCAAGTCCCAGATATAAAATCCTAGTTCAGTTTAGATATTGAATATCACATAGTTAAAATTTCGTTCAAAAGACCCTTCGCTTGACGTCTAAAATGGCCATCATTTTGAGATCCAAATAGCAAGTATTCAAAGCCTTGAAAAAAATGTGAACATTACTTTCCTGATTCAGTACATCATAAAGATTAGAAAAATTCATACATTTCACTTTCTCCAAGAATTTCCAACGAACCTCATTTTTTTAACATACAGAACCTAATTATAATTGTTATCTATTAAATACTCATGGCAAATATTCCAATTAGTACATACCACCAATATACAGTAATACATTATATTGGCCACTGCAATGATTTATAACTTTTCAGAATATCTAGCGAATAAAGTGTTGACATTCCATAACATTGTTTGGACTTCAAAGGTATCAGAACAGTTGATGATTTTATACACAATAATAAACTCACAATTAATAGTGCAAACTCACTAATAGAATCACTAAAAACAAATTATTAAGCTCATCAGGGATATTAATTAAAGTAATTATCAAAATCAAACAGATCAGTGCTTATAACAGCAATCAGCCAACAATAATGTGACTCAAAACCAATTGCCATCTAATTCACTATTCAAAGCATTTTATTTAAAAAAAATTCAGTAAGCAACTTTTTGCTATAATTTGTTGCACACTTATTCAATCAGAAGTTACTGATATATTAGATGTAGTTGCATGCATGTTTATGTGTTTCACAGTCAAACTTGTAACCATGATGCATCAATACAGTACAAGAGAATAATTCACTAAATAATAATTATAGCATACTTCGTTTAAATTTAACTATTAGACATCTTTTTATTACAACATAATTTTTACCTATTGAAAGTTATAAAAATAATAATAAATAGTAGCTTTGGTGTGAAAATCTGGGGCAGCTAAGTTTGTTTGGGGAAATCAATAAAGTGGATGTTGAAGAATGATAGTATTGGGAAGATTATGACGAAAGAGAGATCATTACTCTCGTGAATCAAACATCATAATAAAAGCATTTTCTTGCTTGTTTTTACAACAGGTACTTCATCTTTGTAACTCAGAGTAATGATCTCTTTCGTCATAATCTTCCCAATACTGTCATCCTTCAACATCCACTTTATTGATTTCCCCAAACAAACTTAGCTGCCCCTGATTTTCACACTATGTATCACGTGGTACCCCTCACATTATTAAATCATCTAACTAAAGAACTTAGCAAAGAAAACATTAGAATGACGTGATTTTTTTTTTATTCAAACAGTTGTGGTGAGTGGTTACTATGGCATTGAAGCCCCTTCACCGCATACATGTCTCGACTATTTTTTTAGTAGCTTGAGTGTTACAAGTTAAAATCAATCATTTAACAATAGAGTAGTTTTAGGCTTGCTTGCCATTTGTGCTCAGGCACATCACTAGTTATTATTATTATTGGCAAGTGAGCAAAGCAAGTGAAACATTTTTATAGGCAATGGAATGGAGATTTTACGATATTTATTTATTTTTGTTTATTTATTATAGTATGTGCAACTCCAATTTTCACCTGTACCTCTACTTGCGTAAGTTAGGTAAAGCTTTTCCCTGCTCTGCATGGGGGATATCTAAGAAATAGCTATTTCTGCACTTGAAATTTACTTCAAAGAGTGTATAGTGACTATGAGACCCACTTTATGGCTGCACTACTATTCTAGCGCTATTATATGCGAGTACATATGGACCATTTCAACTTCTACAGCTTAACAAAGCGTAGTGGACTATAGGCAAGAGCTGCTGAAAAAATATTAACTGTGGTACATTAAAATGGCAAGTGCACTTTGACTTCAGTGTGCCACTAAATTTCAGAGGTGAGAACTGATAAAGTATTCCAAGAGGTGTATCTCAAAGTTTAGCCTATTAATCTATGGATAATTATTGTTTGGGTTAAATAAGCTGTTGTTTTTTTAATAAACAATGAACCAGTGAAAATTTTATGAAGAGCAAAACAGACATTTGCCATAAGAATTTGAATTGACAGCAACAACTGAGCACCAAAACAAAACAAAACAAAAAACAAAAAAAAATATCAAACATTGCATTTAAAAGTATGCATGAAATACACTTACAGTATACAGAATATCATTATCTTTAATGTTCACTCTATCATGAGGGTTTGGATTATGAATCCAGGGTTTCACAGAGTGGATTGGAGGGGAAGGGAGGGGGGAGGGGGGGTGGAGGGGAGAATCTGGATTCCCTTCCCCCTTCCTCAAAGCATCAATTTTTTTTCAAGAAAAAACCAACTTAATTACTCAAACAATCTAATAACACAAATAGTGACAGTAGCAGGAAAATTACAACATGATTTTTTGATCATTCTGCTTGAATTTGACAAATAATTCCATAATTATCTTGGTTATGCCAAATTTTTTCGTTTTAGCCTATTTCGTAATCTAGGTCTTGAAAAAAGCTGTCACTTTAGTACACAGCAAATAATAGCTATGATGTAGCTAGTTTAAATATCTAAAAATGATTCCAAAGAGCACAGAACTTTTCAGTTCTTGTAAAACCTCTTGGAGCCCGAAAACTTTGTCCAGAGATTTTGGTTCCATAATCGTATTATGTCCTTGAAAATATGGGGGGGGGGGGAGAAAGCCCACTCAAGCTGTACTATAAGATGTGTACTATTTGGAATTAAGTATAAGCATTGGATTTGTGCTTACGAGTCTCATTTTCTGACTTTTTTTTATTATAATTATTATATATTATAGTACTTATATTACATGAGTCAGAGTGTGATATTTCAAGAGCTGGTTAATTTATTTTCACAAGCCAGAGGGAGTGAAATAAAGCCTGAGAGTGAAATATCTAGCCATCTCATTCTGACTAGTGCAATAAGTGGTTTATTCCACACTAGATATCTCCACCAAGTAGTTTGTACTAGGACTGATAACTCTAGCATAAAGTTAGACCTAAAACTCTCTTAGAGGGGGGCTCCCATACCCCCAGCTGATATTTTGGCAGCTGCTCTAACCTATTAGGATACCTTCATTATAGAAAGATAACTGTAATAACACACACACAAAAAAAAACAAAAAAAACAACAACTGGTAAGCCAGGTGGTTGCTATAACTACTAGGTAATGAGCTTGTGCGATACAGATAGTACCATGTGACAACATTGTGAAGATATCTAGCTGGAATAAATATAGTTATATAATTAACAAATAACTTGAGGATACCCCCAATAGACCACACCCCTCATTTACAATTGTAGGACTCAGGACTCCTTGTCTACAAAACTTCCCATCATATGCTGGAATATTAGTAGCTGGAAGAATTCCAGGGATCAAAACTGGCAGAGAACTATGAGACGTTGCATACTGGAATGGAACAAAGGTACATACATACACTCACAATGGTTTCTTAAAAGTACCTCTACATTTAGGACATGATTGTAAAGTATTAGTTCCAAAATGGCACATGTACTACTGTATACTAAATACGATATTAAAAGATTTACCGTATATATTTATATGGACCTATATATTTATTATAAAGAATTAATTCCCATCAAATAAAATTTTAATTGGTTCATATTTTAAATTCGGTGAATCTGAAGCCACAATTAGATTATACTTGTAGGAATATAATCATTTGAAAGACCCGTATGACCTATTGCTACTTAATGTATCAGAAGAAATTCTACTATTTGTAAAAAGCATTCTTTGGCTTATTCGTAAAGGTTTTGATCCACTCATTGTTCCAGAACAGATAAGGTTGTTGAATTTCCAGTTGGTCCACATAGACTTACATGAGCTGAATATAGAGTACTGAAACCACAATGGAGACGGAATAATTTGAATTCTGTAATTTATATTTTGAAAGTCTCAAAAAATTTCTCAATTACCTCAGAGATTCAGTCATTCCTGCCAAGCAGTTTTCTCTTTTTATAATACGCTTGTCTGTAAATAACAACAATGGTGTATGCATTTTGGAGGGGTCGTCTGCTGACATTTCACATAATTAATATATTTTGTTCTCTTAAATCAACGCTTATAACTTTGTATGTGTATAATTCATGAATAATTTATCAGCCGAGCTAGGTTGGTAAAGAGTCATCAATAATGGGGCTGGTAAAACATTGTCAATGATGATGGTAGGTCAGCGAAAAAAGCGATAAAGACGACAGAGTGAGTATTCATGAATAATCATTAACACTTAAAATAGCTAAAACTTTGCCTTTGTATTTATATCTAGAATTTAACCTAACCTTTCGACATCTCATCAAGATACTTTTCAGGAACTAGAACTCCCTATGATAATTTTATGTAAAGAAAAACAAAACAAAAAAAACAAACAAAAAAACAACAACTGCAAGATAACTGGTCCCCCATTTTGGATCCCCACAAACTAGCATTGGGCGAGCAAAGTGAGACCCTCATTAATGAGTCTCAATTTAGATTTTGGTATTATGTATATGGAAAAGTTCTAAGATGTCAATGCGTATCCACCCCCGGAGTCTACTTTATAACATTAATAAGTAAGCAAAATTATGAATTGGTAAAAAGTCAGCACCACTTTATGTTGCTTAATTAGGTTGGAATGAGAAGGTTATGGTTGCAGGAAAGCAAGAACAGCTAATATTCAATGGTCCTTTACTTAATAGAGGCATTTTGAGTATTGAATTCAGAGCCATATCTATTAATTGTAACCCATGACATGAAATTCCATGAGAAGATTCTTATACTACTGGGTTGGTTACACTGTTTCAAGCTGAATAGCTAATAAGTGGGTGTGGTTGGTGTTATGAGTCACTTAGACAAGTGCCTGTATAATTTTGATTCATTTATATTGGATGTACTAATAGTTAGAGTAATTTTTACAATGATAGCAGTCATATTATGTGCATAAGAAATGTTGACTGTTTTGTTTTTCATGATGGTGGTGTTCCTTTTATCAGTTGTTTCTTTGCTATGTGTGCATGTAATCTACCTCCGTCATATAATTTCACTAAAATCCTCACTTAAAACACAGTACAAATTAGAATTAATATTTTCGCATTGGCTTTTTCTTTGGACTTGGAAATACACAGACTTGGTGTAAAGGAAAAGGATGAAGAAAAAACGAAATAGACACAAAAAAAATTCTGACAAAATAAACATTTTCCTCAGAATTTGTGCAGAACTGACACAGTCAATGTATAGCAGACTAGCTAGAGGGTTCGATTCCGCGGCGATAACTGGGATTCTTTCATATTATGCCTTTGCTTCTCTTGAGACCCCTGTAATTGGGAAAGGTTCAATCTATTATAAATATTACTTGTGATGAAACTTTAAAAGTAATTATTATACATGTTTTGTTTTAATAGATTACTAAGCAGCTGTCAAGATACTAATACAGTTTGACAAAAAAACATAAATATATCACATAGTATAATATTACACCTGAAATGTATAATTGCATTTAAATGAAATTACATAATTGTTTATTTCCTGGCTTTAGTAGTGTGATTATGAAATATTATTATATCTATAAGCATACCATGTCATAAACTGTAATACTGTCATATTATTTGTATAATGTAATGAAATTCACTCGTTGAGAACCTACATAACAAAATAATAATAATAAATATGTCTGCCAGAAAGAAATTGAATTTTAAAGTTAAGTTTTTTTATGAATTTAAAATGTTGGTTTCGAGAAACACTGCTATGTTTCATGTGAGAAGACTGGATTATTGTTTTTATTATATATTCTTATAATTATTAACAAATTATATAAATTTCATATAATGTTCTTAATACAACTGTACAATTTTAATTAATTAATGAACAAAATACACACACAATTCTAATTTCAATTTTTCTGTGTTAACTCATAAGCTGCATTCATTTCAATTGTGGTATTGTCATTGACTTCTTCATACAGTGGAACTTCATTCTTTTCATGATTCCTAGTTAAACTTGCATCACTGTTGGCTCTTGAAATAACAACAAGAAAAACATGAAACTGATGTACTTGAGTTGAAGTGAATTATACTAACCTGTTAGGTCTTTTCTTCATAATAATGATAATTAGAACAATAGCAGTAATTGTAAACAGTAAAAGCACCAAGAAAGTTCCCACAAGAATAAGTGGAAGAAATAGTGATAGATTTTCGCAGAAAACATTTCTCTTTACAAAGACACTGTTATTTTGCTCGACATTATCTACATTTTTACAACAGGACTTATATACTAATACCTTACAAAAATAATAATACAATGGTTTCTTGGTTAATGAGAAATTAATTATAGAACTTATACTTTGACAATATTGTATGATATAAACATCAATTCCTCAGAATGTATTGTATGCTATGTTTTATTATTCACTGACTCTTTCACTATAGCTATGTGTATGCATATACTAGAATATATAATGCTTATTTCATGGGTGAAGTGTAATATTTCATGAGCATTCTAAATGTATTTTTACAAAGCCAGAGGGAAATATAATATAGCACGTGAATGAGTATCTTGCTATATCACATTGTAGCTAATATATGAGTGGTTTATTGTATATTAGATAGCCTCACTGCAGTTGTCCATACTATATAATATGGTAATTAAGCTAGTAAAGTCAGCCATAATACTTACAGAGTATTAGTTCATATGCTCCCCACCACCCCAAGCTGTTATTTTAGCTGCTTATCTGACCCAGTTAAACAGTTCCAGTGGAGAAATTTGTAGTGGTAAAAAAAAAAAAAAAGACCTGGGAACTGTTAAGCTAGGCTGGTTGCTATACTACTAGCTTTATTGAGGATAGTGAGTTTGGCAATTCAGTAAGTAATAACCTGAGATATCACGAGTTATCACATGGTTGACAACTAACAATTATTGCTGTGAAGATATCTAGCATACAATGAATACATGTATTATATTCCAGCAATCAATAATATTATAGTTAATTGCATAGGTCACTTGTCATTATATTATATAAAACTTTTACCACCAAGAGTTGCAATCGAGGACTTTATTTCATTGCTGGTTATAGCAGAAAACACACTTCCATGGACTACTATGTCGGTGCTATTGTGAACTGGTACAGAAATATTCCCAATATTGTGTCTTGCTCCACAACAGAATTTATAAACATTTATTAAGTACTCTTTTCTGTATTCCAATGCTAGTAATACATTATTGAACTTAGTAGAAATTTCCATGATAGTTTCAGATGTAGTCGACACATTTATGTAATATTTATTGTTATCACTTAAACTGGTATTCCATATCAAATTAATAGTAGCAGCATCAACAACGTTATTTGAATAGTCATAATACACACCAACAGTAGATAAAAAACCAGAACAATCTAACATAGTAAAAGTACAAAAAAGTTCAAAACAACAATAACATAGATATAATGCATCAATTGAAGTTGTTACACAACAATAATGTGCCTTGCACTCTTTACTTGATGTATGTATGTATGTATGTATGTATGTGTGTGTGTGTTCAGGTCACGGCATCTGAACAGGCAAGAGGAAGTCACACCTCTGAAGCCACACCCACCAGACCAGACAAGAAGATGTCACACCTCTGAAGTCACATCCACCGAGTAACCTCAAGCCAAGCTGAAGACTTATAAACATTGAACTTATATATTGATGACTCTTACCATATACCATGTAATTCAATGTATAATGATATTCATACGCTACTTATGCTGTTATCAACATAGTCATACTTTCGTAAGTCTTGTAATTCATACGCGTATGTTGTCGAAAAGATTTCATCAGTACTGTCAAAGGTCTGAGTAAGTTTTGAGTGCGTACCACGCTGCCACCGCAGTCGTCTCCTACAATCCGCCCGTTGGCAACGTAGACACTGTCGGGGTAAGGGGCTTGCCTTTGCTGCTTGCTCTGCGCTGCGCACTATAGTCTAGTAATTATAATGTTATACCCACCACAAATTGCAACAGAATATTTTTTTTCACAATTCACTTTATAATAGTATAGTGATTGATGGGGAAAAAATGCACCAAGTCACACCGAAGGGAAAGGTGAGAATTTTTTGACCTTTGATCCTAGCAGTTACTTGGCAGATGAAGAACCCAAGTCAAAGAAGGACACAAAATTAGCTTAATTCTGGCAATAACAAATCTAGAAGACACTCAAGGTAAGGAAGTAATACTTTATATCTGTGTTTCCAGAATAGCCACCCACTCTTCCTTTACTGCACAGTGCTTACATTTTCTACACTGAACAAAGATGGACAGGTGTGTGTTCTGTGAATCCTCCCTCAATGATTGGCAAGAGGTTGTCACACTAGGAGTCAAGGGATGTCAAGGAATAGAACAGGTTAGTCAAATTCGGGAAAACAGCATCAGCACTTCACCAGGTCAACGAGTTCATGCAAAATGCCACCAGGTATTAATTTGTGACCTCTCTGATGTTTGCTGTCAAATGTATCACTATGTCCACAGAACAAACAGTTTTCCTTGAAATTGAATGTTGTCTCTCCTGATCTGAGTGATACATGAACCCCACAGCCTTCCGATGCTACTTCATGCGATCTCTTTATACTCTGCATAATTCTTCTTTTGTTGCAGTAGCTATGTAAGATCACTCAGTTTTCAGGAAGCAATATTACAGCAGTGTAATATTATAAACAGCAAATGGTCTGAGAAAGTTTTGGCTAGAATTAACAGTGTCCATGATTTACCAGCTGCAGATGCAGTGTATCACCAGATATGCAGCAGTAACTTTCGGACAGGAAAGAGCATTCCACTTGTGTTCAAGTCAGAGATGAGCAGCCTGTCCAAAAGTGTGGACGACTAAAGGATCCATCAAGAAGAAGCATTTGTACAAGTTATGGAAGATTTGCATCAAAATGATGAAGAACAAACCACTATAAATGACTTGATAGACAGCATGATGACTTACCTGGGTGAGTCTGGTAGTATGCCATATAGCTTTACATACATGAAGGATGCAGCCAAACTCATTAAGAGTGACATAAAGTCTATTATCCAGTGTAATATTATCCAACTTCAGAAGAAATGAGTATTGAAAAGGCTCTGAACTTTATTCCAGAGTCACTTCATATGTTTCTCCAGGTTCTATCACCAGGTACAGACATGGAGAGGAAATAACTTAAAAACCTACAAACTGGGGCTGGAAGTTGTCTGGTGGAAACCTCATTCCAATAATGACAGACAAAGAAATAGCTCCTAAAGCTTTGCTGGAAGTTATAAGGTGCTCGTGTAAGACTGGTTGCTCAACCAAGAGGTGCTCTTGTTAACGTGCAGATCTTGATTGTTCTCCTGCGTGTGCAGAATGCCGCGGAGTATGTTCCAATATATCACCTGCTTCCCAAGAGAACCCTTCTAGTGATCATACAGAAAATGATGTGTCTGATGCTAATTCTCACAGAAATTTATGGTCACCTATCAGTTCAAATAAAACTTACAATATTGACTCCAAAATATATCACTATTCTATGTTCAAAAATTATTTAAAATTAACATTGGTTAGGAAATAATTATATAGCTAATGGTGTTAAGTATTACAAACACAGATACTAGTTTAAAGTGTTGTCTTGGATACTTTTTGCACTGAAATTTCTTTAAACTACAAATACTCGTTAATTTATTAACACCTGCTTTTTTTGTTGATGACTATTGTCAAATAGACATGTTTCCCCAAGATACTTTTAGGTGCATTTTTTATACCCAGTTTTCTAGAGATTGTTTAAAATTTAATTATAAAAAAAATATTCTGTTGCAATTTGTGGTGGGTAATGGTCAAAAATTTCATATATTGACCGGACTACTAGAGTCTGACTTTGCCGAGACAGGAAAGTGTACCTTGACACCTGGTCCTTCACGTAATGGCAAAGCCAGCATTTTTACTTCGCCTGAACCTCTCAAGTCTCGAAGACCATGCCTCAGCTCGTGGAAATTACGACTCCATGGACAGTGTGTATGTATGTATGTCCTCTCTAGCTGATAACTATCATACACCTAATTAAAATATATTCAACTATTTACCCTAGTATTATAACACTGATCTTACCTTTTAATATTACATTAGATATTTCTCTATTGCAATATATTGTTGAGATATATAAATTATTAACGCCATATTGAAATGTTAATTTGGAAGATACTCTGTTCACAACTATTAGTGTTACATTGCTAACTTCAAATGTTGTATTTAGTGCTTGTATTTCTCCATTCAATATAATACGCTCTCTTGAAGTGTTTGCAAACCATACCCATTCCATAGAACCAAATGGAACAGTGCAGTGTAGAGTCGCAATTTCTCCTTCACAAACTGTTAAGTCGCCACTGGGTTGCAGCATGGTTGCAAGAGAACCTGTGCAAACATAATCATGTTTTTAAGTGTATATTATGACATAGCTATTACAACATCAATCATTTCACCATTGCTCCAAACAATATCAAGTGACTGACAACTTAAGATCTAAAGTTCTCCTATTGTTTGTTATGGAATGGCTAATTTGTTCAGTACTTTATTGGTAGAATCCAATACATGCCACTCTTTGTCTCAATTGTAAATAGGTATTTGAAGTAAACTGACACCACATAAGGGAGGACAGTAGTGTATCTGGGCCTGAAGATACAGCTATTTTGAAATAATCTTATTAATAACAATTATTCCTCTATCAATGGGCATACTCATTGATGTGATGAGTGTAGGGGCCATGGGAAAAACGGGAAGTTTGTAGTTTATTCTTGATAGTATGTTGATATCCATTCAATATCAATACAGATCTCATAGTAGCTACTGAAATCATCTACTAACTACTAAGTACCCAAAGTCTACAGTTATTCTATAAAAGCTTCATTATGTCTGATAATTATTTTGACATTGAAAGTTAAATTATAGTTTATAAATTCATATAGCAGTGGCTGAGCCAGAAAACATTTACAGGGGGTGATTATGTATTTTTTGTGTGCCATATGAGCAAATTGGTATAACGTCACATGTTTTACTGACAATTTATGTCGAAACAGTTCGATTGAAGTGCCCATGAATGCCAGTTTTGACTCTTATGCTAAATCATTTTTTCCCTATCGATGAATAAAAGTACTTTTGATTGAATCATACTTCAATGAATATAATTCAAATTTAGAGTGGGGGAGGGAGTGGTGACATTATATCACTCTATGCATCCCCCTGGATCAGCCCCTGTATGATTAGTTTAATGGTGTACAACTTTCCATTTCATTGTCATTTTGATGGAGTAACTCATGTCATAAGCATTTCTCTAATGACATTGTCTGTTAAGGCTAATGTAATCTGTAATAACTAACAAATCAACAAACTCATTGTTCCTTAATTGTCGTTCTTTTTGCTTCAATGTTATTTTTTTAATCCAATAGACTTGAATTTATTCCATGCATAAGAATACGATTACCCATAATATTGCTGTTGTTAATTGTAGTTAAGATGAATAGGTGTACGATTTGAATTCAGGCATGAATAAAGTCTCATCATTAAATAAAAGCAACACATTAAATACACAAGAAATCTCTTCTATGGTTTACCTGTAATAAATGCATGTCCAAAAAATAGAAAGATCATGAAATGAACTTGGTCTTCCTTCAACATTTGAAGCAGAAACAGTATCTTCACTTGGAGAAGACGATTAGTAAAAGTTCCCTATATCATTACATTCGTAATATGGTTTCGCGTTTACAAATCCTCAATCTTTTATTGTGCACAAAAACAACAAAAGGAAGATCTAACTTGGAGAACTTGTAAACATGTTAGTAATTGACACATACACAATCCTTGATTGGAAAGCTGTTATGACATCTTAGATGTGTTATTATAAACTTGTCAGTCAAAAGGAGAACCATTTACAAATTATAGCTCCTGCTAGTCAATCTGAATTTACAATTTGATGCTGTCAAACAGCTGGAAACAGAACTAGGAGAAGGCCTAGTTTCACCTAGCCACATCCTTATGTCAACATGTACGGGTAGCCCTAGAATACATTAGCTTAAATTTGAGGGAACTTGCGTGTGCATTTGAAGGGCATATGTACCATCCATACACATATTTATATATAATATTATAACATATACCTGATTTTGCATTGTCCACCCCTAATACTGTCTTGCTCGCCAACTATTGATGTGCTCGAGCACAAATGGTAAGCGAACCTGCCTAGTTAGGTTACGTAAAACTATTCACATGGTTCTGCCTTACTTGTTTTGGAAAATGCTCTGTAAGATTCTGTCAAGGTATAATTAGCTATTGAGTATGATTGATTAGTATTATTAATTTTACATTATTTATTTACTAATGTATGTCAATTTTTTATTAAGTACATTTATACAATTTAACCCCCCCAATATTGTAGGTGTGACAAATGTGACCGCTTGATTGGCCACTTTAAAATTGCTTTCTACACCCATGTATTGTTACATAATATACTTTAGCTTAGTTCATGCAAAAAAAGTAAATAGTAGTTGACCATATAATATACAGAATTACTCTCTCACCTCAATTTCTGGAATAGTGATACTTCTGTAGTATCCAATTAAGCCAATCTGACTACCTCAATTACCAGTAACTGGTGAACAAGCTTGCAGCTCCACCAAAACAAAAACATAGTCAAAGTTATTTTTGTAATTGTAGTTGACAAGTATGGAATTACGTACATATCTCAGCCTCCCAGAGTAGTGGTAGCTTCCTTGGTTTTACTATTTAGCCACTCTAGCTACCAGTTGCACTTGACAACCAACGAGCGGCATTTAGCAGCCCCCCAAAGCGACGAGGTTTTTCAAATTACATTTGGTAAAGAGTTTTTAATGTTTTGGGACTTGAAAAACAAGTGCTTCGAAGAAATTATCTCACAATTTGGAGCATAAGTTTCAAGTAAGACTTGCTTAAAGCTGTAGTATCAGAAGAAAGTGGGGTCAAGCCTAAAAAGCCGTGTTTTTAGGGGGGAAAGGGCCCCCGTGCACTTTAAAGGGCATACGTACCATCCATACATACATACATACGTACATACTAGTGGTGTGCTTGAGCAACATACCATCCATACATACGTACATACTAGTGGTGTGCTTGAGCACAAATGGTGAGCGAGCCTGATAGTTAGGTAACATAAAACTACAGGATTGTTACTATGTTATAGCTTAGTTCATGCAAACACTATAATAGCAGTTATGACCTTTTATTTCAGCAAACAAATACAAAATCACTCTCATGGTAACTTCTGTAGTATCAAATATCAGCTGCTCTGATAATCTCCATTACCAGTAGCTAACTCTTGAAAAGCTCTCAGCTACGATAAAACAATAGACCAGTGTTATTGTTTGTAATTTTAGCCAACAAATATGGAATTACTACTTACCAATTTCCTGAGTATTGATAATTTCTGTAGTATCAAATTTAACTTACTTTGACTATCTGAATTACCTCGAATTCTTGACAACAAGCTCTCAGCTACAAAAACAAAAGACAATCAATTTTAGTACACAAATACAAAATTACTTTCTTACCTCATTTTCTTGAGCAGTGGTAACTTTTGTAGTACCAAATTTGATCCATTCTGACTATTTGAATTTACCAGTCACTGTTGACAAGCTCTTAGCTACAAAAAAGAAAGGCCAGAGTCATTTTTGTATATTATTTAGCTAACAAATATGGAATTACGTACTTACTTCAGCTTCCCTGGTGTAGTAGTAGCTTCCTTAGCATTAACTACGGCATTCTGACTACCAATGGCTCTTGACAACCAGCAATCAGCACTCCGTATCCCTCCTAAAATGGCGAAGCTTTGAAATTAAGTCTGGAAAAGGGTCTTCAATGCCATAGTAACTGGTCGAATCAACTTTTTGTTTTTTGAAAAGCAAGCAGGAATTTTCTCACACTTCGGAGCGCTTGCTTAATGCTGTAGTTTCAGAATACACTGGGGTCAAGCCTAAAAAACCGTGTTTTTTGGAGAAAAAAGGGAACGATTACATACCATCCATCCATACATATATAATAGTGATGTGCTTGAGCACAAATGGTGAGCGAGCCTAAAACTACACTATTCTTAAACAATTGACTTTAACTTATAACTTTCAAGCTACTAAAAAGTAGAGTTTTTAAAATACATATTACATTAAAGGCATTCAATGCCATAGTAACCACTCCCCACAAAGCGACAAAATCAATTCACGTAATTTAAACTTTTCCTTTGTGATATTCTTAGTAGTAGTTGTAAGCACAATACTTTCACACAACTGAACATACCTACACAAGACTAGCATTCATGGATAGTCTAATATACAATGAATTTCAAGTATATACTGTTGGGTAGGGCTTATAACTATGACAAATAGCGTACTAACTTACCACCGCCACTAATTCAATAGAAATGAAACTTCGGTAAGTTTTTAGTTTTACATGTAACTGCACCCGCAAAACAATTCAGAGCGGTAAACAATTCAATTTCTAGGGTGGTACGGGTAATGATCGATAACCCGAGGATTCAGTTTAGAGAAGTTTGGGATGGGGTCGAACACCGAGTTAACACCAAAATACTAGAGGGTCAAAGTACAAAATGATATACGTACATCCAAACATATATATAAATGATATACGTACATCCAAACATATATATAAACTAGTGGTGTGCTTGAGCACAAATGGCGAGCGAGCCTGATAGTTAGGTAACATAAAATGTTACTATGTTTTAGCTTACTTCATGCAAACACTATAATAGCAGTTATGACATTTGATTTCAGCAAACAAATACAAAATCACTCTCTTACCTTATTAATGGTAACTTTTGTAGTATCAAACATCAACCATTCTGATAATCTCAATCACCAGTAACTCTTGAACAAGCTCTCAGCTACGATAAAAAATAAACCAGTGTTATTATTTGTAATTTTAGCCAACAAATATGGAATTACTACTTTCATCATTCTTGAGTATTGATAACTTCTGTAGTATCAAATTGAAGTTACTTTGACCATCGGAATTATCTTGAATTCTTGACAACAAGCTCTCGCCTACAAAAACAAAAGACAATCAATTTTAGCACACAAATACACAATTACTTTCTTACCTCATTTTCTTGAGCAGTGGTAACTTTTGTAGTACCAAATTTGAGCCAATCTGACCATTTGAATTTACCAGTCACTGTTGACTAGCTCTTAGCTACAAAAAAGAAAGGCCAGAGTTAATTTTGCATATTTAGCTAACAAATATGAAATTGAGTACTTATCTCAGCTTCCCTCGAGAAGTAGTAGCTTCCATAGCATTAATACTACGGCATTCTGACTACCAACGGCTCTTGACAACCAACAACCGGCACTCCGTATGCCACCTTAAAACGGCGAAGTTTTGAAATTAAGTCTGGAAAAGGGTCTTCAATGCCATAGTAACCTGTCGAATCAACTTTTTGTGTCTTGAAAACAAGCGTTTTAGCAGGAATTTTCTCATACTTTTGAGCTTAAGTATAAAGTAAGGTTTGTTTAATGCTGTAGTTTCAGAATAAACTGGAGTCAAGCCTAAATAGCCGTGTTTTTAGGAGAAAAAAGTTCCCCGCGCGCGCGTTTTAAGAGCATACGTACCATCCATACATACATAATTATATATATATAACATATACCCGATTTTGCATTATCCACCCCTAATATACTGTCTCGCTCGCTACGCTCACTCGCCAACTAGTGGTGTGCTTGAGCACAAATGGAGAGCGAACCTGATACTTAGGTAACTTAAAATTAAGTATTGTTACTATGTTTTAGCTTAGTTCATGCAAACACTATAATAGCAGTTATGACCTTTTATTTCAGCAAACAAATACAAAATCACTCTCTTATCTGATTAATGGTAACTTTTGTAGTATCAAACATCTGCCATTCTGATAATCTCAATCACCAGTAACTCTTGAACAAGCTCTCAGCTACAATAAAAAATAAACCAGTGTTATTATTTGTAATTTTAGCCAACTATGGAATTACTACTTACCTCATTCTTGAGTATTGATAACTTCTGTAGTATCATATTGAAGCTACTTTGACCATCTGAATTATCTTGAATTCTTGACAACAAGCTCTCATCTACAAAAACAAAAGACAATCAATTTTAGCACACAAATACAAAATTACTTTCTTACCTCATTTTCTTGAGCAGTGGTAACTTTTGTAGTACCAAATTTGAGTCATCCTGACTATTTGAATTTACCAGTCACTGTTGACAACAAGCTCTTAGCTATAAAAAAGAAAGGCCAGAGTTATTTTTGCATATTTAGCTAACAATATGAAATTACGTACTTACCTCAGCATCCCTCGAGTAGTAGTAGCTTCCTTAGCATTAATACTTTATGTGCTTACACACGCTTTTCAGAAGTAGTGATAGCTCTCTTAGTACTGACTACAGGTGGCTCTTGACAACTAACAAGCCCACTTAGCCGGGAAAAAAACGAAGTTTTGAATTTGCCATAGTAACCGGTCGCAGCAACTTTTTGTGTCCTGAAAAACAAGCGTTTTCGCCGGAATTTTCTCACACTTCGGAGCTTAAGTAAGGCTTGCTTAATGCTGGTGGCTTTCTAAGTATTATCATTTAGCCATTGTGGCTACCAGTGGCACTTGACGACAACCAACAGGCGGCATTTTTAGTAGCCCCAAAAAAACGACGAAGTTTTAAAAAATTAAGTCTGGTAAAAGAGTTTCAATGGCATAGTAACCAGTCGTAGTAACTTTTTGGGACTTGAAAATTAGCGTCACGCAGAAATTAGTCCACAATTTGGAGCCCAAGTTTCAAGTAAGACTTTCTTAAATCATCAGAAGAAAGTGGTGTCCCTAAAAGGCCGTGTTTTTAGGAGAAAAAGCGGTACCCGCCGCACGCGTGTTTAAGGGGCATACAATAAGTACAATCCATACATACATCAAACATATACCCGATTTTGCATTGTCCATCCCTAATACTGTCTCGCTCGCTAACCTCCGCTCCCCTCGCTGGTCTTGTGCTGCTTTAGCACAAATATTGAGTGAGCCTGCCTAGTTAAAACTACAGTATTGTTACTACATAATTTTAAGCAAAATACTCCTATACATTTATAGGTCAAAACTCAGTTCCCGGCATGCTAGCTCAATTTGTGAGCGTCTACAGGAAAACCGGGCACAACGCGGAGGGCGTAAATATCGAGAAAAGATCGATCGATTTCTTAAAAATGTATTGTTTCAAGCCGACGGAAGGGAACGGTTTGGTCTAATTTAGTGGAAACGACTTAAGCTACGACGACAAAACTTGGAGAGCTCAATATCAGGGCGCGGACAACTCTGTAAGTGCAAAAAAAAAATTCGAAGGGTGCAGCGTTGTGCCCGGTTTTTCTAGACAGTCAATTTTAATGAAGTCACACAGCACCAACAGAATTTTATTGTTAAATATACCAAATTAAAGATGACCCTTACTAGCCACTGTAACACAATACCAAGCAGTTATGAAGTGTCTTGTGAATAGTTTTCTAATTAATGGCTACTTCTGAGAATATTTTGTGAATTATATTATCCATGTGAACATAATAGTATGACAATAATTGTTAGTCATGAGTCAGTCTTCCCAGATCCAGGAAAACTGCAAGACCAATTTTTGTGCTGCCTGAAAACTATGTCTGTAAAGTTTTTCTGCAAATATGTCGATACCATCCCAATGAAAAATTGTAAATGTAAATGAATCTCAGTTGCTTTCTCGCAGATCACTTTTTGAATTACCTTTACATAAAAGCCAAATAAATATTTGCAGCAGCAGGAGGGTTTGATAAAAGCCATCTTTTGTATGTATGAATATTACACCACAGAGTGAGTCTTCCAGAAAAGGCTGATGCTTAATATGGCTACCAGTGAACTCTGTTTGTATTAAGAAATCAGTACTTAGCCCAGATAGTAATATATTATAGCGCATAAGTTTACCCATTGTAGTAGCATGACAATGACTGTACTAGTGGCAATATGGCATAAATTAGTTCAATTTCATGGAACACAGAAGTTTAGATATAGCTACAAACTTGAAGCAATGATGATTCTGATCATGTAAATAATCCTTTACCTTCCTTCCACTTGTGATGCAAAAACTCTATGTATGCACAGGGTGTGAATTTAATTATTCTATAATGAATTTGGATAGGTATTTTTCATGGCATTTCTCTTGGCATTTCTCCTATACTGCTGTGAGTTTATAATAATAATAATAATAATAATAATAATGATAATAATAATAATAATAATAATGATAATAATAATAATAATAATAATGATAATAATCTCAAACCAAAGTTCACTGGAAGGCAATGGATAAAACAGCCAGATGCTGGTATTTTTGTGAAGGATTGGAAACAATGATAACAATCTTAATAACATCAGAACCAGTGTAGCATTAACCCTTTCCTTCCGGACTTAAATTAATTTTGCCATTATGTAGACGACCTCGGGTAATGATGGTTAATCATATTAATTACAGTTTTATTTTTATTTCTTTTTTTGGCTCATCCACACCCTTAACAACAAATTTTACCTTGTAGAGCTTGCTTTGAGCTTTCCAACGATGTAAATAATAAGATTGTTAGTTGATTCTACTGCCCATTAACAATTCTATACATTTTAGCTACAAAAAAGTGTTGACAATAATACTTGTACATAAAAAATAAAAAAATATATAAACACTTGACAAAAAAATGTATTGTTGCAAATATATATCATTACAATGATATAGATCGCAAATCTTTTGTTCTGATTGTCATCTCAGGCACAAGACGAGCATCACTACATCAAACGTCAAGTTGGAAAAGATCAACAAAAATTTCATAAAAAAATATATACATTTTTTATGAGTTACAGAAGCACAACACTGTATATATAATATGAGGACACTCAAAAAACATTTTTTTTATAATGAAAACACCAAATTTTAGTGTAATACACGAAATAATCTACGATCACAATAACAGCATTGTTTATGCGTAAACTTGGTAACATACACATACTATTACATAAACAAATACATGTCAAATGTGAATGTCAAAGTGAAATTCTACTCAAAATTAAGGCTATACAGATACCTAATATCAACCCATACTAGTTCGGTAAAGATCACCAGGAAGGTTGTACGAAAACGTTCCTCTATATAAACACAACACAATGTTTTTGTTTGCTATTAGTGTATCATACCACTGTCATGCACGCAAAGCCTTCCAAGACATACACATATGCAAATGATACTCAACTTACACTGGCTGCAACAATATGAAGTCATAGGTGTAGCAGCCTGTCATGGATTGGCCAGGCGAACATTGTGTCATGTTTTAAGTATATCTGATTTATGAACAATGCTATAATAAAAACTTTAAAAGTAGTGGGGAAAGAAAGTTAAAATTTAGGAAATTTATCTTTTCTATAGTCATACTTGGAGCAAAATACATTATAAAGTTTAAGTTTAAAATGCACATGCATCATTATCACCGAATTCAATCGCTCCTGCTACATAGTAGATCGTAGATATGTTTTTATATGACGCATTGCTGAAAATGATCTGTCACTAATAGAATTAGTAGCTGGAAGAACCAATAAAGTGCAAGCTATTTTGATTACTTGAGAAAAGAGACTTTTTTCAGCAACTGACATGTCTTTTAGTAGTTGAATGATATCTGCAATTCCAATGTCTTCCTTAATACTGTAGTTACTGTGGAAGCAGGATAGCTGAGCCTCAAGTGTGCTCCTGTTGAAGTCATCATGATATAGATCAAACAAGTCATCATTCTCACTACCTGTATCACCTCTGATCAAAAGCTACTCAAGTCTACTGTACGTTTGGAATCCTTCTTGCTCAAAACGGTTCTGGATGCAGGAAGTTGTGGCATCTAAAGCTTCAAAATTGCATGGTAATGGTCTTCAGGAGAAGAATGATAATTCTCAGTGCTACTGTGATCATCAAATCGTTGCGGTGCTCTTCATGCAATGCCAATTTCCTCTGCTTCTTTCTTAATCTTTTGCCACCACTGTTTGTAGTTTTCTTCAGTTCGTATTGACTGTAAAAAAAATAGCAAAAAGACTTAAAGAGTTGGCACATTCCCACTCCACTATGTATAATTAATTATATTATCTTATCAATCTATATGTTTACCTGCAGGGTGGAAACGGTCATTTTGGCAATGACCTGTCCCTCAGATGCACTCATCTTGGTCTTCTGTAATGTTTTACTCAAGTTGTCAGTGTGTTTCAGGATAATTAGAACAAGATTGGCTCCAAAAAAGTATTCAAATTTCCTCATTTGACTACTGACTCCATTTACTCTAGCTCGAGTTTCGGAATCTAGACATTCTTCCAATATAGTTTCCCATAATTCCAAAATGACTTCATAGTTGTCATGAATGCTTTGAAAAGTTTCATTACGCACCGTCCAACGGGTTGGGCACAAGATACGAAACCCCATAGTATCAGGTAAAATATCAGCTTTTACTTTTTAAAACATAAATTGACATTTAGGGGAATCTTGGAAAAGTTTACTAATTTCATGTGTGGCATCCATTAGTGACTGCAAAATTTCACACTTTTTATAGAGTCTGCTACTGCAAGGCTTAATGCATGCCCATAACAATGAGTAAAGAGGGCACGAGGTTCTTGCATTAATATCTGTGTCTTGACCCCATTCCTAGCACCAGCCATATTGCTACCACCATCATAGCATTGTCCGCGACATCGAGAAAGGTCAAGATTAAGTCTTACCAAGACATCTTTCAAAACTGATACAATAGTGTCTGCTTTGATGTTAGGACATAAATATAGACCAATAAATTCCTCATGTACTTCAAGATCAGGATCAACATATCTGATGCATATTGTCAGCTGATCTTTGCTTGACACATCAACACACTCATCTATCATGATGGTAAAATAATCTGCTTGCTGAACTTTATCAATTATAGATCGAATAATAGCATGAGACATCAGTCCCAGCATTTCGTTTTGAATCTCTGGACTGGTGTATTTATCTCCTTTGCTACTAAGCCACTGATCATTGATTTTTTTTTTTTATCATCTGGTCAGTTATTGGTCCGGCAGCCGCCGGTCGTCAGTTATTGGTCCCGAGGCCACCAGTCCATCGGACTGGCTGCTACGCTTCAACTCTTGTACGTCTACACCAAGTAGGAACAGATCATCAGGGTTACTCCCATCAGTACACACCCCTAAAATACTCCAACACACAATCAAATTTTTGTTCAGCTGTTGTGAATTATAAACAAAACCAAATATGTACTAAACTCATCCTAAAAAGCTAGCATATCTTACCCCTGCTATTATAAGTACATAAACAAATTTGAATTTTTTTTTTAATTTGAATGTGGTAAAAAAACCACCAACATCGGTAAAAGATATATACAGTAATTAAAAAAACTACTCAAGAATAACACATAAAAAAACATATCATAGTGAAGCTAATACCTTTCTTTTGCTAGTTACGCTAACAAGAAGGCTGTTGTTGTTTTTATATAAAAATACCTATAATATGAGCTTACAAGAGTCAGAAATGTGTTTCCATCTAACGTCGGAGTCAGAGCTGCTGTATTCTGATTGATTGGCTCTGAAACTAGGTCCACTGTAGGAATAGACCCCATTTCCCTCCTTTCCACTTGAAACAGAATCAGGAAACTCAGAATCGTCCTCCTCTAGCAACTGTAAAACGTCCTCAGCATTATAACTTGTTGAAACCTTTTTGAATTTGATAGTGAAAAAAAATTGTTTCCAAAGTTGCCTAGATACCACAGCGCTTACACTTTTTTAGTGACATGCTTCCTATGATGTATTATAAAATGACAACAGGCCTAAATAATAGCAATGGCTAATGTGCCCTCCAAAGCAACCGTTGCTAGGAACGCCCACGCATAAATGAAATGTCGCCAATTTACTACGCAAATTTGTATAAAAAAAGCCCTTACAGAAAAACCAAAAAAATCAACCGCTTTCTGCAGTTTACGGGGAGACCCTCTAGCTTGCGGGAAGAACCTCTAACTTGCGGCAGGAAGTTGCGTCTGCACCCGTTGAACGGTTGTATTATTATTTCGTGAGAAACTATTCTAAGAGCCTGCTTCTGCTCGTAGTCAACAATCATCATGCTGCATTATATTGCTATAGTACTTCTTCTAGAGGCAAGATATGGTTAGGAATATTAATTTTAACCCTAAAGTAATAAATATGTTCACATTGTACACGCACAAGTTGTTTATGTGAGTCAGTTAGCTAATTAAATATATACTATACTACTACAAATATTCAAAAACCAGCTTCGTAGATGAAACTAGACTTTTAGGTGAAATTCAAGTGAGTTTATTAACTAGTGGTGTGCTTGAGCACAAATGGCGAGCGAGCCTTGTGTTAAATTTGATTTTAACGACTAACACTAAAGCTACTAAAATAAAGTCAGAGTTATTAAATTATGTATGCGGTAAAGGGGTTTCAATGTCATAGTAACCGCTCCCGCAACAGTTTGAATTAACAAAATCAAATCACGTTATTTAAAATTTTCTTTGTGATATTCTTAATAGTAGTTGTAACGCACAATACTTTCACACAACTGAACATACCTATGTACGCAAGACTTACCTTCGTGGTAAGTCTAGTGGACAATGAATTTTTAAGTAAATACTGTTGAGTAGGGCTTATAACTGTGACAAATAGCGTATTAACTCACCACCGCCACTAACTCGAATAGAAATGGAGCTGCCATAAGTTTTTGAGTTTTAACTGCACCCGCAAAACAATTCAAAGCCGTAAACAATTCAATTTCTAAGGCGACACGGGTAATGGTCGCTAAACGGGAGGATTCCGTTCAGTGAAGTTTGGGACGGGGTCGAACGCGGAGCGAACACAAAAATACGGAGGGTCAAAGTACAAAATGACATACGTACGTCCATATATATAAACAAACAAACATCCCCGATTTTCAATTGTGTTACCCCTGTAAGTGTCTCGCTCGCTACGCTCGCTCGCCAATAAGTGCACTAGTTTCACTCATGCGATTCTGAAATAGATTGCTAATGTTTCCTCAGTACTAGTGATGTGCTTCACCACAGATGGCAGCAAGCTTCGCTATTTGTGGGGGATTATTCTAGCTATATTGGAAGTTCAAAAGGCCACACATAGAGATAATGAATCTCTTTTAACGGTCATGAATTTTATAATAATGGTCGAGTCATGTTACCCTATAAATAAATTAGAAACATATTATATATAATATATATAATATATATATATATATATATTATATTACATGTACATACATATAATTATATTATGTGCATAAATATGCTGAAAATTGGCTTGATTGTATATACACCTGACAGTATCCTCCTGGTAAAGAGGGGATCAACCCTAAATAGATGTGCTGCCACACTCTTTAATAATATATGACACTTCCACTGTAATCAATGTTAGAACTTTGTTGGTGTAGTTTGGTACTGTGACAGGTGGACTTTAAATCTAAGTCTGTCATGTCAGGGTTTTTATATGTTTATATGCAGACAGAGATGATGGAGGTGTGTGTGTCTGTGTGTGTGGGGTGGGGGGGGGGAGGGGCAGGAGGGCGCTGGTCCCCAAGATTTATGGCTGTAGAGGCACAGGGGTCACAAAATATGCTCATTATTACACCTTGTAAAAAATTTCATAATATTGATTGGCTCACAAATTAAAGTTTAGTTTCAAACCATTGAAACAAGTGACTTATCGCAAAAAACAACAACAACTATGGACTTTGTTTGTATTTACAGCTCTCATTATGGCAAATTGGTTGTCTTTAGCTCCTTGGCTAAAAGTAGAAGATATGATGCGCAAATATAAAAAACATGGTGATCCGGATAAAAATATAGCACTTTATGTTACCATTTTGAGGCATATTCATAGACACAAAGCAGACTACATTGAACTGACAGACATTGCTTAGAAGACATGGAAGAAATGAAAGGAAACATTAATGAACAAATTAATTGACTAAATAATCGTAATTTTAAACTTTTACATCATATATTTTTTCATCCAATCTTACTTAGTTCAGTTACTAAAGTTGTATTTTAGTAGAGAAATTTGGTGTTTGATATGGGTTTGAAACAGCTTCCATGACCCAAACCTTCAACTGGGTTACTAGGAACAGTCGCTATGCTGCTTTAAATAAGTTAGGCACTGCACAGCTGTCGCGAAACCATACTTATGGTCCCTCAGGCCATAAGTATAGCACTCTCACTACACCGGGACATTCAAGGCTTTTCTTGCAGGTATTTGTCCAGCAAGATTATACATTCTTCATCTACAAAAAAAATCTAATTGTACATATTAAATAATACAGTGTATTTATAACTCTGAATTTCTTTGAAATAAGTATTGTCTTTAAGGTGATGAAGAAATGCACATTCCATGCATTATATTTTGCAGCTTCCTGTGGTGTTACTGTAATAGAGCCAAGACCTGAAAGTGCACTATGTCCACAAAGTGGCATTACGTTTTACTGTACTACATCAGGTGCTGAACTAAGTTGGAGTATGGGAGGATCTATTATTTACACTTTTGGAGAACACTCAACAAATTTTACAAAAAATCACACAACCTACTCAGTTCTATTGAATGAAATGAATGGAGTAAAAAAATCTGCATTAACATTTTTGCAAGTACCAGATGACACATTTTCATTATCTTGTTTCAATGGCAGTATCTCTTCACGTATCTCTATAATGATTAAAATAGCAAGTAAGTTACTGGTTGAGAATAATGCAGTTTTAATTATTCAATTATTAATATACTTATATGCATTATATAGATACACCAAACTCAACCACTAATATGAGAGTTTCTGAGACTACAGAAACACTGACAATTTCATGGGATTTTGTGGATTCAGCAGATCACTATATAGTGTCTTGTGGGGAATATCGTGTTCGCGTAAAGGAAACTTCAATGACTATGTTAAAAAACATGTGCACAAACAACAGCATTGCTGTATCAGTTGTTAACCATTGTGGCAATCAAAGTGCTCCAGCAATACACTATCTGGCACAGAGTACTACAGCAACTAATGGTAGGGATTGTTTTTGCCCTTAAAGATTATTGTATTGTTATTATGTTTAAAAATACTTATAATATCAATGCAGATGAGTTAATAAAATATTTAATAAATGCATTATGTAATTTTAAAATTATATTGTAAAAGTATTTTTTCCACTTCTTTCATAGTGTTCTGTTTTATTCATTCCAAAGCATTTAGGCTTTGTACAGTTTAAAACATGAATAACATTTTGTTCCCTAAACATGAGCTTACTTCAAAATATATTTTTTTATTTATCTCACTTATTTATTTTATTTATTATTTTCCCTATTAATGTTTCCCAATGATTGCAATAGTTAAATTGTTTATCAATAAAAGTGTTAATAGATGCAATACTTTTGTATTAAAATATTTGAACAATTTAAATTTTAATATAATAGATGCAGTACCATCTACAACATCTACACCGAATTCAAATTCATTAGCGGAATCTACTGAATGCAACAAATCTTCAGCTGAGAGGACTGCAGGAATTGTTTTAATAGTTATTAGTCTTTTGATATTGATAATTACAATAATACTGTGTGTTATTATCCCAAAATTAAGAAATAATAGTTCTAAAAAATTAGTAAGTTTACACCACTTTTGCTCCCTTATGATACTATACCTTGATACATTGCTATAACTTCTTCATACATACATATATATATTATATATTTATATATATATTATATCATGCTAGATATTTTAACAATGATATTATTAGGTTTGTGACCACGAGATATTATAATGATATCACATGCTGCTGCATTGGGCATGCTCATTACTCAAATACACCAGTATAGTTCAGAGCAACAGCCCCCGCCTGTGGTAAATAGTAACACCTAGCTGAAGATAACAGTAACAGCCTAGCTTACTAGTTCCCAAGCTATCCTTGTCCACAAAAACCACCCAACCAGGTGAAATCAGCTACTAAGATATCCAGGGGTGTGGGAGAGTCTCTTTAACAACACAGCCTAATTTACAAGCTGTATTATTAACCCTTGTACCAACTATTGTAGTGAAGATATTTAGCATTTTATTACACTTGCCAGAGAGGTGTAGCAAGATATTATAATCTCAGACTTTATTTTTACTGTTTTCATAACAAACAACTTAGCCTGCTCTTTATGTAGCTAAGTAAACTTAATACTGTCTGGTTGTTTAAGTATTCTCAATTTGGCAATAAGACAGTGTATTTAACCCTCAGCAGGCATGTCTGGAAATTGTATAGTAGTTAACCTGTTTCTCTTTTGTCTTACTGTATTTTTGTGTGTCTGTCTGTTGTCACTCTGATTATGAAACCTTTGAATTAGGTATGAACTTACTCAAAACAAGTATTTAAGTGCACTTATTGTATTTTTAATTTCGGTATGATTTTGGAGAAAAAAAAACACAAAGCAGTCATCATAATAATTTCTTGATTACCAATAGGAATTTCTAATATAGCTCTTATAAAGACGGAATTTACTTCTACAGTTTTCATTGCGCGAACTATATTGATGCCAGATTAGAAACAATTTTGTGTAATAGCTTGCTAGAAGGTAGCACTGAGAGTTTCCACCTTTGGTGCTTTCTATCCTATTTGTTCAAAATAGCAATATATTACTAGGGTTAAATGACATTATGCCAACTAATTTTATGCAACTGATATGTGGACATAAAAATAATGATACTGATGTAAAATGGTAATTAAGATTTTAGCCTTATAATTATCTTCAAACATCAAATCATTATTTCTTGTGTCCTGGTTTACTTTTCAAGCTGTACTAATAACATAAATACATGCAATCACAAATTCATTCTTAGCAGGATCTGATATCTTACTTACAGTAGTTCATTATTCACACTCAAGGAGATACACCAATGTGGAATTATTCATGGATGTAGTAATGTTACTATAACAATGATATTCATATGATATTCATTGTTTCATTGGTAACATTTTAAGAGAGGAGGTTGACCATGCCCAGTTTGGTATGTGCACACAGTGTGTGTAACATCAAGATGAAATCCCTAAGAGCTAATCCTCTTCAATTAAGCTAGATTTTTTGTGGGTGTAGCGTACTGGTTGCAAGAGTTGTTACATTACACATAATAAAAGCCATTGAAAATTTTCACTATAGTTTAATATATTATTGTTGGGTTTAACACAGTAAAGTGTGAGGAAGTGTGTTTTTATCTTGTACTGTATTACCAAATAAGTTGTAATGAATGTATTCAAATATTATAGTCTTTAAAGAAGAAATCAACAGAAGTAGTTGATGAAGGAACAGAAAATGGTAGGTCAATATTTCATATTAATTTTTGTATATCCCACATTATAAATGATTACATAGCTTCCTTATAAACTTATTTCTTTATTATTAAAAAAAGTGCATACTTTAATATCCATTCGCTGTTATACAATATTCATTTTATCCATGATAATGAAGAAACAGTAATTTTCAATCCTAAATTGTATAATATGAATTTGCTTTCTTATAGCCTTAATTAATGTATATTTCACCAATGTCTTTTTAGATTTGAAGACAAGTTGGACAAAGGCAAAATTTTCAAGTTTTTAACTTACAATATTTTTATATATTTTTGTAAAAATAGTTGTGTTGTACTCTCAAAGAATATTGTGAATTAATGAGGTATTTGAGCTGACCATCTTTATTCATGTACAATAAGATAAAATGTATCATTCAATTTCTAGGCAAATTATTTCACAATAGCTAATTAACTACAAAAAGTGTGAGATAGATCATGATGATAGAATCCAAAATATTAGCGGTCATAATTACATTCTCAATTGCAAAATTGAGTGTAGTATGCATAAATCCAGGCAATTAATAACAGTAAGTGATCACTGTGTAAAAGCTCTTATTACACAAGTGAGTAAGTATGGATAAACTGTATGGCAGTAGTCTAGCAGAAGATAATGCTAGCATTTTTTCTGGAATAATAGACATGTATATAATAGTATAGTGGTATAATTCTAGAATATTATAAGCATTTAAAAGAATAATAAAGGGATAATGAGAATAATATAATCATTTCTCCATTAGCAGGCAAGACAAATTCTTATGTAAATAATTCATCTCATTTCAAATTGATGATTTCTGAAGAAACTATTAGTTTTGATGAAATTATGGTGAGTTTCGATGTGAAATCTCTTTTTACAAATGTTCCATTACCTGAAGCACTGGATGTCATTAAAGATAAATTGGTGAAAGATGAAAATTTGGATGATAGAATAACACTGAATGCTGAACAAATAACACATTTACTCAAAGTCTGCCTAAGGACAACATATTTTGTGTTTAACAAGGAGTATTATGAACAGCAGAATGGAGCAGCTATGGGGTTCACCAGTGTCACCAATAGTAGCAAACCTATTTATGGAACATTTTGAAGAGACAGCATTGGACACAAGATTCTGATTTTGGGAAAGATTATGTCGACGATATTTTTTGCATCATTAAAAGTGAGTTTTTGGATGAATCACTTCTTTTTCTAAACTCACTATTTCCTTCTATCCAATTAACTTCTGAAGTAGAAACAAACGGTAGTTTACCTTTTCTGGATGTGTTGGTCAGCAGGTTTGATGATTGCACAGTGAAGACTAGTGTTCACAGAAAATAAACTCACACAGATAGATATATATCTTACCAATCCAACCATGCCCCACATGTGAAGAAAGGTATTGTAAAATGTTTAGTTAGAAGAGCTTACAATCTATCGAGTGAATCCTCCTTAAAGAATGAGATAGACCATGTTAGAAGAGTTTTATCAATGAATGGCTATCCTAGAAGTATTGTGGATAAAGTGAAACATGAGCTAAAGAAGAAAAAGAAGCAGGTTGACACAACTACCCTCAATGAATGAGTGAGAGAATAAGAAAGAAATTCTGGGATTATGGAATAAGGACTTCTTTCAAAACAAAAACCACTTTGTTAAATCTTCTCACAGAAGTAAAAGATCCTTTACTAAGTAGGAGCTGTGTACAAAATCATGTGTGAATGTGGAGATTTCTATGTAGGTGAATCAGGAAGAGCGCTAGGCATTAGAATTAAAGAACATAAATCAGTGTGAACATGTACATTTCACCAAATCACCACTGGCAGAACATGTATGGCAAGAACGGAGTCATGTGATTCATTGGAAGTAAGTAAAACTTTTGGATTTATCACAAGGCACTGGTTGAGAGAAAAGTAAAAGAAGCCATCTACATAAATATGTCACCCAACAACTTAACCATGAATAGGGACTCCGGAATGGAGCTTTCCCCTTTAGTATTGAGAGCAGCTAGAGGCCACTCACATAAATAAACAAGAATCAACCTTAAGTAATATATTGCATTTTGTCAAGCATCACCCATTTTTGTTTTTTGATTTTTATAAATCAGCCATGATGATGGCAGAAGCAGTCTGCTGAAACATGTTGGCATTATGAAATGCTGGGAGAGCTGTCTGCTCGGGTTCAGAGTCAGCAAGTCATGTGGAGGATGCTAAATGGTTTATCTTCATGAGCAACTCAACAATCATACTGCATCAGAATTGACATAAAGCATAAATTACCAGCCAACCTATGAATTTGAAGGGAAGAGAAGGTGCATCCACTGCCGAACAAATTAAAATTCTTTAATGCCGTAATCCACATTTCCCACCTAACGCTTGGTAAGGTTTCTCACACAATTAACCTTTTTTCAGCGGCACCAAAGCATGTTGTTGTTTTTTCATTCATTGAACATTTTTATGGGGACGTTCAAGGTTTTAACTGAAAGATTAGCTAGCTTTATTTTGAGTACTTCAGTAGAGACTGACATTTTTACTTATCTTTGAGTACCATTCAAACACCAACTATCTATTTTAAATAAGAATTTGTAGCTAATATTTTTTTCAGTAGCTATTTTTTTCTGAAAGTATTTATTACTATTGTAGGAATTTACCACCATGAACTATAGCTATTTACAACATCTAGCTAGAGGCAGACGTGCCAGCTACATTTTTAGGAATGCTATTCTCAGCATGCAATGATTTGATGGGATCATTTCGTCACTGCAATATTGTGATCACACATACTATGCTTTGGTGGTGATTGCTGTCCAGATATCCCACAATTATGTCAATCTCCTATAAAATTCTGAAGGTACTTCACACTGTATATTGAATAACTTATAACTAATATGATGTCATTCAGATATTTGTGTGGCCAACCTATTGCATTGGTCTTTTAGTAACTACTGAACTTTATTCCATTATGAACTTAAATTTGGAAAAGGTCTGCCTGCCTGTCTGCCCGTCCATCTGTCTGTCTATCTGTCTGTCTGTCTGTCTGTCCACCTGTCTATCTGTCTATCTATCTGTCTGTCTGTCACTCCATTGGTCTATTTGTCTGCTGGGAGCAAAAGTAGCATTGACAAAAAAAATGATCAATTGGCTAGTTTCATTTATTTTTGTGCTGAAAAATCCAATCATGAGAGCTCTTCAGCTGATGCAATTTCTGATGAAAACCAAGACAGCAAATTGATATAAAAACGTCTATGCTGTATGTCTGCCTTCTGAAATTATTTTATCAGACTGTGCAGCTTATTCCACTGCCTCACAAATTAAATGGATGACTGTAGTGGACTTTTTTCACTTGTATTTGACATGTAGTACCTCATGAGGAACTGATGGTGGAGAGTAGTAAGTGTAACTTCAGTCATCAAGTACATAGTCCGAGTGTTTTATTCTCTGTGATTAAATCATGCATCATGAGAAACATAGAGTAACATTTTTATTGACTACCAACTCTCACTGTTTGAACTACCCTTCCATCCCAAGATAAATTGTGTTAAATCTGCTGAAAAGTTAGCAATTGGTAAACCTGCCAAGAAAACAAAGACCTTATGGATAATTGGCAATTTCTTACCCACAGAGTAGCCTCATACTAACATATGAATGCAAAATTATAAGATACACAGTTTTGTCTCAAGCTATAGCCTTGAACTTTGTTGGTCAGGTTGGGCTTGTGGTTGCCTCGATATGATTTCTTGCACTTACACAGCTACAATCTTAGAATGAATATTGCAGTTTTAATCTGACAAGCCTGCAAGCAGCCACATTCGCATCAGTTCAACTATGCATGGCCTCTACTTTTAGATTGCTTCCTACACCTATGATGGATATTTATACAAAGATATTGATTCAGGAAAACATTGTTAATATTAAGTATAGAATTAAAGACAAGTTTAATTACTCCAAGCATTCTGATACTTTTTCACAGTATAAGAAAATTAGTTTTCTGTGGTATAAAAAAAAGATAATTCAGGCACATATGACAATAATGTGTTCAGTGATAGGAAGTTAATTCAGTAACATAATTGTATTTTAATAGCTACTATAGGTTTATTCAGTAAAATGACATTGTTTGTAGGCATTTTGATCTGTTGCCAACTCTACATAAAGCCCAGATTTTTTAAATGTATGATTACTTTATGTGGCATCATGATTTCTTATTAATGCAAATGCAGCAATAAATATTAAATATTATTACAACTGCATTAAAAGTGTGCTTTAGTACGTAAGAACAATTATAAGTCTGATATTATTTAGAGTTCCATTGCATGTTATATCTTGTTAACTATGAATTTAATTAGCTTGTGTAATTTGTTAATCATACAAGAAAGACATCTTGTAACAGCATTATATTAGTGATTCGTAGCATACTCATTCATATGAAATTCACAGACTGTGTTTTCTGCATATACTGAGCATTAGCTGGCCTCGTGACATCCAGAGAAAATAATTATCAGTAAAGCCAACTTCAACCGTTGTGGTATAATATAAATGTATATTTTCTTTGCAATGAGTGATGGAAACTAAATCAGTTCATATTGAATGATTTCAATTTAGAGCTAATTAAAGCACAAAAAGCTGCTGTGATTCTTAAACTTTTATCTATATCTGGTGGAACTGTTAATTATAGGCTTCAGTTGGAGGTAAAGTGGCTATATAACACATTTGTTTATTTAAATTAATGGCATGATATATTGAATGCTACATATTAAAAGAACTAAATAGCAAAATAATAATACATCCAAATCAAAACTATGGCTACAACAGAAAAAGATATTGCTATGCAAAGTTCAGATGAAAATACTCTACTAGCACCACCGCTAATAGATACCGAAGTAATATTATTAAATAGGTACCATTTGAAGGACTTTTTTTTTTCAATGAAAATGTTCAGTAACATATACACTTAGCATTAATGTGAAGTAGGGATTGTATAATATGATTGGTAGATTGACATGTTTAGAGTACAGAATGATGTGGATGTATGTAATCTATACATTTAACCAGTGGAATAAAAAATACATAATATAATGTGCACATTTTACTTACTTGTAGTTTTTGTGTATTCATTTGTATTTGTTGATGCAGTATTTGCTGATGCAGTATTTGTTGATGCAGTATTTGTTGATGCAGTTACTCCTGTTGGATCAAGATAACATATATTAGTAGGTTGAGGCCATGAAATAGAATAGGAAAAAAGTTGTATTTGTGTTCTGCATGTGATACTTGAGTTGGTATTTGGTGTAGATATAGATACAATGTATCAAAATGATTACCATCTTTGTATAGAATTAACAATCTATTATTATCAGGTGAATCTCCATGTCCAGCGAACTGATCACCATTTAGTGTCCAGATGCTCGTAGAGTTCACCTGCCAAAGTTGTCGAATACTCGTAATAGTGACTCACACTATAATCTGAACAGTTAGGCTCAGGTGGAAAGTAAAATCTTCTGATATCACCATCATTATCCATGCATTGACTATGGGTACTCGGTATGTCTGGAGTATTGATGACATCTCCATTGCAGGAAACATTTGGCTTTGTGCTTGCTCTTACTACCAGTACGGCTGCAGTGCAAGGATCATTTGGATTGGATACACAAATTGAAGCATACTGCACAGATCTGTTGTCAGAATAATAGTTCAGTGTAAATTGGATTTTGGGCAGTATTTTCCGAAGTAAAATTGAAGTCATTATTAACAATCCAATGAGGGCTGCCATTGCTTGTTGTGCAGCTATAGTACCAGTCTTTACCATAACAGTCAAAATAAGGATTCAATGTTGTTATAAACTCCTGTCCATTAGCCATAACGAGAAGAGCAGAACAGATACACTGCAACAAAATATAAACAATAGCAATAACTCAATGGTAGCTAGATCCAATATTTCAGCCACACCCAGAACAGAATGAATCAAACAAAGACTTAGACAAAAAATATATAATAGTAATGTGGTTACAGTTCATATGTGATAGTTTTAATGAGAAGCAGTAGCTAGTACTAAATGTAACATTTACAGCGTGACTATTAGGCAGTTCGCTTTAGGCATAAAAATAATTCAAGATTTCATTTCGGTGAAATCCTATTAATGCAAAAACTCTGTAACACAGACTCTAGCTAAAAACACTTCTCGGAGTGCCAACCCTTGGCTAGTTTCAGTGTGGAAAATATGACTAGCTTCAAGTGGTGTCGGCAACTGTCAGCAATCACATTGACGACAGTGCCAGTGTTACATATTGTTATAGCTGATAAAGTGAGCAGTAAAACTTGCAAGATCCACAAACTGGTTTCATTTAATTAAGCAACTTCATAAATTCATGAAATGCTGAATTGTTATTTAAACTTCGTGCCTATTATTTAAATATTATGGCCACATAATCTCTTTAGTTATTACTTACTATTAGTGATGTACTCAGCTTCATGCTTGTTAAAGAAATCGGTAAGGCAACTGAAAAGACATTGTACGAGCAACGGTCTACAATACAACGAGGGTCACGTGACTGTTCATGTGAGTGTTTTTGTAGTGAAATTTTTATAAATATTTTATAATTTCATTCATTGTTTGTTGAGATAAAGTATGTAGCTAGCTAAAAACTAGAACAAGTAACAGTTGCATAAAACCAAACTGGTGATATTGATGTAAATGAAGGTCCAAACTAAAAATATATAGCTATATTTCTACACTTAGTAGTTTAATACACCTTTAACATGACAAACTCCAATTGCTATTTAATTTATTTTATAATATATGTTTATTGAAACAATTGCAACAGTCAAAATATCTGTTGAGATATTGCTAGGCGTAGAACTACTGATTAAAAAAAAGCACAACAGGGCATTTTTCGTTTGTATACTAGTCAGTAAACCTTGATTTTATATTGGCTAAGAATTCATTCCACATGAATTTTGTTAATGAAGGAGCAAGTGGTAAGTTATGCTTGGTAGCAATTATATTTATATGAAATTCTTCTTAAAAAAGTTTTAGTTTATTACTACTAAAATAGGCTATTCTACTTCATTGGTAGTTCAGTGAAAATCCAGATGGACAACGTCATACTGAATGCATGACTTACTGACAGAGTTGTGGGATAGAAGTCTTGAATTTTTAATACCAACTCAAACCACATTTCACACGTAACACCTGAAACTAAAAACTACAGTTCCAGTTTTCCTATATAACATTGCATAATAATAATTGTTAGCTTTTCATTAATATTAATGAAACCACTAGCTATATAGCTAAAATTTCCAAAAAAAATTTGTTTATAACTTAGCTCAGAAGTAATCATAACTATTTATATATAATGATATTAATTACAATTAAGTGGTTAAATTGCATTGACAGAAAGAGGGTCATCATTTTGAGCTTTTTATGTGAATCCATACATCTACCTGCAATATCAAGTATATTTTTGTGTTCAGCTCAAATCCTTACTGAAAAAGAAGTGATATTAAATGATGTTACATTTCAATAATGAAAATAAAGCAATTCGCAATGATGAAAATAAATTTGGAACCATAAATTAGACATTGTTACATAAGCAAGTGATAAATTCAGGTGAAAATTCCCGAACCGTAAGGTAACTTAAAACTGTCCAGTCTAACTGATATACTAGCCATCAATGTCTGTATTTGAAATTCAATAATTTGTGCAAAACTTGTTTGTCACTAAAGAATATGCTAATTCTAACAATTAATCAAATTAAGTCAAGCTATGTCGTAAATAGAGAAGATACCAGGAAAAAAATGAGTCAATTTTATTAATATAAAATTCTTAATTGGGATTAACTGTAATAATAATAACATAATGAATATATTGCCTGCAACTCTTATAAAATTACTTCAGTTGGCAAAGGCGTGGCCAATCTAGCAAGCTCTCGATATTGAAATTGTGTGTGTGTGTGTGTGTGTGAGGCAGTAGTTTACATTATGAGGAATGCTGAAATGGCTACATGTACATTTGTTGATATAAGACCATAGTGTTTCTAACATAGGCTATATGTACAAGGGTTTGAGGAAGGGGTGGGGTAGGGGGAGGGGAGGGGGTGGGATCATGGCTCCCAACTATAGTTATAATACCCATTATAAAGTTCATAATACTGTTTCCATGAAGCTTATATCACAGTGAATATGTCTCATAACTAATGCATAATGACTGGTATATTTGTCCTAACTGAAGTAATAGTGTGTGTATTCTAGTTAGTAATGCAAAAGCGTTTCCAAATTATATATGTGTTCAGCAATTATAATGATAGTAATTTTATTGCTTTAGGCCCCAAACTTTGAGATGGAAATGACTTAAGCAAGAATCACGGGCTGCTGAGCTTCATCATTTTGTAAGTTTTACGATTATTTTAGATGTGTTGATGATATTTCCAGACACTTCATTTTGTGATGACTGTTGGGCTTGGAAGCTAACAAAGATCAGAGAAGCTTCTCAGAAACAAAGAATATTCTATTGCTATAATATTTCTGCAACCATCCCAATAATTACACCTTACTATTGTAAAAGCTTGAAATTTTATTATAATGAAGTTACACATCATAAAAAAGAAAATTTAGGTATGATATATTCTTATAGCATACTTAACTCCTTTTACTATAATAGTCTAGCTAACTGTTTTTAAATGATCTGGCCAGTTTAGGAAAGTCTAACCAATTAATTAATCTAGCTGAGTGATAATATTAAATTTAGCCTGTTATTTTAGGAGTGTTTTCGAATTTGAAATGGCTGTCACTTGTTTAAAATAGTAGTTTAATTTTGAAATCTGTTATTATTATGTTAAGCCTATGATGCTCTATGACACATCCTATGCAAGATTAGAGTCTCATTGTACACTTTCAATGTTATTTTATGCTCATCTTTCGCCCTATAAATAATTCATTGGCCTCACATTTATTTAGTCTCAAGTTCAGCACAATGAATAAATATTGGTTATTTCTAATTTTATACATATATATGCAAAAGGTTGATTCAGGTAAGACACTTCAGTAAGTTAATCATGTTCGTTAATATTATAATTATCATATAATGTCACAATTTAGACAATTAAATATCCTTACATTTGAATTGCAGAAACATAGAATATTATAACAAGCAACTACTGTATAATAAAATCCTGAGTAACTCTCATAGTGCATCCAATTGAATTTTCAATTTGCAACTAAATATTTTGGAAATAAGCTAACTCTACTACATGCTATATGTATTGAGTAGTTCATACTATTATGTAAATACTACACATATTTGTCTATAAGAATATAGAATGGCTGCTATTGTCTGTCGGTAATGTTCCACAGGTTGTGTGGAACGTGGATTCACACATTGCTGCTCTGGGATTACCACGTCCTGCCTTGTCACCGCTGGGTATGGTTCTGATTGCTCTTGTGATCAAAGTTGTTATACATATTTTGATTGTTGCCCGGATATCAGGCAAATATGTTTACCTCCTAGTCCAAATATTGAAGGTACTTTACACAAAGACATATAATCAATGCTGTAGTATTTTTATAGCAACTAAGAGTACAGTATGAAAGGCTATAATCTAATAATATTTATTGTATTTTGCTTATTGAATATTTTCTAAATCACATTAACATTTAAGTGTTGTGTCAACTATAATCACTTAATTAAAATTTAATTGATCCTGTACATGTCATAATTAATTAAGTAAAACCTTCAGAACTCTTTCATTAATGACTGAACGTAAAGTAACTTCAAGTGAAAATTATTAGCTATTACTTATGTATATAATGCAGTTTCCAGCTACAGTTCAGTGTCATCGGAACAATCAACTTTATTAATAAGTACAGCGGACGCACTATTCAGTAATACTCCAAATATGTTTACAGATAAGAATAAGAAATATTTCGTAGATACTTGGCAGGATAGGACATCACGTGAGTTCGTTTAATATATTATATGTTCTCATAAGTTCAATGTACTTTGGACTCGTGTGGTTTGTATTAGATGTTGCACTTTGAGACTTCAGACACAATAGAGTAAAATTTTATAATTGTGTTGAAGGATTATAAATAGAAAAGCGAACCAGAACACAATGCAAACCAACTAGCAATAACTATCGATTAAATTGTTTTTCATAAAAATATTACACCTATTATTAGCATATTGTATTCCAACAGTAATTATACAACCTTCTGTTTTGTAGGATCAAGTACTGCTCTCATAGCTGGACTTCTAGTGGGAGCTATATCTCTCAGTATTTTAATAATTATGAGTTCATTGATTTTTATGATTATATACGGAAAAGGTAAATATATTGTTTTAATAATGATGGTATCCTCTGATGCATGCTCCAATTGTACTTATTTTATTAAGATAATTGTGGATTAGATGTGCTTTGTTGTGCTCACTGCCTTATAGGGGGGTGGGGTAAATAGGTGGCCGTGATCCAACTCTTACATAATGTTATTCTAACAAATATGTAAACATAAATTGTATGTTCAGCTATTCAAATATGCTTCAAGGTCATGTATTAAAGATAATACTTGTATGCCTGCCTCTGTGCTTCTCTGGTTAATGTGTGTGGGTGGCTGTGAGTCGGTCTGCCTGTATGCTCTCTGTCTGTCATCTTTCTGTCTGTCAAGTCTATTAGTCCGTGTGTCTGCCTCTTTGCTATTTGTCTGTCTGTTTGTCTGTCTGTTTGTCTGTCTGTTTGTCTGTCTGTCTGACTGTCGGTCTGTTTCTGTCTGTCTGTCTGTCTGCCTGTTTGCTCTCTGTCATCTGTCTGTCTGTCTGTCTGTCTGTCTGTCTGTTTGCTGTCTGTCTGTCCGTCTGTCTATCTGTATGTCAGCCTATTTGTGTCTGTCTGTCTGTTTGCTGTCTG
>WLWD01003143.1_pt1 | contig 61859 bp, 44 predicted proteins | sample 6712731 | NCBI WGS metagenome assembly WLWD01 (sample SAMN12718690, study PRJNA576275) | sponge metagenome | isolation source: marine sponge | host: Mycale hentscheli | place: New Zealand: South Island, Marlborough, Capsize Point | collected 2014-11-01 | reverse complement strand
ATATGTGACCGGATTTGGGAAAATCCGCCTAAACGCGGCAAACAATTTTTTACAGAATCACCGGGTAAAGCCTTATGGGTAGATTTTTTTCGAAAAAAATTTTATGGCAGAAATGGATAGACACCAGTTAGCTCTACCTTATGACGCAGTTGTAAGCTCTGGCGTGCTCTAGAACTCACACTAGGAGGCTAGAAACACTAGCCGGTTGGACTCGTGTACGGAGAGTTGCTAAGAAATTATTGGCGGGCTTTTCACTAACAGCCGGGAAAAAAACTGTAGCTAACTAATTCACTTGCTATTCTACATAATTCACGTACTCACGCAATTCTCGTCATCATAGTTTCTTAAGGAGCCCTGCATTAAGCCTTTTAGACTTCTTTCAATCCGCCTGTAACCGATTTATTCCATAGTGTCCCGGAGACATGCAGTAATAGTATACGGACACAAGGCACGCCCTCTGACCTTAGCAATGCCTTTACCGGGCGTTTTTTCGAAATCAGCAATAATAAGTTTAGCAAAAATACTGAAGTGTTGTAGTGCGTAGGGCGAAGACGGCTTGTGCTACAGCTTCCAAATTAGGAGGAAGGCATCCCAAGGCCCCGTGCAGCCTACTGGTAGAATAAATTAGAAAACTTTAGATGCCGCGTTTAGCCGGGTTTTCACAAATCCGGTCACATATATTGAAATGCACATTGTATAATTGTAAATTATTTGAGAAGTGTATATAAAAAAATTAATACCCAGTAGCGTCTCCATTTAATTCAATAATTCGCGGTATTACTTTACGTAAGTGCCTGATGTATTTGTTACATTTGTTTATGTCCACTAAGTTCCAAAAATCTTGAAGTCCTTTGACTAATTCCGCCTTGGTGGTAGGCTTGACTTCTCTTCGGATGTACTCCTTCATTTCATGCCAGAGATTTTCTATTGGGTTGGCATCTGAGGACTCGGCAGTTTTTGATCTGTAAGGTCCCTTTTCCAAGACCCGCTCACATATTTTTAGGCTCATGGCTGTATCAGCTGGGGTTGTTGTGGGGAGCCTCTAGTGGTTTTCACAAACTTTACACAATGTTACCAAAAAAATCAACAACTACTCCAGTGAAGATATCTAGTGTGGAATAAACCACTTATTACACTAGTCAGAGTGATATGGCTAGATATTTCACTCTCAGGCTTTATTTTCACTCTCCTTTGGCTCATGAAAATAAATTAGCCTGCTCTTGAAATATTTCACCATATCACACTCTGACTCATGTAATAAGTAATTTATATATGTATATGTGACCGTCTACAGGAAAATCGGGCACAACGCGGCCCCGACGAAAAATATTTTTTTTTGCACTTACAGACTCCTTGGCAAGCAGATATTAAGCTCTCCAAGTTTTATCGCCGTAGCCTTAGCCATTCCCGCTATATATCGCCTAACCGTTCCCTTCATTAGGCTTATTTAATACAATTTTAAGAACTAAATCGATCTTTTTGCGACGTTTACGCATGCCGCGTTGTGCCCGATTTTCCCGTAGACGGTCACATATATGGATGATACATAAGCCCCGTAACACATTCATGCGTGCCTCTTTTTCTCTTCAAAACTTAAAACTGTATGATAATTTTGAAATGCTTATTTTTCAATTTCACCCTTTACTACATAAAAGTTTAAAAAAATCTGTCAATTTTTTTTAGTAACTGAGAGTTAGTTGAATGTTAGTTGCCACTGGTGACTGCAATAGTCAGAATGTCTTAATAGTTAAACTGCCACTTGAAAAAAAAATGAGGTAAGTACATATTTTTTTTATTTGTTAGCTAAAATTACTGCAGTTGAGCAGCAGGTGTTTGTTGACACTGTGTCTGATAATTCAGAAAAACAGAATGTCTTCAAATGCTACTGAAGCAACCACTATTTTGGAAATTGAGATAAGAAATGTACTATTTTTACTATGTACAAGCTTGCTAGCCATTTTGCGTTCAAGCACTATTACTAATTATTGCAAATTGAATTCTAATTTCTTCTGAAAGCATAAGATATATTTATCCATGGTTTCCCTGTCCTGATCTCTCTCTTCCTGAGCCAACTCAGGGATCCCCTTCTCCTCCTTTGTCTATCTCTCCTGCTCCTTAGTATCTCTGTCCTATCTCTGTATTTTCTTTCAATTATACCATGAAGTAGTTACATAAGCCAGTCTTTTGTCACCTTATTCTATTTTACAGTGCAACCAACTTAAAGAGTAGAATTTTGTTTTTGTTGTCCATTTCTGAATGTTTTGTTATTACTTTCCAAAGTACAGGTTCCAAACTTGGTACAGACATGAAGATATCTCTATTCATCACATATGTGGCTTTCAAAATTTCCTACCACATCATGTACTTAATTTATAAGGTGTGAATTAACATGTGTTTTTTCACTTGAGTGTCAAATTGCTTTAAACTAAATCCATGGAGTTAAGGGTGCCCGCACATAGCAACGCGCACCGCCTGTAGATCCGGACATTAATTTATTCCCCGCCAATACCCCACCATTCGATAATACGCGAGCAGAAACAATCGCGCAGTAGTAGCAGAAGTATACTTTGCGAAGTTGTGGTGTTTTAGTTTAGCTTCTTGTTGTCTCATATTCGTTTACAGCAACTCTCCATACGTCGTCTGAGCTCGCGCAGCAAGTTGCACCAGGCTGCCTCTCCACCAGTAGCCGTTCTCCGGACTATGCGCACCTGAACTCAAGTGGATGGATCCACCAGGCTCGATTTCTGCGGAGCGAAGACTTCCCAAGCTGGCAAATGTAATACCTTCACCTTTGGCTATCTCCAATAAACTGCTCTCTCTTCAGACTCTCTCTTGTTATTGTTGTATTGATGTTTGTTTACTCTTGATATAGGCGGGCTCTTTTTAGAAACAATACAAACTAATTGAAAAAAAAATTGCTCGCGTACTCATAGTACGAGATATGGGGGTGGGGCTATTTCTTAAGAATTGCGAGTGGAATTAAAGTTCCAAATTTTGGGTCAGTTTTTCTTGGAATCTAATAATGAGAACGACACAAAATTTTTATACACGGGTAAACCAAAAAAATATGAACTGCACTACAGCGAGAATTTTTCAATATCTTATAAATAGAAAAAATTGCGAATATATCATAAAGTAATATTGAAATGGATAAGAACTCTCTGTCTTGCAGTAGAGTATCGGCTCGGCTAGTAGTGCACCAAATTGCGGAGCTCCAACTTACCGCACCGCTCCAAAAAAGTGCCCCAAAGTTTTATAACCAGGCCCCGATATTTCTTCCAGATTCGCTTTAAAATTAGTGAGCGGCTCCTTCGGCAGGTACTTTGTCCTTGTGTTGTAGTGGAGAAGCCCCTGTAAGTATACAAATAGTAGTAATCGTGCATAGCAACCATCAACAAAAAATTGCGTAGGCGGTGTGCGGGCACCCTTAAGGTCTGTTATATAAACTTAATTAGTCCTTAAAATACCAAATTTTGGAATGGAGGGCTCTGCATATGGATTGACTTCTTGTATTTTGCTCATTTACGCGATATATCACTAATTTGGACGAATTTGTTGAGTTTCATAGTTTGGAGACTGCAATTCATACATTTGAAGTATTCAATGTTGAAAACTTATTCAATATTACTTATGTGTCCCCACTAACTTAGTGCAAAGATTGGAGCGGTTGCTTCACTTGTTGAGAAGAAAAATCAGTTTTTGTACCAAGTGATCTTGAGAAAATTGCGTTCGTGGCCTAATGAATGTTGTGGTTGTGACATAAGAAACGCTGACTTTGCAGTAATACAAGAGATTGGCACCCTGCGGTGCTCGTTACCCGCAAGATTTACTTGTGGTGCAGTGCTGTGCAGACTTGGAAGTGCTAGCTTAAGTAAATTCTTGTGCTAGGGGTGAGGTATTAAGGTACCGTAACTATTTAATGCCTAAAATTTTGCCGATTAAAAAAAAACCCACTGGAACTAGTTACGATGCTAGCCGTTTGCATTGTTCTTGTCCGCGGACACGATCCCACGATACGGTATTTAGCTAGGGAGGACAGCATGACACCTCCACCACGCCTGACAGCTAGATTTTGAGCTTAACGGGTAAGTTTTTATATACTTCTTAGTTATTTCTTGCTTTATGATATGCCTTACGGCCGTTAGTTAATTGCATTAATTGGGGAATCCCCACCAGCTCGGGGAACCGCAAGTTCTCCACTAACTTCATTACCTCAAAAACTGCTACATTCTTTTAGCCGCAACGCGGATTTTTTGTTTTTGAGATCTGCTGTTATTAAAGTTGATTTTTCTTTGCAACAAGTGAGGCAATGGCTCCCAGTCTTTGCACCAAAGTTAGTGGAGACATAGAAAGTAATACTGAATAAGTGGACAGGGCAAGACATAAAAAAGTCGATACAATTATATTAATAAGGCACTCCAGAACTCCCTGAAGTGCTAGGTCTGGATGGTTCAATGATAAGTGTTGTCGGTATGCAACCGGCCTTTAAAGGGTTTGGAAGACCCTTTACCTATTTTGTACAGCTCATAAACTACTCATGACACACACCGCTTGTCACGTTGGCCTAGTCTGACACACAAGCCTATTATTATATTGATAGGTTTATCCAAGAATCAGCTTCACTCTTTTGCTCACTCGTTAAACTATGATAAATTAGATAACTTAACACCTAAAAAATAACATCAGCCTCCTGATGAAATAGCTGGCATGATATGACACACAAAGTGTACTGCTATAACAATGTAAATTCAAACAATTTTTGACTTACAGATACTTAATTCCCAGATACTACTTCGACGCTTCGTCCATCCTACAGTAAGTCACAGGAATTCGTCCATCCTACAGTAGTAAGTCACAGATTTCCAGTGAGAAACGATAACCGGAAGGGCGTATACCGAATGCATATGCGCAGGCGCAATCAATTTTGAACTGGGCGCGGCATGCAGTGCCAATCACACCATGCACACACTCTACATTTAGCCTACAGTCGTCCCGCAGTTCTTATCAAAAAACTCATTTCATTGGTTAATCAAATCATGTGACCAATTATAGCGCCGCGCGTGACCAATTATAGCGCCGCGCAAGGGCTAGGGCTAGGGATGGCTCCATTTAGCATCCCGGAATAAAATATCCTAGCATATTTTGCACTCCGGCGGCGTAAAGTAACCTATAATTGTGTATTTTGCACCCCCACGCTAAATCTCCTAATGAAATACGGCACCTCTGCACTGAATAGTGACTCTCCGTAGCCCGTGTCCGCACTACCTGCTGTGAGGAACGGCCTGTTTTTCCTCCGAGTTCCTATAAATAGTTCAGCTCCAGGAGCTTTGCTTGCACCGCTCTCAGTACCTGCTTAGTGTACAGGCATCCCGGCTCTGCTAGGTGTGGATACCGGTGGTAGGAAGAGAATTTGAATTTGCATGTTGTCTGGAATGATTGAATGAAGTAAAAAGAGTTTCCTTTGGATGGCACATACCCTGAAGGTTCTGAAGGAACAGATTAAAGCTACTTGCTATCAGAAAAAGATCAAAAATTTTGGAGTACAGGTTAAGATATCAAAAATGATCAGAGAATTTTCAGACAAGTAATTTAATGAAAGCTGTCTAGCTGTTTATATTGTAGGTTTAACTATCGGCCTATATTGCAAGTTGCTAAAAAAATTCAGATCCTTCAAGCATGTCATGATGACCATGTCACTGCAAAAATGGTTTAGTTAAAACAACCCCCCCCCCCCAAAAAAAAATGGTGAAACTGAGTTAACCAATCAAAATGTTAAATTAACTGTAATTTAAGAGTGACTATTTTAACATCATTATTTCACTGTATTTTTGGACTATTAATTGAAAAAATACAGTGAAATAATAATGTTAAAATAGCCACTTATACACAATATATCAAAGTACTACATAAATAGTTACTAAAACTAACAACTAAGGTAGATAGTATAAAAAAATTTAAGTATAAATATTTATAAGAAGATTGTTCAAAAAATTGTCATAAACTTACTATAGTATAAATTGTATACTTGTTTTTTCATTAGTAGCAACAAAGTATATTAATTACTTTTGAACATTTAACACTGGTAAAGTAACATGGACAAAATAGTTTAAATTATGATAAAATTATTAAGAATAAAACAAACTTTTTTCTTAATAATTTAATCATAATTTTAACTATTGCTACTAATGAAAAAACAAGTATACAATTTATACTATAGTAAATTTATGACAATTTTTTGAACATTATCTTTATAAATATTTATACTTAAATTTTTTATACTATCTACCTTAGTTGTTAGTTTTAATATCTATTTATGTAGTACTGTTTTATGCTTCACAAATTTAAATTGTCAGTAACATTAATAAATACAATTTGTAAAAAAAAAATTTTTTTTTAATTATTACTAAAAAGCTTCTAAACAAACAAAAGTGATTAGATAAAAATGAATAAAACTAAGAAAATAATATAACATAATTAAGAAAAAGTGGCTGATGAATCTTGCCACCTGTGTATCAATTGTTTGAGGCCACACCATTTTGTCCAAGATTGTAGTTCTATTATAATCACATCAGAGTTTGTCAGAAACCTCACCACACCTTCTGCACACAGATGGGGGTAATGCCATTCCTCTCAAAAATGCAACATCAGCAGTGACAGCAGCTCCTGCTCCCACTTGGATTTCCCATTGCATTTGGAAACTCATTTGTTTGGGTGCTGGCTGGCAACACTATATAGCCCACTAGCATGCTACTCAGGTTACCTAACATTTTATCACCCTTTTTCATTCTGTGTCATACATTTCGTTCAGTTCACTCTGTGCTCTGACTTTGATAATATTCTTAACTAGACAAGTGGGTTAAAAATTAGTGCGTACCTGGTTAAGGATTAACATACTGAGCCTCAACCTATTAGCCTAGGGAGACAGAGTGAACTCTGGTGGAAATGAACCAAAGTCTCTGATTTGCAGTCTCACCACATAAATTTAAATATAAACACTATTTTGATAACCGTTATGATCTTTATGTACCTGTTGAATGTGGAGTGAATCACTAGGGGAAATTCTCCAAACGAACCGATATTAATCTTTATCAGGCAGAAAGAGTGTGACAGCATGTTTCATACGGCTATAAATAACTAGGCATAATAATTATATTGTGTGAATGCGTAATGTAACAAATAAATAAACTGTCTCTCATTATGTGGTGTCGTTTCACCACATCTCCCCTCCATTAGACAAGCTTGACATCATTGGCTTTTTAGTTTGTCGTCTCCATCTGGCTATCCTTGCCATGACAACACATCTGCAATACAGTTCATCTTGCCAGCCACATGAATCACAGTGAAGTTATAACCAGATAGTCGAAGTTGCCACCTCCACAACCTGTCATTCAATACTGGTGACGAAAAAAAGATGCAACAGAGCTTTAAGGTCAGAGTGCACCACAAAGTCAGTACATAGCAGATAGTAGGAAAAAATGCTCAATGGATGTCAACATCACGAGTGTTTCCAATTTTGTGGCAGCATACCTCTGTTCCCTTGGCAGCAATTGGCGGGAGTAATAGGCGCACGGCATCCAGACATCATCCCTACAAACACAAAGAACTCCTCCCACACACATAGTTATATAGTTAGTACATTTTTGTGGGAAACCACTGGAATATTATGTATTATATGGAAGGCAAGGCATTAAGTTGTAGTTGACAATTGTATGAGAACAGGAACACTTTTTAAAATTATATGAGAAAAGGAACACTTATGGTTCTAGACAATAATTTGTTGTTTAGTGCACTTTCAAATATAAAAAAGTTGTTCAACATGAAGTCATTGAATAAGAAAAAAAGTGAACTTATTATATAAAAATATATTTTGTGTCCGTCATTTTAGAAGTTGAATGAGGAGCATTCATCGAGTCCTGCCCCTGTGTGTATGACTATGGAAAGAGTAAGTTTTTTTTACATAGAGGAAATACAGTGAGAAAGTTGCTGATACCTACAAATTCCCTCCCTTTTTTCGCAATTATTTCTACAAGCTCACTATTTCAATCTTAAAAATAGTCTTTAAGTTACATGGAGTACCATGCAAGTGCCCCATGGATACATTATTTACCAAAATAATTAAGCCCAGTGTGAGCTTATTTGACACGACAGATGTTGGACATGATACTTTATTTAGTACTGTATGCAAAAGGAGGCAGCGATGGCATAGCTTTTGCAGATTTACTATTTAACAAAAGGATAGAACAAAATCCTGAAAAAATACTGATATTGTTTCGTTACTCTACGACCAAAAGCACTGATGGTAATCATTACCATATCGATCGCAGGTTGCAGGTTGAGTTTTGATAAAACTGGGCACTTGCCATGTCTAGCAGATTTTCATCACAGTGAAAATATGGTAATTGAGCATTTACCCAGTGGTGGGCACTTTACGGTATTGTGTTCAAGTGACAGACATTCATGATTGGAATTAACTTTGTTTTACTGAGCAAGTTATGTCTTCAAAAAGTGTGGCATTCGGTATGTATTGTTATTACAATGTAATTATGTGCATGCTCACTATTTGTTGTTTGTTACTCGTGCAGAATCTCCTTATTGCCATAGATAAGAAACTTCAACTATTAATTGGCAAGGTTGACAACTTAGAAGAAAAAATACAAAAATTGAAAGAAGTGCCTTCATCCTCCAAGGTCAGTATATCAATATAGAATTTGCTTTGTTAATTTTAATTTCCAATACCTCACCCCTGCCTTACCACTCCCTCATCGCAAAAACCTTAACAAGTGCTCTCTATATGGAAACAAAATATATGTTTGATGGTTGTGGAACCAAAGTGGTAAACAACCATACATGCGAATTCTACCTTGTTTTGTCATGATACACCTTGAATAGCACCATTTTGAAATGTTGGGCCTTCTAATCGGACAGCTATATTGTAACCACTGTCGTGGAAAAACTTAATGGAAAAAAATTCTGGTGCTTAGCTATGGACGTGCCAATTGTTTAGCAGGAACGTAGTCACAGTATCGAATCAATAAAACATAATCTAGGGGATAATCAAATTCGGTGTGTAAGTGCAGTTGAGTGCATGCCTAGCACGTAAGAATGCTTGTGCCAGTGAGAGGGTCATCAATAGTCTACCATTGATGCTATAAATCTTTACAAAACTGGTCTCTGATTCTATTATATATTTTTTCAATGTCCTAGGTTACCAATGAATCGGCCAAAGATTTATTGTAAGTTCGTGATACACTAATTGTATTCTTCAGCGTTCATAATGGGAGAACTTTTAAAGCATGCACAATTGTTGGCTTTTTGTATAACTAAGTCAGGTCAACTTATTAGTGAGCGAGCAAGATGCAGCGCCACCTTGGTTAGTATAAGAATTGTGTATGCCATAGATAAACAGATACGCATTACCTTATAGTCTACCAAACACAATTAATAGTTGTATGTCTCACTTGCTCACTTAGAGAAGAATCCTATTGGACCTCTAGGGTGTTCTTACCTTGACCTATAGGGTGTTTAAGTTGACCTGTAGAAATGTCCGACTTTGGAGTCTGTAAGAGTACGAGGCCTGGACTCCAGAAGGACAAAGTGGATTTGTTGTTAAGTAAGTCATGATCAGGCTAAAGGTACTATAAATTATGTCATGTTATGTATTTTATTAGACTGTGTCCAGCAACGCTTTCCAGGATACAACATAAAATATTTAACAAGAAATTTAAATCAGAAATGCCGGGATTCCGGAAAACTTAAAGAAAAAAACAATACAATAAATGTATTTTATTATAATGTATTATGAAATTGAAAGAAAGTGTATCGGAATTTGACCTAACCAACTACTTATGAAAATCATTCATGATTCTTGTGAAGATCATGCAAGAATATTGTGAAGATCATGCAAGATTCTTGCGAAGATCATGCAAGATTCTTGCAAAGATCATGCAAGGAATGTTCGAAAACATAGCAAGTTCAATCAAGATTCTAGTATGAATCTGACAAGATTCTAACATGAATCTGACAAGATTCTAGCATGAATCTGACAAGATTCTTGCGAAGATCATGCTAGAATCTTGCAAAGATCATGCCAGAATTTTGCAAAGACCATGCAAGATTCTTGCAAAGATCGTGCAAGATTCTTGAGAAGATCATGCAAGATTCTTGCGAAGATCATGCTAGAATCTTGCAAAGATCATGCCAGAATTTTGCAAAGACCATGCAAGATTCTTGCAAAGATCGTGCAAGATTCTTGTAAAGATCATGCAAGATTCTTGCGAAGATCATGCTAGAATCTTGCAAAGACCATGCAAGATTTTTGCGAAGACCATGCAAGATTCATGCAAAGACCATGCAAGATTCTTGCAAAGATCATGCAAGATTCTTGCGAAGATCATGCTAGAATCTTGCAAAGACCATGCAAGATTTTTGCGAAGACCATGCAAGATTCATGCAAAGACCATGCAAGATTCTTGCAAAGAACATGCAAGGAATGTTCGAAAACATAGCAAGATCCGTCAAGATTCTAGCATGATTCTGACAAGATTCATGCCTGAATCTTGTATGATTCTTGTCATGATCTTGCAAGAAATTTCTACTAGGGAAATGTCTCAGGCCATTTAGCTACTTTGCTTATGAGACAGCTTTTACATATACCATTTTCGTTGCTCAAGCTATATTGATACCTAATTAGAATAGCCAATAAATCATCCGTTTTGTGATGGATATTTCTCTAATTTAAGCACTTTATTACACAATCTACACCGTAATTGATTGAACTCAAATAGCAATATATATTGCAATTGTATATAAACACATTAGAAATTATACAGAGACGTTGGTTGTTCCAGCTATAGTGGGCTGGGTATCCTTACAGCTGCCTAGTTTGACTTTTGCTGTTCATAATGATTGCTACTGGCTACCATGACCATATAGAGATGGATGTGGTTGTTGGTTTAACTTTTGTCCTCCCCCTCTCATCCCCTTACCCAGGGGTTCATTTAGGAATTAATCTGGGGGGGGGGGGGGGGGGGGGTGGTGGGTGGGAGGCAAGAGTGAGCTTTCACTATCTTAGGGGGTTACAACGTTTGTACATAATTAAGATGGTAAGGGACTTCCGATTTAATCGTTTGCAATCTTCATCATTCACATTTTAGGTTTGCTTTTTGTTTACGAAAGTTTAAAATATTTCAAGGGGGGAAAAATGCCTTCAAGGGGAGGGGGAGAGGGGGCAAGCACCCCTACCCCCCTAAATGAACCCCTGAATCCCACATGCTAAATATGTAACACATTTTGTTATGAAAGTGGGTATAGTAACCAGGGCTTCATATCTACAGGGTTTTTTTCTGGGGGGTGGTGGGGGGGAACTTTTTTATTCCTACTTAGGATAGCGTGTGGCTAAATAGGCCACAGAGAAGGGAGGGTGCGTGTCCCCAATTTGTGGAGAGGGGGGGGGGGGGGGTAATCCTAATATGAGCTGCTTTGTGCACTGCTAAACTTCAGAGGTATACGGGGATTTTTTCACCAACATTTAAACTTTTGAACACACTCCTCATCCAGTTGAAAGATCTTCCAGCTACATATGAAGCTCATTAAGACCCGTATATGCAGCAGTATCACTGACTAAAACCTTCGTCAGCTCGTAAGAATTGCCATTGAGGCCCTGAACTTTGGGCTGTAAACTTTGATGAAGTTCTAGAGATTTTCAATCAAAAAAAGTAGAAGAATTGTGCTTTGGTTTAATTTTGCTCTGAGTTGCCATTTATAATTATAATAAAAAATTCAGATTTCTTCGGGGGGAGGGGGACTTCCAGGGCCACCCCCCTCTGTATAAAGCCCTGGTAACTACTGAGTTTTAAGAATTTCTGAATCACATGAGCATTCAATATTCTCCCATAGTGCCAATTTTTACCATGTGTAGTTCTTGAAGCACAACGAATTAAAACCAGTACTTGCCCCCCCCCCCCCACTTCTCCCTCAACTCACCTCCCCCCCCCCCCCCCCCCCCCCACACACATACACACACACTCCAGAAAGCAAATAAGATATATGATTTATGAGTCCATTTGATATGATGTTTTTTTTTTGTTAATCCGTTTGTAATTTGCAGCATGTGTACACATCTAAATCTGTGTAGCACCAAACATAGACACCCCTCCTACCCCTTGCCCGATTCCTGTTCCTGTGTCCAACACTGAATACATGGAGAAGGATGACTGTAATTGAAGGAAGGAAGGGGGAGGGGGGGGGGGGAAGAACTCAATTTGAGAGTGAAATTTCAGTTTCTCCATCCATCCTTTTGTATAATCAATCACATGCATGTTTTACAACTATTATAATTACTATAATTATTAACTTTTCAAACTAAGGAAGAGATAAAAAAAAAACATGCTAAGAAAGCCAGTTAAGTGGCAGTCAAGTGATGAAGAAGTGTGCAGAGTATAGATCCAATTAGCCAAGCCTCCATTATTTTTAACTAACTGTTATAGAAATGTTGAACACAGTTAGTCCATCTACCCTGAAATTATTCATTACAGAATTTGAAAGAAAAATATTTTTAGCCACCAGAGAAAAGCAACTTTAATTGTTGTATTGCTGTTACAATTACAGCAAGGAAGTGTAGAAGGATCGATATAGTCTTGGAGTGGGCGTTTTCCAATTTGCTTGACTTGGAAGCACAGTGGTCTTTATTTGTACTGCTAATGTATATCTAATTGTACACTTAAGACTTAGTTGATAAATCCAAGTAGCAATCACATGAACATGTCATACTTCGACACTAGCTACATAAAAAAAAGTCTACAGTAATATTGAACAATAACCCAAAAAATATCTTTTCTGTTGAGTAACTTGAAAACTATAGTTCATCAACGTTAATGTCTGTTGTACAGTTTTCACACACAATGTTACAATGGTAGGGATAAAGTCGAATGTCGTATCAGATACATTATTAAACTACTGTGTTATGTGTATTATCTAGTCCAGTTACAAGGTTATGAATTTGTCAAGTCTCAGAGTAGCTATGTAGCTATAAAGTTCTAGATTCACTGGTATAGCCAAACCATTCTGGCGAAAATAGTTTTGTCCATCATGCCATTTGAAGTATACAGATTGTGTATATCATTAGCAGAAACAGCAATATATACTTATTGTGTATAATTGCTTAATAGAAGCAATGCATTTTGCAAAATAATGTAGTAGCTATTCCTACTGGAGGCTAGATAGCTATTTGGCGTGATGTACGATGCATTACTCGTCAGAAGATACCTGTAGGCCCGACACTCCTCAATTTAGTGACGGATTGATCCTTCTTTATTGGAAAAAGCCGTCGTAGCTTTCCTTGTACGCTTTAAAACTTGCCAATTCGCACAAAGAGGGATTTGTTATTGTTTTTTTACTTCTCTTGTAACTATAGCAACGGAAAGGTACCGCCCAGCAAGATTAGGTAACACAACGGTCGTCATTTGTTCAGATCCAGTGCGCACGCAACGCATGTGGAAAGAAATGTGGTGGGAGAAGAGCTTGTGGAGCTATACCGGTCTATCATATTGATTAGGTAGGCTCTGGCGTTAGAAACTGCATGGCTAAATGCGGCGGTGGTGTGGGGTGGGGTTAATGTGAAATAACTATAATACTCTATTTTGAATGAGTTGTGTAAGTGTTAGTCGTGTACGTTCAAACTATTTTAGTTAAGTTTAAATTTCAAGTGTTGTACATTGAGGCAGTCAATAGTCCAGAGTAACCTTACAAATATTCTGTGGAATATACAATTGAAGCCCATTGTCGAATACTTGTGCTAGCCATTAGTATTTGTAGTAGTCACATGGCGAGGGGGGGGGGGGGGGGGGTGGGGTTGGAAGATGTTTAGTAAAGGGGGCTCCAAGGGCATGTTTTTTCGGGGTCGGAAGGGGGGATGATGCCCAGTGCATACCTGATTTAGGTGATACTTGTGACCTTCCAGTTGTTACTATGTGGCTTGCAGGGTGGGGGAGGGGAGAGAATGGACAGGATATGACCTTTGAATGGGAAGTGATAGGGGGCTAGCTTCATTAAAAGTACAGGTGGAGGAGATGGGGCATGAGTGATATGCATCAGTTCATGTGAGCAATCATATCACCCTGTTAGACTATGCCACACAATTTTGGTGGCCCGAAGCCCCTCCCCCCTTCCTTGATCGATTATGCCCACAATTTTGGTGGCCCAAAGCCCCTCCCCCTTCCTTGTTAGATTATGCCCCTCCCCCTTTTTATGTCACTGCTGATATCAATCACGGTGGCTTTGATCCTATAGCCTCCTACACAATGCCTAGATTGTGTCGTCACAAATAATATTTTAGCTACTATCGGTTATTATGACCATGTGAATAAAACACTCAGGTTTACTGGACCGACTGGCAAGTTGAACTCAGACTATCTGGCTCATAACCAACCTGTGAGGCAAGACTTACTGGCAAGTGTTTGTTCTTGAAAGTCCTCAGTATAGACGGAATCAAGTAAGTCTCAAGTTATGGTGTACGTAGTCTCATTTTTGAGTGTTCACCGTTTTAGTTGAGATGATTGTTCAAATGATGATGCCCAGCATACATGATTTAGGTGATATTTGTGACCTTCCAGTTGTTACCGTGTGGATTGCAGGGTGGGGGAGGGGAGAGAATGGACAGGATATGACCTTTGAATGGGACGTGATATGGGGCTAGTTTCATTAAAAGTACAGGTGGAGGAGATGGGGCATGAGTGATATGCATCAGTTATTATTGAACAGGTGAAGGATGTGGACTCTTGTCACATGGTAATAGACACATGTATCAGCTGGTGATGTTTGTGTTTTCTATTGGAACTGTATAGTTCCTTGGACTTTCTAAGAGCTAGTAGGCTGTGGTTTATGCTTTTTATCACTTGCATTCATCAGTGATGTCCACCAGTTGTTGTATTACTAATTTCTTTCATCAGAAGTTCTCATGTAGCCACGAGTTAAGGTTAAGGTCTAGTGTTTGCTTATGAATAATTCATGAGATTATGTGGACACTCTTTTCTGCATTTTTTAATGTCCTAACTAATAACAAACAAATTAGGACTAAATACTACTTCATAGTTTACAAAATGGGAGCAAAGACTGAGCTTTATACTAGCTACAGGTGGACAAAATCGCCGCTAAAGCTTCTCAGTCAAAGTAATCGTAAGATAGTTACATTATAGTTGCCCCTTTTAGCAGCTTTATACAACCTGGAGGGCCGGTGGAAGACAATAAACAGCACTGGACTCCAACTCTATATTAAAAAAGGGTCCAACCGCTCAGCCTGAGGAGTGAACAGCTCTTCAAACCAAGCTAACATCCGAACCGATGATTTCTCCGAAATTTTCTTTTCGACTCGCCCCGCCCCTTCCTTTGGTTAATTGGAAGAAGCGCGTGTAATGCAGCCTGACCGTATAGAGCAGCTATAAAAGTACGACTTCCCTCTACAGCAATAAGGAGCCAACAGCTAAGACCTCAAGTCCGCGAACTAACCGTGAACGCGGGAAATCGCCCACGCAAACAGCTGACTCTGGATTTGAAACAGTTTAGTTTAGAGAGATAGGATGGGAAATCAGAAGAATAAACACAACAAGAGAAATAATACTCACAAACATGTCTACCAGAGAAAAAATAATCCTATGAAGGGGAAGAAGGAAGTAAAGAACAAGGAGAAAGATAACACAACTCAAGGTACTGTACAATCACAACACACAGCCAATAAGCAACAACATGATCTATAAGGCACTAATGGTCATCACAAGTTGGAAGGTAGCAGGATAATACACTTGGACAGATTGCAGCAGTTTGCAGGAGCCTTTACTGAACATTCCTCCAATTGTGACGGCTTGATCACCCTAAAATCAGAGAATAGGGCAGGGTTAGCATCCACCATCAAGGGTGACTGCTCAAACTGTGAACAAACTGTCACTGTAGAGACTTCCAAGAAGGTGAAAGGCCCCCGTGGATACTACAGATGGGAGTGCAACCTGGCTGCAGTTTGGGGACAGATGTCTACCGGAACCGGCCATAGCCAACTAGAGGAAACAATGGGAGTAATTGGAGTTCCACCAAGGCCAGCTTTATTAGTATGGAATGAGACATTGGTTATTGCTGGAAGCAAATGCTGCTTTCATCAATGGCTGAGGCAGGGCAGGAAGAGAAGAAGATAGCAGAAGAGAATGGTAGATTTCATGAAGGAGTGCCTGCTATCACTGTCATTGTGGATGGAGGGTGGTCTAAGCGCTCCCACAAGCACAGCTACAACGCCAAATCTGGGGTGGCAATTATAATTGGCAAGGAACAGGAAAGCTACTATTCATTGGAGTTCGGAATAAGTACTGCCATGCCTGTGCCTCTGGGATGAAGGAAAAGGATCACGTCTGTTTCCACAATTGGAATGCTTCCTCATCTGAGATGGAGACTGACATCATTTTAGAAGGCTTTCTGGAAGCTGAGCAGGTACACGGAGTCCGTTATACCGGGTTCATTGGCAATGGCGATAGCTCTGTCTCCCCTACCCTCCTCACTAGTGTTCCTGGATGGGGCCATGCCATCAAGAAGCTCGAGTGCGCCAACCATGCATGTAAGTGTTATCGCGGCGCACTTTAGAGGCTCGTCCAGGACAACCCTTCCTACAAAGGCAGTGAAAAACTTACAAAGAAAATGAGGCAGAAATTAGTAAGTGCAGCTCGCTGTGCCCCCAAAATGTTACATAACATTTCTGTTGCAGTGAGCAGACTAGTGGCAAAGTCAAAGCAACTGATAGGCAACCACACTACGAACTTGGCAGAGTGCTGGATGCACATCAGAGCTAAGTTTGATGGCGGCAGGCAGCATCCTCTTCCACTATCAACATTGAATGTGAGAACTCTGCAGACGAAAGTGATAACGATATTGAAGGTAATATAATTTAGAATGTACAGAACAATATTCAGACCTAGCAATAGAATAGGCCACTACAACTATTTTATTGCTGAATGTTTAAAATAAGTGATTGGCAAGCAAGTGAAGCACTCTCAGGTCTAACTCAATGCAAAAATCCATATATATCACATCTCTTTACGTAAATGGGTGGAGTTTCATAACACCCAGTACCATTTTAGACGTTGCCGTGGCACATAGAAATGTTGTACAAAATTAGGAAGGCACGCAAGACTATGTTACAGTTTAAATGTCAGATAAGCTTCAGTCTAATATTTTTCACCCAAATGTGCGTCAAAGTTCGTGTGCTTGAAAGTTTTCTAGTAACCATAGCATTGACATGAAGTCGAGATAAGCAACCTGGCCGAGCACTTAGCTCGCTCGCCACATTGCGCTGTTTGAGCACACCCCTAGTTAGAAATACATTTATGCATAGGTTATTTTAGTGTCTAATATAGATCCTTAAAATGTTCACATGTGGTGTAAGTATAACATAGTGCAATGGTAATTTGTTCTAGTGTTTGGCGATCAAGAAATGCAGTGGAGAGAGACTATTGCAGACTCGCCTGCAATAGAGAAGGAAGCACGACGTGGTGGACTTAGTGCAACAGATGTGGACCCCAAAATGTTATATAACATTTCTATTGCAGTGAGCAGACTAGTGGCAAAGTCAAAGCAACTGATAGGCAACCACACTACGAACTTGGCAGAGTGCTGGATGCACATCAGAGCTAAGTTTGATGGCGGCAAGGTAATCAATCGCTCACAGAGTGGATTGTGGTAGCATCGGTGCATGGGGGCTGGGCTACGTCAAAACATGGGCACAGAGTGGGGACCACAGACGTGGAAGACCATGACAACTTCCTCTCCAAATATAATATTTTCGAAAACAGCACATCATTCTGCCAAGAAAGTCGAGGCTGACAGGAAGAGGAAAGCTACTGACAAAGCAAAAGCCAGTCGACGAAGGAGCAAATACATCCGACTAGATGACACAACTGCAGCCTCGCAGTGCATATAACAGATACGATGGAGGTATTTCTCCTGAACAGGTGGATGATGACATTCCGAGAGATCAATTGGTGCAGATAAAAACAAGTTTTTATGAATCCCAAGTGGTTATAACAGAAGAAAGAAGGAAAAAAATTGAGACAGGCAAAAGGGATCCGGCTGAAAGTGAGCAGTTGATGGTGTAGAGGAGGAAACGACTAACTGCATCTAAAGTAGGCAGCATAGTTAAAATGAGGAAGACCACAAAACGGAGCAACAAGGAACAGAATTTACTATATAGCAGCTTTAGAGGCAACGAGGCCACTAGGTATGGCATGGCAAATGAAGAGAAAGCAAGGCAAGCCTATATAACTTACCTACAAAGCAATGATCCAGATTTGAATGTTGACAAATGTAGACTGTTTGTGTCACTTGGTTAGCAGCTAGCCCAGACGGAATCATTTATGATCCCGGTGATCCATCAATTATTCTGGGACTTGTTGAAATATAATGCCCATTCAGCATGAAAGGGAAGATGATTGCAGAAGCTTGCCAAACAGCCACTTTTTGCCTGGGAGACAATGACAACAAATACACCCTAAAACATCGACATGACTATTACTATCAAATCCAGTGTCAGCTGTACTGTGCGGATTGTGATTGGTGCGACTTCGTGGTGAAGACAGAGCAAGACATTCACATCGAACGTATCTACAGGGACAAAACATGGTGGAAACTTCAGTTAGAGAAGTTAAAAGTTTTTTATTTCGATTCACTTTTGCCGGAACTGGCATGCCCTCGTCACAGAAAGGGTGGAATCAGGGAGCCAAGCTTATGAATTCTCTATTTACTTTTATGTTGTCATTGCAACTGCAAAATTATCATTACAAATTCTGGAACACAAGCACTTGATAGAAACCTAGTTACAGTGTGATTTTTTCTTACCTTCCTCACTAAAGTCACAGATGTGGCTGACTTGTGGTAACCACAAATCACTTGCTATTGAAAAAAACCACAGCTTTGCTGCTGTCACAAATGAGTGGGTGAACACTATACCGTTAAGCAGATTTGTGCAAATTTTTATGTGAATCGTATGAAAGTTGGCATGCTTATAAAACATAATTTTTCAGAAGTGAAGCCACCTTGGATTTGACCTCTGGTTGCCTCTAAGTGCTAATTAATTGTAAAAAATAATTATTAATTTTATTGTTTTACTAAATTTACTTGAAAGTACTTGATATAGATATCAAATTTAAAGGTCTCATTTTAGGGAGTATTATAAAATTTTATTTGGGTCCATATCTTATTGTGACCCAAAGTTATAGTCTTTTAATCATTAATAATGCATGTATTGTTAATTATGTAGTTTTAATTAACAGTACATGCTTGCAAAATCCAGCTGTAATTCAAACTGTGCATGCTTGCACATGCTTGCACTTTCTTAATGATGCACTGCACTGCTTAGTTCATCATTCCAGTCAGAACAGTAGTTTACTCTCCAGTTCAATCACTTCAATGTCAAGGTAAGTCTTAGCATTTTAATGCCAACTTCAATTTAGAGGTGCTTTTAATTTTTCTGGACAAGCAGTTAGTTAGTACAAATGGTTCTGAAGTGGTGTGCATCCCTCCAATAGACACTACCCATCTGGCACCCTGCAACCATGAAGAAGGTGACACCAGAATGATCTTGCATTTAGCAGATGCAGTAAAGGTTTTCAAAAGATTCTATTGCGCACAGTCGACAGTGATGTGGTATTTTGTGTGTGGCAGTTGTAGCCAAGATAAGTGTAAGGGAGCTGTGGATAGCATTTGGAACCAGCAAACATTTTAGGTACATTGCTGCTCATGAAATAGCAGCATCTCTAGGGCCAAACAAATCCCAGGCTCTGCCTATGTTTCATGCCTATACAGGATGCGATACTGTTTCATCTTTTGCTACCAGGGGAAAGAAGACTGCATGGGATACTTGGAAGGCATTTGAGGAAGCAACATCAACTTTTCTTTCTCTTTCAGTTGGACCAGATATTGTGTCAGATGAAGATATAGCTGTGCTAGAAAGATTCACAATTCTGCTCTACGATCGTACCAGTACTCTAGTGAGCGTAGATGAATGCAGGAAATTCCTGTTTACAAAGAGAGGTCGAGCCATGAATCCTTCCTACCAGAGCAGCCCTTGAGCAACACATTAAGAGGGCTGTATATCAGGGTGGACATTGCTGGGGCAAGATACTTAAGAAAAATCTTAGTTTGCCGTCTCAGTGATTGGGGATGGGCTGAACCAAGTAGCTGGATGCCATTATGGACAACATTACCTGAGGCGAATTCTTCATCAAGAGAATTGTTGTGTTGTGGCTGCAAAAAGGGATGCAAAAACAATTGCAAATGCAAGAAAGCAGCTCTGAAATGTACTGCTTTGTGCCATTGTGGTGGTGACCAATGCTGGTGAAAACTGCCTTTTTGTTTAATGTCAAGATTTTAAAAGTTACTTTATTCATATGCCAAACATATTTTTGTTGTTAACCGCAGATGTTGGTGTTAATTAATTGCTCGGAATACACACTGCAATATTAAAATGACCATAACTTTAGATCAAAATAAGATATTGACTTGATTCAAATTTTATAATACTCCCTAAAATATAACCTTTAATTTCATATGTATGATAAGTACTTTCAAATAAAAGTTGGTGAAATAATAAAAAAAATTGCATTTTTACCGATATTTAACACCTAGAGGTCACCAAAGGTCAAATTCAAGGTGGCTCCACTTCTGAAATTATTATAAAAATTATGTTCTATAAGTATGCCAACTTTCATACTTGTACGTAAAAACCCACAATTGTTTCACAAATCTGCTTAACTACTTCTTATCCACAGATGAAGAGCAACAATTTTAATATTATTACAATTATCAAGGACTTTCTCACGTAAAGGGGTCTGGAAAAAAGAAAATGAAAAATGTGAAAAAATCGTAGTTGTCGCCGGGGATTTGAACCCAGGGCCACTGGCTTTAGCCACCAGTGCTCTAACCACTGAGCTACGACAACCCTAGACTTCCAAGACTCTCGAGGGTCTTCGAAGTCGAGGGTTGTCTTTCACATTTTTCCTTTGGTTTTTTCCAGACACTTTAGGTGAGAAAGTTTCAATCTAATATTATTATTTTGTTATTATTACTGTTATAACAAAATTTTTATAGTCAGGGTTTTATCTACAAATTTGTTTGGAAACGGGTGGGAGGAGTTCGGGCATATCTGCCACCCTTAGGGTGTAAGACAAAAAATATTTATAACTAGCAAGTACCCCACCTCATAGTGGAGCTTGACGTATTCCAAAGTACGAATGCAGCAGCATAAAGTATTCTTATTCATTGTTATCATTCTATACATCAGTTTCCCTCTCCTGCTCTCTTTTTTACTGAACTATCTCAGCTTTTCTTATCCCCAACCTTTCTTTTTTTCTTGAGTCATGGAGTCCCTTCTATTACTTTGTCTACCTCTCCTGCTTCTGAATCTCTCTGTCATTCTATCGTGATTGTGGACTTAGGCTTTGTGAAATGTTGCCTTCTTTTACGTACTTTCCCCTTCCTTCTTGAAACTTATGCCACCTTTACTCAGTAATTTCACTGCACCACCTTCCCCTCGTCGTCTATTCAACCCGCTTTGTAGTGTACTATTAATCACTTTCAACTGAATGGGACAACCTAGTACTGCACACAAATACTATTGAACTGTGATAGGTGCTGGATTCGAATGTTGGGCAAGCTTTTTACTAGGGTATCATATTTAGATAGTTCCTTCAAATTTTTTGCTAATGAGAGGTGCTTGGCCTTAATTACAATGTTTGTATAATTATTGGTGAGCGAGCGGAGCGAGCGAGACACTCAGGGGTAACACAATTGAAAATTGGGAATATTTGTTTGTTTATATTATATGTGTGACCGGTTTTGGGAAAATCGGCCTAAACGTGGCATCTAAAGTTTTCTAATTTATTCTACCAGTAGGCTGCACGGGGCCTTGGGATGCCGTCCTCCTAATTTGGAAGCTGTAGCACAAGCCGTCTTCGTCCTACGCACTACAACACTTCAGTATTTTTGCTAAACTTATTATTGCTGATTTCGAAAAAAACGCCGGGTAAAGGCGTTGCTAAGGTCAGGGGGGGCGTGCCTTGTGTCCGTATACTATTACTGCGTGTCTCCGGGACACTACGGAATAAACCGGTTACAGGCGGATTGAAAGAAGTTTAAAAGGCAAAATGCAGGGCTCCTTAAGAAACTATGATGGCGAGAATTGCGTGAGTACGTGAATTATGCAGAATAGTAAGTGAATTAGTTAGCTACAGTTTTTTCCCGCTGTTAGTGAAAAGCCCGCCAATAATTTCTTAGCAACTCTCCGTACACGAGTCCAACCGGCTAGTGTTTCTAGCCTCCTAGTGTGAGTTCTAGAGCACGCCAGAGCTTACAATAGCGTCATAAGCTAGAGCTAACTGGTATCTATCCATTTCTGCCATAAAAAAATTTTCGAAAAAAATCGACCCATACGGCTTTACCCGTTTAGGCCGATTTCCCCAAAACCGGTCACATATGTGTGTGGACGTATGTCATTTTGTACTTTGACCATTGCGTATTTTTGTGTTCGCTCCGTGTTTGACCCCGTCCCAAACTTCACTAAACAGAATCCCCCAGGTTTAGTAATCATTACCCGTATCACCTTAGAAATTGAATTGTTTACCGCTTTGAATTGTTTTGCGGGTGCAGTTAAAACTAAAAACATATGGGAGCTTCATTTCTATTCGAGTTAGTGGTGGTGGTAAATTAATACGCTATTTGTCACAGTTATAAGCCCTACGCAAAAATATATTTACTTGAAAATTCATTGTCCACTAGACGAACCACTAAGGTAAGTTTTGTGTAGGTATGTTCAGTTGTGTGAAAGTATTGTGCGTTACAACTACTATTAAGAATATTACAAAGAAAATTTAAATAACGTGACTTGATTTTGTTGTTTCTGGTTCAATTCAAACAATTGCGGGGAGTGGTTACTATGGCATTGAATCCCCTTTACCGTATATACGTAATTTAAAAACTCGACTTTATTTTAGTAGCTTGAGTGTTAGTTGTTAAAATCAATTGTTTAACGATAGTGTAGTTTAAGGTTTGCTCGCCATTTGTGCTCAAGCACACCACTAGTTTAATACACATTAATTTTGGAGAAATTCTTGAGAATTTTTTATTTTTTTGATTGTTCAGGACTTTATACAACAAGAGAAGAAATCACATGTGTGGTGGACTATGCAGTCGAGTAAAAGTGGCTTGCAAGGTTAGGTGGATTCTAAATTAGGAAATATTTTTGAAGGGGAAATTATATAATGTATATTAGAATATACTAGCAAGTACCCCGCCACACAGTGGCGCTTGACATATTGAAGTTATTTAGCTCAGTTATCATTCTCTACTATTTATTAAGGTTAAGTAGTTTTTCTCTCCTGCTCTCTTTTTTAAACTACCTCAGCTTTTCTTATCCCTCCCCCCCTTATCCCAGACTGACAAAACAAGTTATAGCTAACCACACAGGCATGCTGATTAATACATTGGTTTAGATGATGGTTAGATAACCACTACATGTTGCACAAATCATGGAGATGCATGAACAATGCTATGTTTGCTGAGGGTGTCTGTCTGTTGTTACATATAAAATCTTGTACTAGGCTGAAAGAATGTGTGACAAATAGTTGATTGTAACTTTGAGCTGACATTTTGAAGCTGATTGTATCATTGATGTGTGTTTTATACAGAATTATTTTGCTTGGGGTAAGAGACGCGTGCTGTGTGTTTACTTAGCCACAACCTTTTTCTAAACATTCTACTGTGGTGCACATGCTTCTATGAGAATGTATGTATGCATTTATCAATGTTCCATGCATGATTTTATGATCGTAATATTTGTAGAATTAAACATCAGCTATGCTATATTTATCCCAAAATTCGAGGGGGGATTGGAGATCTTAGGTTTAACCCCCTCAGTATGTTATAACTTAAGTTGTGCTGAAATAGCAGCTAGCATAATGGCAATTGTATGGGTGCACAATTTATACTATTATCCTATTATTCGCATAGGCTGCAATGACTAGTGGAGTGAGATGACTTGAATCTAAACTGCTGGAGATGTTACTATGTGTATGACATCAGAGGCGGAAGAAGCGGTGAAGGAATCTCATCAATGAAATATCCTTATTGGAAGTGGCAGTAGCAAAGGTACGTAAATGATTGGTTTGAGGGAACCACATCCGGGTCAATGTATAAGCTTAGGATTTTACTTTAACTTTTTCCTGCTTGTCATCTGATTAAACTCTACTTACCATGTTTCTGCTGGTTTTCTTTTACCATGTTTCTGCTGGTTTTCCTTTACCATGTTTCTCCTGGTTTTCCTTTACCATGTTTCTGCTGGTTACCCTTTACCATGATTAAAGTGCACATGTGCGAGAGGGTTATAGTAGTGTATTTGTCTGTCAGCATTCGATTTCATGAATGGCTGAGAACTAACCTTTAAAACAAGTATGACTGACCCAGTAAGATAATTAAATCCCTTCAATTGACCACTTTTTCAAAGTTTGAGCTAATTTCAGAGTAAATGCGGAGAATCTTCAGCTCCAAATAAGCGCAAGCTATATGCAACGACCCTTACCTTTCAGTACATTGGTTTACGTCATACAGCAGTCACATGCGATCACTTATAGTTCACATATTTTTTCTTAATCGCATGTGTCCTTGGTAGGTAAAGTAATCCGAAGTTTTCCTTTCCCACTTTTCTGATTGTTCCCTTTACCATGTTTCTGTTGGTTTCCCTTTACCATGTTTCTGCTGGTTTTCCTTTACCATGTTTCTGTTGGTTTCCCTTTACCATGTTTCTGTTGATTTCCCTTTAACATGTTTCTGCTATTTTTCCCTTTACCATGTTTCTGCTGGTTTTCCTTTACCATGTTTCTGCTGGTTTTCCTTTACCATGTTTCTGTTGATTTTCCTTTACCATGTTTCTGTTGATTTAACATGTTTCTGCTGGTTTTCCCTTTACCATGTTTCTGCTGGTTTCCCTTTACCATGTTTCTGCTGGTTTTCCTTTACCATGTTTATGCTGGTTACCCTTTAGCTATCATGTTTCAGCTAGTTCCATATTTCTGTTGATTACCCTTTGCCATATTTCTGCTGGCGGTTGCTGTGGTATTGTCCCATGTTTATGTCAACCCTTTACCTATTAGTTTTGTGAATGCCCGGTATTGTGATACTCGTGCATAATTAAGAATAGGAGAATCCTAACTATATATGTGTGGAATCCCCTGTGGAAACTTTAAAAACACACACACCACAGTGTCCCTTTACCTTATTCCTGCTGGTTACCTACCATATGGACTGGGTAAAGGGGGTTAAAGTGAGAGTATGGACTGGGTAAAGGGAGAGTGTGGACTGGGTAAAGTGAGAGTGTGGGCGAGGTAAAGGGAGAGTGTAAAGGTAGAGTGTGGATTGGGTAAAGTGAGAGTGTGGACTGTGTAAAGAGAGGGTGTGCACTGGTAAAGGGAGAGTGTGGACTGGTAAAGGGAGAGTGTGGACTGGTAAAGGGAGAGTATGGACCTGGCAAAGTGAAAGTATGGATTGGGTAAAGCAAGTGCATTGATTGGGAAAGGGAGAGTATGGACTGTGTAAAGCGAGGGTATGGATTGGGTAAGGTAAAGGGTAAAGGAAGAGTATGGATTGGGTAAAGGGAGAGTGTGGACTGAGTAAAGAGAGAGTGTGGACTTAGTAAAGAGAGAGTGTGGACTGGTAAAGGGAGAGTGTGGACTGGGCAAAGAGAGAGTATGGATTGGGTAAAGGGAGAGTGAACTGGGTAAAGGGAGGGTGAACTGGGTAAAGAGTGATATATCATAGATAGTGGAAGGGATATACCTTTGAATGGGTATACCATGAATAAGGTGATTATAGATTGTATTGGGTATATTTTATATTATATAAGGAGTGAATCATTAGTTAGGAGAATTAAACTGGAAATATGATGGATTGAATATAGTTGCCAACCAACCCAGTTTCACTCGGATTCTCCTAGTTTATTTTTTTCCTGAAGTCTACCCTGTTCTATTGTGGATTATTTAAGCTTAATCCAGTTCCCACATTAATAATCTGAGGAGTTGGCTAGTATTGCTAAATGTTATGAATTTTGTTTAAAGATTGAGCGTGTTATTATTGATTAGGTAAGGGATACCATATTTAGTAAGAGATACCATATTTAGTAAGCGATACCACGTATTTGGTAAGGTAATTTATCATTATTTGGTAAAGGGTAGCATGAACTAGCTGATGCAGCCACTGGCACAGAGTGCGTACTGCTGACTTCACACTTTTTATTTTTACCGTCGTGTTTTTTCCCCATCTAAATAGGGTAGCTATATTTCTAATAGACACAGTTGAAGTGTAGTTTTGAATCTTTTTGGGTGTTGATCAAAATTTCAAGTTTGAGTTGAAAAAAGTTTACATGCATGTATTATGCTTTTAAACAAAATTCTAATTTAATTTCTTAATGGTAAAATTTGTTAGGATTTATGTGTAACTAAGTATTATGGTGCATCCTCGTTTATATGAACTACTCTGACATTCAGAGTGAAAGTAATACTTCTATGCGTTTCACATCTGAACTTTTCTATACTTCAAATGAATAATTTTAGAGGGTTTGAACGAATGAGAATGCACCGTATTTTTTGTCTTTTAAAGTACTGTTTTGTATCATTTATTATTGACATTGTTTGTGTATTGTAGATGGAGTGATCAAGTTAACATTCAAGGAAACAGACAATTGTTTTGAATTAATTTCAGACAATTTAAGTTCTAATTCATTTCATTTTAAAATTACCTTTATTATTAAATTAATATTAAAAATAAATTTTTTTTATTATAATCAAAATGAATTAACAAGAAGCTTTCAATGTGGTTATCCATGGTTGTCAAAGAAGGTAAACGTTCCAGACATACTAAATTAGTTCCCAAGAAAGTTGCAGCATTATCAAGGTGGTTTGCTAGAAAGTTACAGATTTGTCCAGGTGGTTTGCTGGAAAGTTACAGACTTGTCAAGGTTACAGATTTGTCAAGGTAGTTTCCAGAAAGTTGCAGACTTTGTCAACGTAGTTATAACAATGAGTTTTCAGCCAGGTTTGCAAGGTTTGTAAACTAGCTTGTTAACTAGTGTCCGTTCCAGATGTCAACAACGGAGTTCCAAAATTTGTTAACCGCTCGGTAACTACGCGCGAACCCAGGGGGTCAGTCATCTTTAGGTAAGGTCAAACAAATTTTAGAGTAAATCTGTAGGTGTTCATATTCTTGGTTGGAGTGAAGCATGTTGCAGTTGGGTGCAAGTGCCAGTGTTACATCCAGTCTAAGCTTTAGTGGGGAAGAGAAGGAGGGCCAGAGCACACTGGAAGGCTACGGATTACTCCTTCTTGTGTAGTAAACTCTTCTCCAGTGATTCTTTTGACACAGAATCTTCCATTGGTGTTCAGCTTGGAAGAATAAGCTTACTGGTGGAGTTTTTTTGTCTTCTCCATCACCATTTCTTTGTCTACAGACAAAGTAGGCTTCTGCAATTCCGATATAATTGAGGCAAACTGGTTCAAGCCCCCTCATGATGGACAATATAATTTTCATTTATTTTCACTACTTGTTAGTCACACTGTACCCATTGTTGCACATCCTCCACAGTAATATCATTAAAGAGTGGTTTAAAATGAAATAACACACTCACTATTGAGGGTTGAACACCTCTTGAGCAGTGTTGTTTTGGTTTAGAGATTCCAGACTTTCTTAGTTTTAGTTATTCATTCTAAAAAAATATCTTGAATGCTTAATTTTAGTTTTTTCCCAAAATTCTCCCTGAAGATTTAGTTAGTTTTTAGTTTTTCTTCAATACCATGTAGAAGATTTAGTTAGTTATACTACTATCAATTGTCTTAGTTTTAGTTAATTTGTTGCCTCTCAAATTCTGCAATTATGAGACTCCTTAAAGAAAGTTGTTCATGTAGTTTTCCCAAAGAACTTAAAAAATGGCATATTTCTGTGAAAACTTGGGTATTATTAATAAAGTATGGTATTTGTTATGTAGTTTAGAGAGAATAATTTCTTGATGGGAATTTATATTTCCATTTAATAATGACACAATTCAAGGTGAATTATTTACAATAAAATTGCTTAGTTTCATCCACTCTACTGGTAGTTTTAGTTATTATTGAATTTACTGTCTTCTAAAATAATTAGTTTTAGTTTTTTCATGTTCTCTATAGCTTAGTTTTAGTTATTCTTACCAAAAGTAAAATACCCCAAAACTAAGGGGTTTAGGTTTTAGTTTTAATTAACTAAAACAACACTACTCTTGAGCTCAGCAGCAGTGTAAAAATAGGAAGTTATTTCTATGTTTCCTACTCCATATGACAAAAATCTGAAGTTGCAGACACTTTGGTAGGATAATTAAGGCTCATAAGCATTTGGCTCTCGAGTACGTATCTAGGACTACATTTCATTTTTATTAAAATGGAATTTGTAAAGATGGCAGTGGTATTTTATGATCTAGTTTCAAAGGTCTGTGTGGAGACAGTATTACTTGGCAGTACACAAAATTGCACTTTTCAGCAGCATATCACTCAAGACCATTACCTTGGGATTCTGTTAGATTAGTGGATACTTAGCTATATACATATTATTGTGTCAGGTCATAACCTGAGCCTGCATCAACAGTGACAACCAGATATTGAAAGGACAATTACATACGATATTTATTGATCCAGCCAAAGCAATTGTGTACGCTACTGCAAGTGTAATTGAATAAGTTTTATATTGCTCCTTGAAGATAAAAATAGAAGTAGAAAAAGGAATATAAAAAAAAATTATTAGAAGATTAAAATAAACATAGCTAATTTTAGGGTGTCTGCTATTGAGCTAAGTTCTAAGTTTATAAGTAATTTTATCAATCCCTTCCAAGTTGCTGGATAACAAAGAGATCCATCTTTTATCCAGTCTATTAGTACATCTCGACAACACTGCCTGACATCTCCTTGGCGCTGGCTACCAATACCTTGTAAGCGAGCTGGAGTTAGTCCCAGTAAAACACCGGCATCATCCCACTTAACACTCATCTCATCTCTCACTCTGAGAGTCTGTGGCTGGCCATCTTTGTCTGTCCACTCTAGCAATGTTAAATTTCTCAAAGAAAATGCAAGATCTGAAATTTATACCATGTAATGATGAGCACATAAACCACTAACTTCTAGCCAGTTACCTGGTGTAGCAACAGCTGCAGAGCATCTTGGACACTGAGTAAGTGAAGACACAGAATTACCTGCATGCAAATGTCCCATGGAATAAGTATGTGCGAACTTATTATGCTGTTATAATTATTTACCTTCATTAAACCATGGACATCCAGACTCTGGAACTGTCAGCTTGCCATGTCTACTGCAACGCATATAGAGAGAAACCATGCCACTCCTTACTTCGTGCAGTGAGCCACATTTCAGAGGGCATGTCAAACTAAGTGCAGTGCCCACTTTGTCACAGCTGTAGTGAAGCTTTTTTAGCGATAGTTGAATACAATTACCTAACATTGCTCGAACGTTGTTACAGACTTCATTAGGACTAGTTGCCCTAGGGGCATACGTTGCAGAGTTACTGGCAGGAGGATAGTTTTCTAAGACTACACTAACTTCCAGGTGAGAAATGCAACTTCTGAGGCATATTTGGTCGACATCTTCAGAGGAACTCACAAGTAAAGATACCTGGTCTTGATATATGCGGTCTTCCAACAAGTCAAAAGTGAGCTCCTGGTTTCCTTCTGGACATAGGAGGTAAGAAATAAGCACACCAAACAGACCTTTAGGACAGTGACCAAGCTGGAAAGTGATAGCAAGAGGAGCAATAACAGTGTCAAATCTTTCTAATGGAGACTTCGGAACATGGTTCAAAATCAAAGGAATGAAATATTTCTGCAATCCACTCCTGTCTGTGAAAGGAACTGCTACACGAAGGTGACGAAGAAACAAAATGAACTGTTGAGGTGTAATCAGATCTTCCTTGCTCAAAAGATTCTCAAAAGCACAAAGTTCTAAAATGCCCTTCTTGCAAAAGCGTTCTTGTTGACTCATTGAAATAGACCCAGAAGACAAGAACGTTTTCAGAATGAGTTCTGTAACCTTGTTAAAGAGAACATGAGGCTCTTTGATAATTACATCTGAGATTCCCTTGACATTGTAGTGTTGAATTATTCCTACTCGGAAATGCAGGAAGTGGAGAAGAGTGTCAATCTCATTATCTTCAATATTGAACTTTGCTGCTAATGTTTTGCATTGATCCATAGATATAATGGTTTCTTTGATGTTGTTCAATTCAAGGCAGAAAAGAAGGAAGCTCACACGAAACTCAACCCAAAACTCGTCTCTTTCTTTCATATACTGGTTGATATCAGAACGAAGACTTTGAAAACCCGGATCATCTTCACAAGTATTATCTACCTCATACATTACTTTCATGCAAGCACTGTTTGGAAGGTGGACCAAATGATTGAATTTTCTTTCACAAATCATTTCATACAAGACATCATTAATGCTTGCAAGTTTAGACTGAGCCTCTGAGCCAAGTTTATCAATGTGTGTACCTACTATAAAGACTATAGGTTTGTGATACTCAGAAGTACCATCTACCTCAGTGATGTGAATGGCAGAAACACTGGTTAGGAATTGAATGAGGGCATCCATCGTAGAAATTGTAGATTGATATTGGTTGATAATTTCTTTAGTGGCCGATCTGTACTGGATTGTGTTCTTTGAATGGATATCTACATTAGTTTTCAAGACAAAGATGAATATAGATGGGCCGAAGATCAGAAGGGAAAGGCTCTCTTGAAATTCTACCTGTCCACCAGTATCTCTGATATAAATTGAACTTTTCCTCTGTAAATCTGCAATACTTTCCACATTGTGTTTGCTAAGCACTTCTCTCACGTGGCACTCAATGTCAGGTGCTAATTCATTAGTATCTAACCGTGGATGTGTTTGAGTCATTTCTGGATGCAGTGAAGATTCTTCACTAGCAGAATTAGGAATAAACCCTTTGCAACTATCCAGTTGAGAAACCATGGACTCATCAAAGTCAGTGACTTTCCACGTATTGTCTTCACAGGCATAAACTGTAGTATGTGTAGAGGAGGGACCTATTTCAACTAATACTACTTTTTCACTAATGCCAGTAGAGGAACAGTATGCCCGAAATGGTTTATTCAGCAGACGATCCAACAATGACGTCTTTCCAGTTCCAGGGAGTCCCTGCAGGAGAATGTTGGCTATTTTTCTTTTGATGCTCTCTTTTTCCATTATTGCTGCTGTCACATCACTTGAAAAGACACTCTTCTCTGGAGTCATCGCATCTGAATAGTGACAATCAATCAACATCAAAATAGCGTTAAATAATTTAATTGATATAACTAGAATGCAATGGAACAATGAAATAACTATCACTCAAAAAATTATAATAAAACAGGAAATTAAAAATCTTAAGCTTGAAACAATAAAACTTGGGACATTCCCAGAATATCATGAAACACTGCCCAATCTTCCTCCAGAGAATAGCACCCTCACTTAGATAACTTCAAAATGGATTTCTAACACCTTTTTCACATATGAGAAAACCCAACCACTTGTGAAAAAAATTGAAAATTGAGATTTTAGTCTTAAACAAGAGAGAATTTTATGCTGAGCACGGTGATACCTCATTTTGAACATTCCCTTGCTCACGGGAGAAGATACGGCCCAAAAAGCTTCGAGGTGTTTTGATATACCGTCCAACGATATTATTGAGTTTTCAAAATTATTGACACGTGGATAAAGCCGAGTTTGTTCACATAGCTAGCTACTGAGCAGGAGAACCAGTGTACAGCGGTGGTCTAGGTAAGCAGAGGGGTTTAGAATAAGAGTAAATGTAAGGGAGTAAAAGTTTGTTCAGTATGGCTATATAAGCTCTACCTTACTTCCTATTCGAGTTGGAAGTATCAGCCCACTACACATCGATAAGGTCGAGAAACAGCTCCAGTTTTTCGTAATCCTCTTTTCAACTCATAAATTCCCTACTCCTCCTTTTTCTACCTCTCTTGTTCCCAATGTATCTATTTTTTGTGCATCACTCTGACGAGTGTAAAAAGTGGTTTATTCCACACTAGATATCTTCACTGAAGTAGTTTGTTGGTAAGGGACTACCCCACACCCCCAGCTGTAAAAGCCCTGAAAACTGGTACGACTGAAGGTGATGATGCTTTACCCATTCAGTTGATGACTACGATTTACCAACCTGTCTCAGCTTATGAATTATTCATGAATGCACACACGTTGTTGTCATCATTACATCACACAAGCATATTACTAGTGATGTGCTCTAATAGCACAAAATAGCGAAGCGAGCGATGCATGTTCCCTGTAATTGCAGCTATTCCATGCATGCTTGGTGTGGCTACAAAATACTGTCAGATTCTTTACTTGTGCTACCTGTTTCTGTTTCGTTTTAGCTCTCCTCCTCCTTGCCCTGTCTTTTTCATTTCTTATCGCTCTCCTTACTAATTTTTCTTCAGGAGTTTCTAACGCCCTCAAAGCTCTTGACCGAGCGTTTCTATCGTTTTGTCTACTGGGCATCGCTACTTCGTACGGCGGGTAAACAAAACAAAATGTTGCTAAGAAGGTTACCCGGCCGCGCAAGCGCGTAGGAGAAAGGGTACACACGTACGCCCACGCAAGAACAAAAACAATTTCTAGACCTAAATATATATATATATATCGCGAACTCATTAGAGAGTCAGCTCAGCTCGCTTCGCTCGCTTCGCTGAATTAATCATCTCCAATCTCACAAGCATTCAATTTTCAATAATAAGAGCTCAGATAGATATAAATGTAATTTGAGAGCGAGCAAGACAGTGTTAGAATACATAATTGAAAATCAGGTATAAATGAATATATGTGACAGTCTATGGGAAAAGGGGGCACTTCACTTAAACCAAAAAAATTGAGTTTTTTATGCTAATAAAAAGCTACAATTTATCTCAACTTAGTGCTAAAATACTGGAGGGTAAAACCTTCGACGCGCAGAGAAACTGGCAGTTGAACTAGGCTATTTTCAGCAAAGCAATTGAATTAGAAATCGAGAAAACATAAATTAAATTTCCACTTCCGGTATAACTAATGTTTCCGTATACTTAACGGCGTACTCCGCATACGCAATTAAATCGTACAGCCGCTTTTTAACGGCGACTAACGAAGTTTGCGTAGAGTTCTTTTTAGCTTTCAGAGCGTCTCACAGCCAGTCTTGTCGGAATCCTTGGCTACTCTACTCCATGTAGTGGTAAACTTTCAACCAGAGGTAAGCTGTAGATTGCATGCACTATTCTCAAAGCTATGCCTTTTTTTTTTTATAGCTTGTTTGAAACTCCGCCCATTCCCCGTTTATTGTACTTCGAGAACGAGAGAGAATAAAAAGTAGCTTGTCTTTCCACGGCACGCTTGGGGTCTTTTAAGTTGTTTCAGCATTTGAAATTTGGCGTAGACTTAGAGTAAGGGTCACTAACACTAATTCTGCAAAAAACAAAAATAGGAGAAAGAAAGAATTTTTCCTATGACTTACTTCTGGAGCCGATATCTCAATTTCAATTTTTGAGTGAAGTGCCCCCTTTTCCCATAGACTGTCACATATATTCTAGTAAAGTCATACATTCTCATATATATATATATATACCACCTAGATATCTTCACAGTATTATTTTAGGTAGCTACATGTCGCTTAAAATGACACACTATAGTGAAATAACTCACCGACCTTTCACGGTTGTTATTTCACGCTGTATTGTGCAAACTCATTACCCATATGCTCGTGTTTTGTTTTTTAAGTCACAAAAGATTTCACAGCAAGTGGTTAGTATGGTGTTGAAGACCCTTTACCAAACAATTTTTAAACTCTACTGCTTTTTTTAGTAGCTGGGTGCTCTTTGACAGGAGTTACAGGTCATAAATAGATACTACAGAAGCTACAGAAATCTATTCAGTATTTAGCTAGCTATAGTCAATGGCATATACTTGAACTTTTAGAAAATAATGGACTGATGAATGTATGATGCCTTCCTAAACTGGTGCTAGAACATTATTTGAGTAAAATCAAGCCATTTTTGTTATGTTCTAGAACCTTGTTGTTTTGATTTCTTCCATGCACATACTTGCCATTTGTACTAAAAACCCTACCAGTATGTAATAGTGTAATTAATAAAGAATGTAAGAACCCACATGTACAAATGCATTGTACATGTGAATACACATATATATTTATATAGAGTGAGTGTAATATTTACGTTCCCAATAGCCCGCATAAAAAGTGTATTTCTGCTAACATCAGTGCCAATATTTAATTTTAAAAATATTATATTAATATTCAATATACTATAAAAGCACCAAAGATTAATTAATATTCTCAAAAGTGGAAACTAACCAGCTCTCTTGGAGTGAAGCGAAGTTATAGGTTGTTCTACGTTTGGAATAATAACTGACTGCTTTACTGTAAGAATAAAAATGATTTCATTAACATCACACATTGTAGTACACACATTGACAACCCTACATTCCGCAGACTTCCCCCAGTCCTCAAAATTCATTGGAAACAATTAAAGCTATTTAGACCAATATTATTACTTGAAAGTAAAAAAATATTACCCTTGGATTATTTAAAAAGACATAATTTTTCCAATAAACACGATGTACTATACAACCATTAGAAATGCCCCATTAGTGAACTATCCTAGGGTGTTACAGCAATTGTGGCCATTTGGTGCATCTTAAAATATTTTTTCAAGAACAAACCTATTAGCTAATTGGTATTATCTGTGGAGGCTACTTAGGACAAAGTGTGGAATCATGGAAAGTCCTAATGCAACATTAGGCATCAGAAAAAGAATGCCAACAGTTTCAGTCCTAAAGTTCATGTATTGTGCTACTTAACTAATACTTTACCAGTTATGTAGCTAATACAGAAAATATTCTCCAGTCTTAAATGTTCCAGATATTTTAGGGCATCCTAAGTCCCACAGGAAAAGTGCTAAAAATCACAAGAAGTCAGTTATCTATCTGAGAACCCATGTCGCCCTCTCTCTCTCTCCCAGCCCCTAACCCTTTTCCCTCCTCCAGCTAAGACTGTTATTGAGGAATTGTACTATTCTTGTCAGTTTTAATTAAACAACCCTATTAAAATATTAACCTACATTTTACAATTTCCTTGTCACAGATTTTCATCTCCGCATTCTAAAAAATATAATTATTTTGCATTAGTAATAGGAGAAGAGATAGAGACCAAAAAAAACATACACACACACACACAACAAAAATAGGCAACAATGTAAATATACTTTTTAAAATCACATTTGTAGTGTATTGACTTCTGTATATGTAGTAGTAAAATGTTGATGCCATTAGGGCTATTGAACATTCAATTAAATGTGATACATGTAGTAGCTATGTAATATCTTAATGAGTGATGCAGGTTGCCTGATTTCGTGAGAAGTTTAATATTTATTATTTTGTCGCTGCTGTAATCCTGTATATTGTGTGCCTCCCCCCAAGCTTGACTAAAGGGCTCAGCACCCTAAATTGTATGAATATGTGCAATGATGCATTAAAATTGTAATAAAAGATGCAGTAAGACCAACCTTTCCTTAACAGAATGCTCCCTGGTAATTGTAGCCTCAGAGATCACATGACCCATAGCAGGAAAAGTTTTACACTGAATTTGACTTTTATTATAAGCTCCCCCAAAATTGAAGACCTCAGCCACCTATGAAAAGTCAAACTGTGAGCTGACTTGCTGAAATTAAGATTACGGACCACCATAAATCTAGCCTTGAATGCTTCGTCTTTGCTGCTACAGAGTCAACATTCCAAGGTTCCTCATCAATTTGAGGCTGAAATTATTGACATAGACTTTTGCGTACAAGATACCAGCTGCAAAACATTTACCTCACATATCGCTGCTGTTTGTCATTTATAGGGTTTTAGGCTTTCCCAGGTGGCTTTGATTACTCTAGTTGAGTTTGTAAACACTCTTTGCCATATCACTCTGAAACATGACTAGGCATAATATTTTGACATCTTGCTCTACAGTGTCGTTATAAGATTCTAGCTGCCTTAGTGTCATAAGTGAATCAGTACAACACTTGCCAATTTCACCACTAGAGAGATACTCAGATCGCTATTTTTGTTTGGTATAAAACACCCCTATCAATGTTGGTATCCTTAGCTGTAGTACAAGGAGCAGTATAAGTAGTACCTCACCCAAGTAAGTATTGTTCTCAAGGTGGCCTGATGCAGTGGAACTTAAAAAATATAACAGTTCTCAGAGGAGTCTACAATAGAGACATAGGGACAAGTCCCCATGAGCTTGTCAATGGTCGGAAATTGCGTGGCCCCCGGGACGAGTTGTATTCTGGGAAGTGGATGAAACATTGCAAAGGTGTGAGTATTATAATGGGTGGATAAACCAGCATAACATCTTGAAGTGCTTTGATATGTTGCAACAAATGTTGGCAAGAGGAGTAGAGAAAGCGGAAATGTGGAAGGATTAAGCTGATGCATGTGAATAATTTAAAGAGATTTATGGAGAGAGAGTAGGTTATTATGAAAGTGGAAATAGCAGAGGAAGAAGTTGTGGAGTAAGATTCAGTGAGAAGATTGAGTGGTAGGTGTGAGGATTATAATGAGGTGGACGTATCTAATTTACTAACCAAGTTTAATGATGTGTTTTCTGATAAGCCTGGGTGTACAGATGTTGTAAGGATGAAGATTGAAGTGAAAGAAGGAGCAGATGTAGTTTGTTTGAAACGTAATGGGATACCTGTGAAGATGAGAGATGTGGTTAGGATAACCTTTTAGATCAAGGTATCATTGAGGAGAGTCATGCAGAATGGTGTAGTCCTCTAATTCATGTGGCAAAACCAGATGGCCGTGTCAGGCTCTGTGTTGATTTGTCCAAAGAATTTTATCAAATTTTGATGGAAGAAAGTAGCCCGTGATCTAACCACCTTTGTCTGCCACTATGGCAAGTGTAACTCTAGAAGAATGCCTTACAAGCTTAGAAATGCACCTGCTGTGTTCCAGCAGTAGGTACAAAAGGTTTTAAAGAATGATGCAAATCATGCTGTAATTATTTTGATGATAATTTGGTCTACTCAAACTCTTGGAGTGAACATTTGAAACATCTTGAGGAAGTGCTGGTAGCTTTGAGAAAGGCAGGATTCACTGTTAAATTTGACAAATATGAATTTGGAAGAAGCAAAACTGAATATTTGGGCCATTGGGTTGAAGTGGTCATTGGCAGTTCTAAACATAAAACTTCTACTATGATGAACTTTTGAAAACCAAGAACTCAGAAACAACTCGGATCCTATTTGGGCAGTATGAACTATTATAGAAAGTTTATTCCTGGTCACGCCAAATTGTCGGACAAGCTTCTCCAGCCACTTAAACTAACCAGGCAATGTACAGTGGACCCAGGACATGAAGTCTGATTTCTGTGAGTTAAAAAAATGTGTTGTGATGTTACTGTTTTGCATGTACCTCTGCCAGAAGATGTGCATACAGACGTTAGTGGTGATGGTATCCATGCAGTTCTGAATATTGTGAGGGAGGTACTGATTGTGTGGGTAATGCACCCTATCGTCACATCATACACACATGAGCAAACAATTTGTTGTGGCCCGCATTAGCTTGCTTTGCCGCTGCGAAGTTAATGAAGTTGCTGTAAGTGGAGTTTAGTGTTGAAAATATATATCAGTGAGAGTCTCTGGCCTGTTTAGCTTAGCATCTACATGTACCATTTTCATTGCTCAAGCTAATTGATGCCTCATTAAAATAGCCATTTACTAATTAATCACCATTTATGTTTTATATACATTCTCAGCATAAATATTTAATATTTATATTACTGTACTTACTAGCAATGAGTTAAGTAAAAGATCTCGCTATGAGCTACAACACTTTATAAACAATTTTTTAAAGGTTTCACACATCTTATGTTTAAATGTCTGAAGTGTGTCTTCTTTTTGAAAGTATGCTGATGTTGCACTATAATCCCCATTTAATGGATCCATTAAAATATAATTGCCTGTTTAAAGTGCTGAATGCAAGCAGTGTGCAGGTCTGACCCATGGCTAGCTTACTTTTCTACAAGTTTCAAAAGTCCTCACAGATTCATCAATTTCACCATTCTAATAATATACCTACGTATGTGTGTGTATACATATACATACCTTTATATATAAATTTGCATATATTATATAAAAAAATTCTAGGCTCTAATTTCTACATGCAAGAGAGTGTTTCACCTTGCTAGAATTACTCACAACAATAAAAATCTATTATAGTTAACAACATGCACTATTACCTGGTCATTGTAGGCAGAGTATAAAACAACATTATCCAATGACATGAATGATAAATGGATTTCTGAAGTGATTTCCGACTTCGACTGAAGTTGGAGCTTTAAACTGTCCATCAAGTCTGGGACACATTCTGCCCAAACCAGCCAGGACATTTTCACTGATCCTGGTCTCACATTGCATATATAAAATGCTGCCATAGCCAATTCTTGTGGTAGGGCATCTTTTAATTTGAGTTGTATCTCTTTTAAGTCCTTAATAGTACTGGTCTCTGGGTCCCATGATAACTCCGTGACAAATTCACGAAGTTCTTCTGGTATATTGTGTTCATTATACCTTGGTTGCCAAACTTGAATAAACTCATATATAGTGGTTTCTGCACAAAACCTTTCAACTTCTTCTTTGTATTCATCCACTTTTTTTATCAATTCAGTAATGTTAAATTGATAAATAATAGTTCGCAACAAATCATAATCAATGAAACTCCACATTCGTTCTAAGGCTTTAAAAAATTTATCAAAGTTGTCTCTTGTCAGAGAAGTGTGAGTAACAAAGTTACTTAATGGCTTCAATCTCTGCGGTAGTCCATACTTAATGTTGTCAGGAAGTTTTCTGATCTTCTGCTCATCATTTAATATTTCAGTTTTAATGTCTTTGACTATCAATCCAAACCGTATTTCAAAACGTACAATATTTTGTTCGACTATATTACAGAAACAAAAGCATGACATACTAGGCTATTACACTTTCTGAATGTCATAGTGATGCTCAACAACAAGTTTGTTCTCTCAATATAATTTAACACAATTATACCAACAATAACATGAATAGTTAGAATTATCTAATTGCAGCTAGTTCATAATTTGCACCAGATAATATTTGTGAAGTGATTGGAATTTTATTTTCCATTCTTTACAAAGGCATAAAGTTATAAAACCATAATATTATATACACTCGAACCTCTCTTATCCAGAAAGTGTGGGGCCAAGGGCTGTCCATAACTAAGAAATGTCCGTAACTCAGAAATACGCATTCAAATATTCACTGTAGCTTAAGAACTGTCCAGAGTCTAACCTTACTAACTTTCCTTTCTTAATTTCCGCTATCATTATCTCAAGCTTTTTTGCTAGAGTTAAAATGCTATGCTTGCGTTTAAGTTCCGCGACCTTTCTTTCATCCCCTCTAGTCATTAAGTTCAAGAAGAACTAGTGGGCCCACTGAACTAGCTAGCAGTGATGCTGACTGTCAACGAGATCTATGAAGAACAAGCCGTAGATGTACTAACTGCCTCTTGATTTCCATGTTCTGTCTCTTCAACACCGCAATCAAATTCTCAAAGTAACGCATGAAAAAATTTACTGATTTTATTCATTGATTTGTTTGGATTGGTAGTTTATTAACCGTCAGTCACTGGTGTCCGGTAGACAGAGGTGTCCATAACTTAGAAGAACGGATAAGAGAGGTTCTAGTGTAATAAAAATAATTATTTTTGCATTACTATTTCTTTATTTTAACATACATCAACAAATGTACACTATTTTGAACAATAAACCAAATTAAATATATAATTATCATTTTTGTAAGACAACCTGATTATTTTATCTGATTCAAAGTCCAGAATGTCAGTGGGATTTACAACGTGACCATCTATTTTAGGTCCTTCAAGCTGGATACATCAATTATCCTGATTCTTTCTCTTCATCCAATCTAAGCCTCTTTCTTTTTTGGTTTCTCTTTGGACAACCAACTGTATGTGACCAACCTCAACTCTACCGCACTTCTGCAATTCTCCTTTCTCGATTAGAGTTCTACTTTGGTACAGCACCAGGGTTGTCTGGGTACCAGTGGACATTGTGAGGTTGCTCAGTGACTTCTTTCGTTCATTTATTTTCATTCATTTTATTGGTTTCCACCACAAACAATATCTCAAATATTCATATTCTTCATTATTTTGAACTATTATATAACCATATATTTTTTCTCTTAGCATATCCAAAAACTATGAAATCATCTACGCCAAGATAATAGATGTTGTCGAGGCCACAGGCTCTCCACAAAGGACCATCTCCTGAGACATTCCCACAAGGTTTCCCATGGATAACTAAAGCAAGCTCTAGACTCAAGTCTTCAGGGAACAACATGAACAATAACTTAGTTATTGCATGCAACAAATGTTATCAACCCTTTACCTTAACATAGCTGTAATGATATTCATTTCTCTGGTTAACCACTCGTTCTATGACACTGTGCTGATCATTTAGTGTCTCATAATACTTTGTTGTTCGAGCTCTCAATCTCTCTTTGGAATTTAAATTCTTGAGGGTATATTTCCTGCTTTTCAGCAAGGCTCCATCGATTGAAAGCGCCGTAGGTGCCAGCGATAGGGTCAATTTGCGATTTTGGGAACTGCCGCACAAAGAGTTGAGAGCGAGAAGTCTGGTCCTTCGAGCTATTTATACTTGCTGGGGAATTTACGACATCCTCAAGTACAAAAGGAAATCTCGGTGCAGTACAATTACTTGACAAGAAAAAGTTTCTTAACACCCTTTCCAAGACTCCTTTACGGGAAATTAAATCAGCTGAAATTACTAGTAAGCTGAGTAAAATTGAGGATTGAGTTAATGAACATAAAGCATTACAGAATCTTATTGACGAAATAATTACACCTAGTGAGGATAATCATGAATTTGTTAAGACAATCAAGTTATATTTATGCACAATGGGATGTTGGATGATTTTGAAACTTGTTCATTCAGCATCAAACTTGGTGTTCTGGTTGTCGTATTAGGCATGACATGAGCATTCTTTTTATTACTTCCTCATTTTATATCAAAGCTAACAGAGATCCTATGTAATTCTTAAAGTTGAACATAAAATTTTCTTACTTCTACTCCTTATTTTAGTTGTCTTGATATTAAGTCATTAGCTGATGAAGTTAATGATCCCTTTAAAAGGCTGTTAGACAAAGCCTCTATTGACTTTGAGCCTGACACCACTTCTACTATCAAAATCTCGTCAAATACCTCTAGTGTAGGATGTGCTATACCTCACTTTTCAGGAGACTTGCAGGATTAGCATGAGTTTGGTTGATATTTTCTGCTAGACTTGGCAGAGAATCTGGTTTATCTGAATACGATAAACTGCTTAGAGAATACAATGTCTGAGAAGGAGCAAAGCAATTGTCCGAGTGCACAGTTCTAGTGGTATTGCAATTGTGTTAAAGCACTCCAAGAACGGTATGATTGCAATAAGATTGTATACAGACACCATGTTCAAAAGTGATCACAACTTAGCCCACACAAGATACTTATGAAAGTATAATTCAAACCATCTTATTCACCCCACCAATAGTGTGAATTGCTATGGTAGAATCTCTCCTATTTACAATGCTCTCTAATCTGTGGTGTGAATTTACCTCCTTGTCAAACTTACCACCAACTCTTGGTGACTTGCTAACTTCTCCAACACAATTCTTGAGCTGTAGAAGCTATTATTTCACCCAAACCTTAATATCAATCGTAAGTTTCAACAACTGCACATTCATCTTGTAGACTGAAAGTTTTTCACGTTCGAAGACAGAATCAAGAACGTTGTCGCTGCTGTGATTCTGGCCACTCTATTTGTTAATGTCTACAATTATGCAGACCTACCATAGACAAGATATACAATATAGCTAGACAAGTGCTCTAGCAATAACATTTGTAGGGCATGTGGTAGTAAGCCTCATAGTCTCTTACATAAACCTGATGTTTATCGCAAGATTAGCGGACAACCACAAACTGCAACTAACACAAGTACATTAGCACCCGCTGCTGCTCTCTCTGTAGCCTCTATGACTACTACTGCTCCTTCTGTAATTTCTACAACTACTACTACTCCCTCTGGAGTTACTATTCCTCCTTTTAGTGTATCTACCTTTCTTTATCAGCAGCAAATGTCTAACACACTCTGTACTTCATTTGAGTACATGCCTGCTACTGCTTTAGCAACTGTATCAGTCTTAGGAAGAAAATGCAAGGCCAGAGTCTTTATGGATTCTGGATCGGGCATCACACTCATTCTTCTAGGCTAGCACAATCATTGAAAACTAAAAAGCAGCACCATATTCACGAAGTAACCGGTCTCAACACGATGAAGTGAGTGACTTGTATGTTGTGAATTGTACATTGAGTTCTGCTGGTAAAATAGGAGGCAAAAAAGTTACCATTCTGGCTCTTGTAGTTTATGGTGGGACAGCTGATGCCGAGACGCTCAGCACACTGCCACCAGAGTTCTATGGTGGCCACTCAACTGGGATTAACCAGAGTAGGCTCAGTTACATTCAGGACTTAGGTGTTCAAACCTACGCTAGCCCACTAAGCTACCAAGTACCAGTTTTTATGCAGAGACTTACACAAGAGTAGCACGATTTAGAAATGATGAAAACTAATGAAACAAAGAATACAAGTGTGGTATTGAGTAAGTTTGGCTATATAAAGCTACCTCTATAAATATTAGTACTCGGGAGACACCTGTATGACTATATTGGCTTTGGAAAGAAACCAGTATACCTGCATTTCAATACAACTGTTTTTCAAATTGCAGCCGGTTTAGCCCGAAGTAATTAGTAGCTGAATTGCCATTCTAGCTACATTCTTCTACTATTAGCTCTAGACCATTTCATTAATAGCACAGTAAGGCAACAAGCACAGCCAGTTTGGCCTATAAGCATGCTGAATTGGTCAAGTCTCAACAATGGCTGGTGCTGACTTTCTACCGAGTTCTTCTTTTCTCCTGAATGACCATGGGAATCCTAAATAGAAGAAGTGAGTTACAGCACAAGGAATCAACACAAGCAAACTTACACAGTTACTTGCTCACTCACCACCCAACTAAATTCAGTAAGTCGAACAAAAAGAATGCTAACTGAAGAGGAACAGAGACCATAGTAGAGGAGCGATCGCGTTCTGCCAGGGCCATCCTCACTCAACAAGAGAGCTGTGGGGTTGCAAAAGCCCACAGACGTCCTGGACTTCGTAAGAAACTGAACAATCTAAGGCTACACACTTAGCCCCAATGACAGTCACAAATAAAGAGTTATTTAGTTAAATTATTGTAATGAAGATTCAGGGGTTGACCAGAAATGAAAATGAACAGTAACTCAATGTAAGATAACTGAAATAGAACAACAGATCTCACAAACTGCACGCACAACAGTAAGGAGACACAAAATGAATGACTCACACGGAGTGAAGAGGGTTGAAGAGGGTTCAACGTACACTACGAAGAAAGTTCAACGTAAACGGCGAAGACAGTTCGTATGACGAAGACAGTTCGTACAAGACGAAGACAGTTCACGTACACGACGAGAATGAGAGAAGACGAGGTGATGGCGACAAGTGCCACAACACGAGCGTGTTGCAACAACTAAAACTAAAATGGGTGAGCAACAAAAAGAATAAGTAATAAGAAGAAAAAAGGGCGGGAAAATCAAAACACGCATGCGTAACAAACAAACACACATATATGAGAAAGTTCAATGATCAATTCTTCAGGCATCCTCGCAGACCTGAACAAGTAGTAATCGTGCATAGCAACCATCGACAAATTTCTTAGGTGGTATGCGACCTCCTTAAGGACATGACGACTATTGTGTAGCTAAGCGCAGGTGAGGACAGTAAAAGTTGATAAAGCGTTCAAAGATAAGGCATGCCAACATTTTCATGAAGCCTAAAACAACAGTTATGAATATAAAGACCGAGAGACTAAGAAGCAGGAAGAGGTAGACAAAAGATGTGAGAATCCACAAATCAAGAAGACAAAGCTGAAGAGAAAAAATGGATCAGGAAGAAAGAGAGTAAGAGAGGGAAAATGGTGTAACTAAACCAAGTGGTAGAGGGTAACCCATAGCTTCCAACTGTCCCGAATCTACCGGGACAGTCCCGATTTTTTACTACTCCAGACTGTCCCGCACGGAATTGCTACTCTCCTATTGTTTGTCCCGAAATTTACTTTGTCACTTCGTCAATTTCTATTCCATCTTAATTAACTTACAGTTTAGAATGATGTGTCTCCAATCTGAACTGAATAGCCACGGGCATGCAGTCATGAACGTAACCACAGACTTTTCTGTGAAATAGTAATGGCGAATGTGCGTATTGACGACCCTTACCGATCACACTTTTTTTAATTTTTTTTTAATTGTTTTTTTTTATATATACATTCTTGCAAATAGCAAAGGGGTTTGCCAACTAGCTCTTTAACAAGCTAATATTAAGGCTACCAAAAAACAAAACAAAAATAAAAACAACCAGAAACAAAAACAAATAAGGAATGATACAAACAAACCAACATCAGTGAGCTACACTTGTAAATAGAGCTTTAGGTTCCTCTTGAAGGCTAGGTGAGAAGAGAGACCCACGATTGATTCATGACATATTTTAATTATATTCATGATATATTAATTGAGGGGTGTGGCTTGTCCCTGAAATTTTTTTTAGAAAGTTGGAACCTATGGTAACCACCTTATGCTACTGTATTCCTAATTTAAAAGTTAGTAGACCAAGCTCCACTATGTGGTGGGGTACTTGCTAGTAATTGTGACCGGTTTTGAGAAAATTGACTTAAATGTGCCATATATGGTTTTCTATTATTATTTTACCAGTATGTTTTACGGGGGCCTTGGGATGACGTCCTCCAAATTTGGAAGCTGTAGCACAAGCCGTCTTCGCCCTATGTACTACAACACTTCAGTACTTTTGTTCAACTTGTTATTGTTGATTTCAAAAAACAACAACACCACATAAAGGAGTTGAAGCTAAGGCCAGGGGGTGTGTCTTGTATTCTGTATACTATGTCATGTCTCTGCAACACTTTGAACTAAACCGGTTGCCTGCGCATTGAAAAAAGTCAAACAGGCTCAATGTAAGTCCCTTCGAGAAACTAAGATGGCAAGAATTGCTCGAGTATGTAGAAAAGTAAGTGAATTAGTTAGCTACAATTTTTTCTCCTGCTGATAGTGAAAAGCCCGCCAAAAGATTTCTTAGCTATGCCCCATACATGAGTCTAACAGGCTAATGTTTCTAGCCCCATGGCATGAGTTCTAGAGCTCGCCAGAGCTTACAACTGCGCCATAAGCTAGAGGTAACCGATATTTATCCATTTCTGCCATAAATATTTTTTTGAAATAAATCGACCCTTAAGGCAAATGTGTGATGTAGCTTTCTGGTGGATATTGAAAAAAAATTGTTGAAAACTTCAATGGCATTTCTTTAGTCATGCCTAGTTGTGTTAGCTGATTTTGTCATTAAATTTTTAAAATTATCTCAGCTGTGCCTATACCAAAATAAAACCCCGATTATAGTTACCCTAGTATAACACACCAGAAAGCTACATCACACATTTGCCTCTACTTGGATACATCCCAGAATTACTAGTAATATATTCAAACTCTGAAGATTACATATTCCTAGGATCACTATAACAAAGATACTCACTGATTCTCTTGTAGTGCGATGAAGTTATAGATCGTTTATCAACCTTTGTAGTACTAACTGGTCGCTTCACTGTAAGGAAAATACATGTATAATTAGCATTACTCACATTGCAAAGTACTTCCCATATGCAATCAAGGACTGCCACAAACTTCCCAGTTTTCAAAATTATTTTTGATAATAGAGAATATCTTACAGCATACATGATCAAATCTATTAGAAAAAAAAACAATTGTAACCTAGGACTATTTTGAACGACAACTCAGGACATACAGGGATATCCTTCAGGTACTAGCCAAATATCCTCGACACAGAATCTCTTAGGTCTTTTTATCACATCCCACATATTTTATATAGAGAAACTTAAAACAACACTGGTTTTAACATTAACCCTTTCCACGCTGACTTTTTAACACTTCAGGCGTCTTTTAGAATAAGATTTTGGAATTTCTACTGCAAAGCAACGGCAACAATCCACATACAAACAGCCAGGCATATAAAGTAGGTAGTCATAGCCTGATAGCAAGCAAAATAAGCTTCTAAAAGCCTGAAAATTAACCAGAACCAGTCCATCTTACAGTAAGTTTCGAGGAGACCCCGAGGAACTAGCCCAATCGATTGCTCTTGATGTCCAGTAGGAAAACTTTATCCATATTCTTCCAAAATGCTGAGAGACTCTCTATAGGGTTCATACTTTCTATTCTGAGTGTTTAAAGTCCGTAGGCAACCAAAAATTTGGGCAATCAGCGTCCTGAAAATTCTTGGTCAAGAAAAATTTCTCGATCTCCGTTTCCAGACAATTCAAAAAAATACTTAACCTGCCCGAACGGGTTCATTGCAATGCCAACTTTACGTATAAAAAAGAAATGACGGCTTAATCTAAAACAGATTTTTTTTTTATTCGGAGAACGCGGACCTATTCTCGCCTGAATATATGCAGTTACGGCGTCGAAAAGGTTAAGAAGTTATGGAGACTATTTGGGACATACAGGGACGTTTTAAGTAATAGGTAGGACCTTACCCAACATTAAATTTTAACTTACATTTTTCACCACTGGACTCTGCCTCATCTAATTTGGCTCTTTTGGCGGCACTAGGCCTGCACTCAACATCCTTTTCCTTCTCCTGTGATGTATCCATACCTTCATCTACTTTATCTTAATAAAGATGTTTGTAATCACCTTCACCACTTTCCTTACACAACATAAAATTTTAACTTACATTTTGGTGCACAGAACTCTGCCTCATCTAATTTGTCTCTTTTAGCAGCACTAGGCCTGCACTCTTTATTTTTTTCTATATCCTGTGATGCATCTTTATCATCTTCTACACTATCTTGATCAGTATTGTAGTCGCTTTCACCACTTTCCTTTACACACACAGCCATCAGCAATAAATCTTAAGGCACTTATCTACCAGTAAAACAGTAACCCATTATTACAAACTAACCTTCTTCATTTTGGCAGAGACTGTAGCAGCCATACCTAGTTTACATAATATTTATAAATGAATGCCATTCTGCATATATTTTAATGTTACTACTTCTTCTGACTTCACCGGCAAATTTTTCACCATGTAACGAGTCCGCCAGATTATTGTATCCTGTTAATCTCAGTGCTTCAGCTAATGTTTTCCAACAGGCATTCTTGTAATTTCTTATCCACTCTCCAACCAGACAAATAATAGCTTCACTTGTGTCACTGCTATCTTTTTTTATAATTTTTAGACGGTCAGAACTGAATCCAAGTTGAAGCCCAAGGAACTCCCATTCTGCAACATTTCGGATTGTATTGACTACATTTTTCTCAGAGAACTCCATTGTGCTATTAAAAAAAACACTTAAACTTGTTAATGATACACTACCACAGCTAATGAAATCATAAGGCATTGACAATATATAACCTACTATGAGAAAACTACTACATACGTCTGTCAATCTAAATGAACTGATAACTTCAAGCAACCAATACTGGAATTTAGTTATTACTGATATGATATGAGACTGTTAAATTGCTAGAGTGCTCAAATGTAGCCTAATAAATTATGGAGATTGGTTTAGTTACTACCATTCTTAGAAATTAAAAAAATTAGTTGTATATGCTTTTTAATTTTTCAAATCAAGTACAATGTAAGTAAGAAATTTTTTTTAATCTTTTTGTATTATTCAAATGTTAGAAGTATAACTCTCCCTGCGTAAATCTACACATATAAATTAACTGGTTGATATGCTTTGCCAAGTCTGAAACAATTATCCAATGTTAAGAGCCTGAAAGTTTGTCTTCCTAGTTACTAATACCCTGATTAAACACACCTTACCATTTTCTGCCCACCTGCAGCTAATGTGATGATGTATCCATAGTTGGGTTGGGCTAGTATCAACTAACTCCCAGAAACTTGTTTCTTCTGTCAATACAAAACAAGCAAACAAAATATGATTATCAATTAAGGCCCATTGTAATGGGAAATCAAATAACATGGTAGCTTAAAAGATACTTGAATGATGATAATGAATGAGCTTAAAAGTTGGAATATAATTCATATCTGCCACACTATTATTGATGAATAAACAAAATTATGAATTTGCTTTAATACAACTTCTTTCACTCTCTGTAATAGTAATACAGTGTGTAAACCGAACATAATACTCCACTGCTAATGCAAACTTAAGAGTACAAACATTCGTGTTTGACATTCAGCCATAGAATTTTTACAACTTTCTGAGGACTTCATGACATTCTCTGGGTTTTTGTAGTAACCTTGGCATGGTAGAAAAATAACCACAGGAACATTTGGACTTTCTGACATGTACGCTACATGTAAACCTAGGTCATACTTTTTATAGAGCAGGCATACTTGAAGAAGCACACTTCTAGCAGCAGAGACTTCCCAACACCCGACTAAAGCATGGATAACACTAAAACTATAGAACACAAGTATCTACTCTGAACTAGGCATGGTAAAATTTGTACATTCACGTGAGCGTGCGTGATTCTAAATGGCAGGTAAACGAATGAATGGGTGTGGCCGTATAGAAGCACTCACCATAGTCTTTACCTTTTGTCATTTTCTCAAAAACTAAGCCGAAATTCCAAAAGTTTCAAATTATAGGGACTTAAATCGTTATCTAGTCAGAGTTCCTAGTCTCTCGAGGCATAAAAGTCCATCATTTTTTAGATATGCTGTTCACGGAGTGACAGACAGAATGAATGAATGATAGGCTACTATTACCCTCTCACACATGTGCACTGAGGATTAATCAGATAGCTTATTAGTTTGTTGATCTTGTACCAAACTTGATGATGTACTTATTTGACTTTAACTTAACACATTTTTGACATAAGATTTCAAACTAGTAATAGTAACAAAAAACTTTAGCACACAGTTTGAAGGCTTACAGGAGTACTTTGAATGTGGTCAATGAGAAAATGGTATTTCACTATTATTTCCACTTTGAAAAGATAAAATTACTGCTATAAGCTAAGAAGTAGGAAATGTAAGGAAGATTTTGCAATGATTATAACAAATATTGCTTCAGCTCTAGAAATAGTACACTTGAATAAACTGGGATTTGTAAAATATCACATTCTTACAGATTCTCATCAATAATAACAATATTTTTCTGTGATCCATTCACTTGACTGACAGCCAATTTAACTTATAAGGTTGAATCGATGTTAAAATATAAATTTAACTGGAAGTATTACAGATAATACTTTGTATGATATTTATTCATCAAATCACCGAAATGTATAATATCATCTATATAATAATACACTTATGTGTCAGTAATGACGACAAGGACGACGACTGATGGTGTGTATTCATGAATAATTCATGAGTTTAAACAGTTTGGTAGAGTAAAGTCATTACATGAATTGGTAAAGCACAGTCACATTAAGTAGAAAGTGAATAATTGTAACTAAAAAGCGGGTGTAATAGTGGATGAGGAAAGGCGGCGTAGGTTTCAAAGAGGAAGGCGAAAGTATGAAAGGGAAGGCAAAAGGCGATTAATTGTAAAAAGCAGTTGGAATTGGCGAGGTAAGGGAGAGTAGGTTTAAAAGAGAACTGAAGAGAAGGAAAAAAGGCAAGCGATTAGCTAATTGTAACTAAAGAGCGAGTGGAATTGACAGTAAAGGCAGTGTCGGCTTAAAAAATGAAGGCGAAAGTACCAAAAAGAAGGCAAAAGTTTCGTAAAGCTTAAGTCCATAATCATGATAGTAGGACAGAGGATTCAGAAGCAGGAGAGGTAGAAAAGAGCTGAAGAAAGAAAGGTGGGGATAAGATACATCCTGACAATGATGCTATAGATAGATTTTTGTTCTGAAGCATTGTGTATATCTGTGACCAAGTGAATAGAATAAAAAATAAAAGTATAATTTTAGTTTTTATTCTATAGAATTAAAAAAAAAATTATTCTGTCATCCTACAAAATTTAGCTGTCAAACTATAACTTGCTGTGATTTAGCATCTCCTAGCCAGATTCTTGAACAAGCTGTAAAACCTTCTGTGACTGTTTCCTCTTGGCCTGGTAGCTTGCATGAAATAAGAATGGCCACATACTCACTAACAAGTATAATTTTTGTCTGTGGATGCATTTTAGAACTTAGCTTGTCCTATTTGTGTTGTCATGGTTACTATTTATCGCAATGGGACCACCCCACGGCAACATATGTATTACACACGCATTCTAACTTTTTACTTATTCAAGCACACATTTTCACTAACATAACATACAAACTCACATACATTACTTATTCTCATTGGCTGTGACACTCTCAACATTACATACAAGGAACTTATCAATTATGCAAGCATGCCCGCTGACTCATTATATGTATACAGTTTCCTTTCACTTTGTTCAGTCTCAGTAGCTTCTAGAAAGTATAGCTTTGTAAAATTCCACATTAAGCTCCCATTGTCAATGAACATCACCTGGAGTTTACTGAGATAGTAGTCTTAGGGCTGATGATTTAACAAGCCTATCCTTAGCTGCATAATTGGTGAGGTTAGCCTGCTGAGTACTCAGGTGGCAGCGTACTATGTGAATAATAGTGTCTCCCTCTACCATCATTCCAGACTGTGACAGTGATTAGTTGTCACATCACATCTGGTAGCAGTGGTGCTCCTTAGTTGAAATAATTCCTTCTGAGTTAAGAGACACTTCTATGCCTATTTCTAGTTGCTCTGCTACTTCGATAATTCATCACAGTGAAACTGTTTCTTTCGTTTAAGCATTATTCAAGGAAATGTTTTCTGATTCAACCTACCTGATCTAATTCAGATACTCCGGCTGAGAATTGCAAACCAGTGAACAAGAGGCCTCATCACTCTTGTGCTAGAGTCACCTTCCCAACAGAACAAGAGCCCTACTCTGAAGGGGATTTCATGTGGACCACTTGACGCTCCACACAAGTCAGATGAAGATTGATCTTGATTCTTCAGATTCTAATGGCTCCCCCCATGATGACAGCTCTCCTCATACTTCTGTACCTGCTCAAGATGACCTCCAATCTCACCAAAATTTTACTAGCCATTTAGCTACTGAAGCAGCTTCCTCTGCCCCATCATCTGCTAAACTTTTGTCTGTGCTTGTATTACAGAATGAGCTGCGTAAATAGGAGCAGCATCTTCAATGTCAAACACGAGGCATTATGGCGTGAACAGGAGAGATCGTTTCAGACGCAGCTACTGGACAAGCTCCAGCCACTCAGACTGCACTCACTCGAACTTCGCTTTTCAAAAGGTTTACTGTTGCTTGTACAAGAATTGAAATTATGCTAAAGTCTGCCGCTATCGTTTACATGAGGCACATGCATATTTTAGCTAGAATGTTGAGACTATGAGAAGAAAACACTATACTAGCAGAACTAGAAGTACTGTTAACACTAGTAGAACTTGAGTTTTCATCTAATGGTCTCTTTCTGCTAAAATACTTTCTCAAATCCATTTTTTTTGCCAGTGCTAAGAAGACTAGACTGAGGATTGGGGTACAATGCAACTGACTTTAAAAAGTGGAGTTGTTGTTTTGTTTTTTCAAAAAGGTGTTGACCACCTATCCGGTAAATTAACTCAGAGCATAATGCCGGGCTAGACTATGAAATAACTGGCCAACTATACAACTGGTGGGGCTAGTGTGATCATCTAACTAGTTAATTAACTGACAGCATACACCAGGACTTTGTAGGCTAGTTTGAGAGAAAGAAACTGGCTTACAATGCAATTGGTGGAGCAATAATTATTGTATAAAGGTGCTGATCACCTAAGTGGTCAACTAAAGCATACACCCTTTGTTCAAAATTAAACTGTTTAGTAACTTATAAGTATACTATTGCAATATTCCTAATAATGATATTTACTTTTGTTGGGAAGAAAGGTATGTTTTGGGAGATAAATTGTAAATTCAGCAACTCAGAAAGAATAGTCCATGAATTTGTCCCCCCCCCCCCACCCCCAAAAAAATATCCAGTATGAAACTCTGTGTGGGGTCCGCCCCACCACCCACCATCAAATTACCTACGAGAGAAGAGAGAGAGACAAAGACAAACTCCGATATTCAACAACTTGGCTCTTGCAAGACTAACCAAGCACAATTGGACACATAAACTTGTATCTCAATATAAATAGTTGTGTTGGTAATAGAGTAGTTGGTGTATAGTATTATCTTAACTTATTTATCTGGTGTCTTGTTGTTTGTGGAACTATATAAAAATCATAATTATCAAGTTTTGACCCTTCATAAAAACTGGATGAAAATATTTTAGTTGTCGACCTTAGGTGAGAAAGTGTCAATCTAGTTTTATGAAGGGTCAGAACTTGATAATTGTGATGTTAAAGCCTTTTTAATCCACAAATTATTGCTCCTCTCCGGAAGGGGAGGTGTTTCCGGTCGACACCGAAAAGGTTTTCTGATGGCACATAATTGGTGGTCTGTTGAGTACAAGACTGCAGCAAGCTGTACTACTCAACAGTATAAAGGAAAAATGTGAGAGTCTTGGAAGTCGAGGGTTGTCGTAGCTCAGTGGTTAGAGCACTGGTGGCTAAAGCCAGTGGCCCTGGGTTCGAATCCCTGGCGACAACTAAGATTTTTTCACATTTTTCCTTTGCTTTTTTTTTTTCAGACCCCTTTAGGTGAGAAAGTGTCAATCTATAAAAATCATTATACAACAGTCGATAACTCAGGTCTTTCACACCAAGCGCTGTGAGAAGTGAAGGTGGTGGTGGAGAACTTCAGTGGTATTTCCAGAAGTCACAGATGGTGGTAGCAGTGGGATGGATAAGCCATGAAATGGAAGCTACCCGAACTCCAGCAGTGACATGGTTGGTGGAAGCAAACAAGCCGAGTCGGCAGAAATTTATCAGCAGGATAGCTGGGTTGACAAAACAGTAACCTGTTACTGTCTAGTTAGATGATAAAGACAGAAGGTAGGAATGAAAAATTTCATTGAAAAGTATCAAAAATAATTCGAAATTGTCTACCTGTTTGAATGAACTTGAACATAGTCATGTTACTTGTGTTGTAATCATATTCTTATTTAATCACTATTAGCTATATATAAAAGAAAATTTCTTAATTTTAACTTTGTTGTTCTTTTTATTGTGCAGATGGTCATTAACGTGTGCTGATTGCTAAGGATGTTGGCATTTGAACAAATTTGTCTAGTTCGAACAAGCGTCAATACAACTCCAAAGGAAACAGCCAAATCAGAGAGAGAGTAACGCAGATCGAGATGCAGCAACTTCAGATTCAGATGCAAATCTCGCACACTTACTGTACCAAATGGATGAGGACAGGGTAGAGCGAGGATGATTGGAATAAGAGCTATGAATGCAGAATGAACGCTTGAACAGCATAGCTCAGACTCTTGAAAATAACAGACTTGGAGATGTGATGCTCAAGAGTTCAATTATATTTCTGAATTAGTGTGATGAAGATGAACCAAACAACATAAAAGAAGATGTTACTTCCCTACAAAGAATGCACTATAGGCTCTCAAATTGCTAAAAAATTGGGAGAGTATGCCAATAAGGATTTATTCTTTAAGCAGCTTGAACAAACACTACAGTTGTGTGGCATTTCTCCATAGCACTGGAAATCTTAGGCTGTAACAACCTGAGTATATAGTTGCCAACCTTCCCGGTTTTGACGGGAAATCCCTGTTTTTTTTAGCATTTCCCTGTTCCCCCGCTGGTTGAAGGACTTTTCCCGGTTTTTGTCTAGACACTATCAAAACTAATGTTACATAATCTTACCTCAGCACTCTGATTGGTTGATAAAAATACTCAGGCACACTCATATTGGTGGATTATAATAGAACATCCACTGCACTCAGCTAGCTTGAGCCTCAGGCACACTCATTGGTGGATAAAAATAGAACATCCATCAGATATTGGCGGTGAAAGTGTGGAGGCTAGGGGGAATAGTGTGGAGGATGATGGTATTGGCGGTGAAAGTGGAGGCTAGGGGGAATAGTGTGGAGGATGATGGTATTGGCGGTGAAAGTGTGGAGGCTGGTGGAAATAGTGTGGAGGATGATGGTATTGGCGGTGAAAGTGTGGAGGCTAGGGGAAATAGTGTGGAGGATGATGGTATTGGCGGTGAAAGTGTGGAGGCTAGGGGAAATAGTGTGGAGGATGATGGTATTGGCGGTGAAAGTGTGGAGGCTAGGGGAAATAGTGTGGAGGATGATGGTATTGGCGGTGAGTGTATGGAAGCTATTGTAATGGATGATGGTAATGTCGGTGAAAGTATGGAGGCTAGGGGAAATAGTGTGGAGGATGATGATATTGGCGGTGAAAGTGTGGAGGCTAGGGGGAATAGTGTGGAGGATGATGGTAATGTCGGTGAAAGTATGGAGGCTGGTGGGAGTACTGTAGGGAATGCCAGGAGAAGTAATGTTGGAGATGTAAATGGTAACAGGAAAAAGAGAGGAAGGAAACCAGGTTCAAGCAAGGGGGTCACAAGGAGACACCAAGAAAAACTAAACGAACCAACAAACCCAAAGGTAAAAATTCCTGCTTAGAATCAAATTCCTGTTGTTGTAGTTTTTGTCCTGTGCAGTGTTGCAATCTGCTGATCATGTGTGGGTGTGTGCCCTTCCTTGCCTGATCTTGCATGTGCATGGTGGTGGAGTTGAATCTTTGCCATGTAACAAAAATAAAGAAATGAAGACATAAAATAACCATCTTGAAACAATTAGCCTGTGAATAAATCAGTTTTTGTATGGATCTCTACAACTTAATGAGTGTGTGCCTTTCCCACTCCCTCCCCTCCTCATGGCATAGAGTTGTAACTATATGCCATGTAGAGTCTTTGCCATGTAACAAGGGGGAGAAAGTAGAAAGGACACCATCCTGAAACAATTTATGTTAAATATTTTGTAATGAGCCTGTGAATAAATTAGTTCTCTTTATTGATTTCTGTATGTCCAAAGATGTAATTAAGGTGCAAATACAGTTGTGGGGAGCTAGCTGCTAGTAAGTGCAAGTGGTAAACAACTTAGTCTCTATTCAGGTGTGGTTGATTTCAAGTACTTCTTTAAAAGGTTTAACCTCAAGTGGTTTGCCATGGAATTGATACAGGTAAACCTGATATGTTTTTTTCACAGGACACATATTAGCTTTTTCAACAGACCTTCAATCTAGAACTGAAAGTGACAGCAGTCCATTGCCACTTCCTTGGATCCCCTCCTCTAATAGTGATCACCATATAGAAACTATATACAGTTCGAATTCTGAAGGTATACATTTACTTTCTAGCAAAAAAAAGAAAAAAAAAGCTTTGTGTGTGAAGTTGTTTTCTTGCAGATGAAGCTCATGCTGCTCTCCTTTGGGATTTTAAGGAGAGGTTGACCAAAGTGGAGGAAGAAGTGGCACAGATTAAACAGTTTTTATTTAATTCTTCCTCAGTCTGTAGTGTAACTTCCTCTATCTCAAATGTTCCTTCCTATTTCTCATCCTCAACTAGTTCTATTTCTGTATCAGTATTGTCTTCCTCTTGCCCTGCTGTTTCTTCCTCTTTTTCCACTGTGTCCTCTTTTCCACCTTGCACATATTCACTCTCTCCATCACCAGCACTTCCATGCTCCTGTATTAACCCCACTTCTTCCACTGTTCTTCCTAGCCACCCACACCAGCACTTCCATGCTCCAGTATTAACCCCACTTCTTCCACTGTTCTTCCTAGCCACCCACACCAAGTATTACTGTCTACTTCACCTCTACCTCCAACTCTTCCAGCTCCCTCTATAACATCACCTGCAACTACCCCAAATCTGCCCACCCCTCCTCCCATTGCTTCTCCCACCATTACAAATACACCTCCCACTGCTTTACCGATCAGATACACGAACATTTTATCTGAAGGGTCATCAACCACGGGTGAATTACTATACCCATTGAAACTGTGCTGGCTATGAACCATCACCTCAAAAAAGAGAGCAGCATTGGAAAACTGGCTTGTAAGCTAGCCAGAGATGCAGTGTTCGGACCAGATGTGATGAAGATGTTGACACCTTTTGGAACAAGACAATATCCGGCACTGTGTCCACAAAAATTGCATCAATTAAAGCAGTGTATTTTTGGATTATTCCCCCCACACTGGGGAAACCCAGTGGACTTTGAACCTTTATGGAAAACTTGTGTTGAATCTATTCAACAATGTTGTAAAAGACTTCGTTTAAATAAAAAATAAATATTGCACTGCATATAATATATTGAAATGCACATTGTATAATTGTGAATTATTTGAGAAGTGTATATAAAAATTTAATACCCAGTAGCGTCTCCATTTAATTCAATAATTCGCAGTATTACTTTACGTAGCCTGATGTATTTGTTACATTTGTTTATGTCCACTAAGTTCCAAAAATCTTGAAGTCCTTTGACTAATTCCGCCTTGGTGGTAGGCTTGACTTCTCTTCGGATGTACTCCTTCATTTCATGCCAGAGATTTTCTATTGGGTTGGCATCTGAGGACTCGGCAGTTTTTGAGCTGTAAGGTCCCTTTTCCCAGACCCACTCACATATTTTTAGGCTCATGGCTGTATCAGCTGGAGTTGTTGTGGGGAGCCTCTAGTGGTTTTCACAAACTTTACACAATGTTACCAAAAAAATCAACAACTACTCCAGTGAAGATATCTAGTGTGGAATAAACCACTTATTACACTAGTCAGAGTGATATGGCTAGATATTTCACTCTCAGGCTTTATTTTGACTCTCCTTTGGCTCATGAAAATAAATTAGCCTGCTCTTGAAATATTTCACCATATCACACTCTGACTCATGTAATTAAGTAATTTATATATGTATGATACATAAGCCCCTTAACACATTCATGCGTGCCTCTTTTTCTCTTCAAAACTTAAAACTGTATGATAATTTTGAAATGCTTATTTTTCAATTTCACCCTTTACTACATAAAAGTTTAAAAAAATCTGTCAATTTTTTTTAGTAACTGAGAGTTGGTTGAATGTTAGTTGCCACTGGTGACTGCAATAGTCAGAATGTCTTAATATTTAAACTGCCACTTGAAAAAAAAAAGAGGTAAGTACATATTTTTTTTATTTGTTAGCTAAAATTACTGCAGTTGAGCAGCAGGTGTTTGTTGACACTGTGTCTGATAAGTCAGAAAAACAGAATGTCTTCAAATGCTACTGAAGCTACTGAAGCAACCACTATTTTGGAAATTGAGATAAGAAATGTACTATTTTTACTTATGTACAAGCTTGCTAGCCATTTTGCGTTCAAGCACTATTACTAATTATTGCAAATTGAATTCTAATTTCTTCTGAAAGCATAAGATATATTTATCCATGGTTTCCCTGTCCTGATCTCTCTTCCTGAGCCAACTCAGGGATCCCTTTCTCCTCCTTTGTCTATCTCTCCTGCTCCTTAGTATCTCTGTCCTTTCTCTGTATTTTCTTTCAATTATACCATGAAGTACATAAACCAGCCTTTTCTCACCTTATTCTATTTTACAGTGCAACCAACTTAAAGAGTAGAATTTTGTTTTTGTTGTCCATTTCTGAATGTTTTGTTATTACTTTCCAAAGTACAGGTTCCAAACTTGGTACAGACATGAAGATATCTCTATTCATCACATATGTGGCTTTCAAAATTTCCTATCACATCATGTACTTAATTTATAGGTGTGAATTAACATGTGATTTTTCACTTGAGTGTCAAATTGCTTTAAGCTAAATCCATGGAGTTAAGGTCTGTTATAAACTTAATTAGTCCTTAAAATACCAAATTTTGGAATGGAGGGCTCTGCATATGGATTGGCTTCTTGTATTTTGCTCATTTATGCGATATATCACAAATTTGTTGAATTTCATAGTTTGGAGACTGCAATTCATACATTTGAAGTATTCAATGTTGAAAACTTATTCAATATTACTTATGTGTCCCCACTAACTTAGTGCAAAGATTGGAGCGGTTGCTTCACTTGTTGAGAAGAAAAATCAGTTTTTGTACCAAGTGATCCTGAGAAAATTGCGTTCGTGGCCAAATGAATGTTGTGGTTGTGACATCAGAAACGCTGACTTTGCAGTAATACAAGAGATTGGCGCCCTGCGGTGCTCGTTACCCGCAAGATTTACTTGTGGTGCAGTGCTGTGCAGACTTGGAAGTGCTAGCTTAAGTAAATTCTTGTGCTAGGGGTGAGGTATTAAGGTACCGTAACTATTTAATGCCTAAAATTTTGCCGATTAAAAAAAACCCACTGGAACTAGTTACGATGCTAGCCGTTTGCATTGTTCTTGTCCGCGGACACGATCCCACGATACGGTATTTAGCTAGGGAGGACAGCATGACACCTCCACCACGCCTGACAGCTAGATTTTGAGCTTAACGGGTAAGTTTTTATATACTTCTTAGTTATTTCTTGCTTTATGACATGCCTTACGGCCGTTAGTTAATTGCATTAATTGGGGAATCCCCACCAGCTCGGGGAACCGCAAGTTCTCCACCAACTTCATGACCTCAAAAACTGCTACATTCTTTTAGCCGCAACGCGGATTTTTTGTTATTGAGATCTGCTGTTATTAAAGTTGATTTTTCTTTGCAACAAGTGAGGCAATGGCTCCCAGTCTTTGCACCAAAGTTAGTGGAGACATAGATAAGTAATACTGAATAAGTGGACAGGGCAAGACATAAAAAAGTCGATACAATTATATTAATAAGGCACTCCAGAACTCCCTGAAGTGCTAGGTCTGGATGGTTCAATGATAAGTGTTGTCGGTATGCAACCGGCCTTTAGAGGGTTTGGAAGACCCTTTACCTGTTTTGTACAGCTCATAAACTACTCATGACACACACCGCTTGTCACGTTGGCCTAGTCTGACACACAAGCCTATTATTATATTGATAGGTTTATCCAAGAATCAGCTTCACTCTTTTGCTCACTCGTTAAACTATGATAAATTAGATAACTTAACACCTAAAAAATAACATCAGCCTCCTGATGAATAGTCTCGCGGGGCCAGACCCTTTACCCAATATGAAGAGAAAGAAAGGGTCTGGTCAAGTTCACGTATGCGTTTGGTCTTGCACTGTCAGCACAAGTGTAACCACTGCGGTAATATAGCTTTGATTACGTGGTAATTTAGCTCAGGTGATTTTAGCGCGCTGAAATTACTGTCGACATGGATGTAACTGCAGCGGTGGCGGAGAGTGCTCGAGTATTCGGACTTACACTGAAGAAGAAACAGTTGGAAGCAATCGGGATACATTACCAACAGGCTATAGAAAGTCGGTTGCAAGACGTTTCTGGCATAAGCAGCAATTCATTCCTACAGTTCCATAGAACCAAGCTAAATTTGTGAGCGAACGTCTACTGTTTATATAGTGAGGTCACTGTCACTTAAAACCAATTACCGGTCCGAGAAATTCCAGGACCAGCGAGACCAAACGCATACGTGAACTTGACCAGACCCTTTCTTTCTCTATATATTGGGTAAAGGGTCTGGCCCGCGAGACTACCTGATGAAATAGCTGGCATGATATGACACACAAAGTGTACTGCTATAACAATGTAAATTCAAACAATTTTTGACTTACAGATACTTAATTCCCAATTACTACTTCGACGCTTCGTCCATCCTACAGTAAGTCACAGGAATTCGTCCATCCTACAGTAGTAAGTCACAGATTTCCAGTGAGAAACGATAACCGGAAGGGCGTATACCGAAAGCATATGCGCAGGCGCAATCAATTTTGAACTGGGCGCGGTAGTGCCAGTCACCACACACACTCTACATTTAGCATCCCGGAATAAAATATCCTAGCATATTTTGCACTCCCGCGGCGTAAAGTAACCTATAATTGTGTATTTTGAACCCCCACGCTAAATCTCCTAATGAAATACGGCACCTCTGCACTGAATAGTGACTCTCCGTAGCCCGTGTCCGCACTACCTGCTGTGAGGAACGGCCTGTTTTTCCTCCGAGTTCCTAGTTCAGCTCCAGGAGCTTTGCTTGCACCTGCTTAGTGTACAGGCATCCCGGCTCTGCTAAGTGTGGATAACCACCGGTGGTAGGAACAAAAATTTGAATTTGCATGTTGTCCAGAATGATTGAATGAAGTAAAAAGAGTTACCTTTGGATGGCACATACCCTGAAGGTTCTGAAGGAACAGATTAAAGCTACTTGCTATCAGAAAAAGATCAAAAATTTTGGAGTACAGGTTAAGATATCAAAAATGATCAGAGATCAATAGGTAGCACCTAGGTGCGCGGGTGGAAGGTGCTCTGCAATCGAACAAATATGAGACCGCCAAAAACCGCAAATAAATCCAATCCCCATCACCGCACCAACGTGGCTGCGCGGGTGGAAGGTGCTCTGCAATCGAACAAATATGAGACCGCCAAAAACCGCAAATAAATCCAATCCCCATCACCGCACCAACGTGGCTATTTTCAAAATGGCTAGTTCAGATGAGGAGAATGAAGATTTTACTGTGTCAAGAAGCTCCACCAACTCTGGAAACCTCAAATTTTCTGAGGAGGCTGTATCCATCCTAGAGCAATTATATTCTAGCGGTATGAACGGCTGGGGTGCAGACCATTCCCAAGTCATCGGTGTTGCTGTAAATAGCACAGGCCTGACACTATCACAAGTCAAGGTTTGTGTGATTTATTTTTCCATATAAACACAGGATTTGTAAAATAACTAATTGCAAGATTCTGGCACTATTACACTAATAAGAATTACCAGTCTGAATGGCAGTACTCTAGGGAAGGTAATAAAAGGTCTTGAACCCATCCTGCACTTAAATTTAGGGAAAGTTATAATAGGTCTTGAACCCGTCCTGCACTTAAATTTAGGGAAAGTTATAATAGGTCTTGAACCAGTCCTGCACTTAAATTTAGGGAAAGTTATAATAGGTCTTGAACCCGTCCTGCACTTACATTTAGGGAAAGTAATAATAGGTCTTGAACCCGTCCTGCACTTAAATTTAGGGAAAGTTATAATAGGTCTTGAACCCGTCCTGCACTTAAATTTAGGGAAAGTAATAATAGGTCTTGAACCCGTCCTGCACTTAAATTTAGGGAAAGTAATAATAGGTCTTGAACCTGTCCTGCACTTAAATTTAGGGAAAGTAATAATGGGTCTTGAACCCGTCCTGCACTTAAATTTAGGGAAAGTAATAATGGGTCTTGAACCCGTCCTGTGCTTAAATTTAGGGAAAGTAATAATGGGTCTTGAACCCGTCCTGCGCTTAAATTTAGGGAAAGTAATAATAGGTCTTGAACCCGTCCTGCACTTAAATTTAGGGAAAGTAATAATGGGTCTTGAACCCGTCCTGCACTTAAATTTAGGGAAAGTAAGAATGGGTCTTGAACCCGTCCTGCGCTTAAATTTAGGGAAAGTACTAATGGGTCTTGAAACCGTTCTGCGCTTAAATTTAGGGAAAGTAATAAAAGGTCTTGAACCCGTCCTGCACTTAAATTTAGGGAAAGTAATAATGGGTCTTGAACCCGTCCTGCACTTAAATTTAGGGAAA
>WLWD01002064.1_pt1 | contig 61861 bp, 31 predicted proteins | sample 6712731 | NCBI WGS metagenome assembly WLWD01 (sample SAMN12718690, study PRJNA576275) | sponge metagenome | isolation source: marine sponge | host: Mycale hentscheli | place: New Zealand: South Island, Marlborough, Capsize Point | collected 2014-11-01 | reverse complement strand
TATGTGATTTTTTGATAGGATGGAACTTTCACACCAAATTTCAGGACTCTTCATATGGATGTCAGTAGGCACTGTGCATGCAAGGTATTGTCTAAAGAAATGACTGAAGTAAAGATAACTGTTGTGGATGAATATGGTGAGACATTACTAGAAGTGTAAGTAATTGTATTATTAATTATTATTATTATTATTATATAATTAGGCTTGCATCATGAAGTGGAATTTGTGTATTTGCAATTGTGAGTCATTTCCATTGGCTCATGTTAGAGCTAGAATATGGCCTGCCACACCAAAGTATCCCAAGTTAGCATTTTCGTTTGACCTCTTGAACTTATTTGAGTCGTTAATGCTCGAGTGTCAGGTGTCTTTGAAAGACTTTTGCCAAGCACTAAAGTATTATTGCCCTTTCACTGTTTCTGGACAGAGAGAAATTTATCCCGTCTTAATAAACAGTTTTGAAGAATACAGGTAATAATTAATGAGTAACGAGTCATTAATAGACTTATATATAAATTTAGGTATTTACGTCATGAACTACAACACAAAAAATACTTGTGTGAAGATTTGGATGTAGGTAATAAGTGTCCAGCATGTCCAGAACCCTCTTCAACTCCAGCAGAAGGTATAAGGATACTTAGTGTTACTATATTTGATGTGTTTCTGTTAATGGTGGTCTGCTGAGTATTGTCAAAACCCCAAACAGTATAATTGAACTGAAAATTAGATTAGTAATTTTGGTTGTTACATAATTGCCAACATTTGATGAAAGTAAATTGGGACAATCCATGCCTTCAAGACACACGACCACAAAGAATAATCACATCAAGCAATAAAATACAAAAATTACATGTTATATAGTACAAAAAGTATATTTCAAAGCACAAAACAATTGTTTTAACTGGGTTATTTGAATGATCTTGGCATGTGAGTCCACCTAATGATAAAATGCAAGAATTTAAAAAAAAAAAGAGATGAATAGCAATTATATATTTTTGCATATTTGTTTGCCTGTTGACTGTTGTAGCTCAGGGTGGTGGGAGCACAATTTTGAATAAATCAAGGGGTTGTTGATATAGTAAAAAAAATTGAATGAATAAATGATTGAATAAATTAATAAATCAAGTGAAAATAAATAGAGTTGAAGTTACTTACCTTTGTTCTATCTTATTTTGTAGCCAGTGAAGAAAGGAAAAAATCAGTGTTTGCCATGGATGCGATTTTTTGTCTTCCAAGGAAAAAAGCAGCTGGTTCTAGTTTTAGATCTCCACTTTATAACAACATTTTTTTTTGCAATGATCAGCAAGACTTAGACCAGTTTGTGAATCAAAGTAGTAATAAAAAATCCAGTAATATTAAACAAGTAAGTCTAAAATATTTTTTATTGTATTTGTATGGAAAAGTTCATGGTTTTTGTAGGATTGTAATGACTTTGTAGCAGGAAGTATGCTTCGCAGTGCTTCAAGGTACAAGGCATTAGATGAAACTGGTGTCTTTGGGTATTGCTGCCGTCATGAATTCCCTCATCAGTTTGTTAACATGAAACATGGAGAACGGTATTGTATTCTATAGTGTTATTTTGGTTTAACATTTATATTTTAGTTTTTGTTTATAGTTTTTAAACTAAAATGGCTTTAATATTAGCTTTAGTTTTGGTTAATCAAAAGTGCAGATTTCAGTTTTTTAGTTTTAGTTTTCTGAAGTTTCCAACTTTTAGTTTTAGTTATTTAAATTTACCGACAGCAATTTTATTTTTGGTTATATGTAATAATACAGAATTTAGTCCATATTTTCTGACTTTTTATGTGTGTTTTATATTGATAAGCAGGTCCCACCTGCTGGAATCTACAACAGTTGTGCTAAGCTTCTTCATTCATATTGTTCAATAATTTGGGTTGTTATTGTAGTTTTTTGCCAACCGTAAATTTAGTTTTTAGTTTTAGTTATTGCAACTGCATCACTTTTAGTTTTAGTAGTAGCTAGTTACCAAAATAACACTAAAATTTCTATAGCTGATCTTTAAGAGTATTGATTATATTTATGGATTTAGATTGACATAACCACTTTGGATGCTGGAAAAAATATCCACAAGGAGTTGTTTTTCTGAAGTTTTTGTGATGTATGATGTGGCATGTTCATTATCTAAATATTTGCTGGTAACTATGCTGCAGTATTATAGCTAGTCCCTGCAGTTTACTGATAAATCTGTTTTAGAACTTAGGACGAGATGACATTCTTAAAAAGATGACCCTGAGCTTGCCCACCTTTCATTCTTATGGACACACAGTGTCTTGTCAGGTAGGTTGTGTTTGTGTAATTTGGTAATTAGTGAGTCAATATTTTATGTGGACACAATGAACCTTGTAAACATCCAAACTATTGTTTCTAGTATTCACAAGACTGCGATTGAGGTCACAGATTAGCTATTCTTATTTTTGGAAATAATGTATTATAGTTGATAAGAATGATGGTGACTGATAGAAAGGTGTACTAGTCTGCTAAATGTCTATTTACGCTATCTGGTTTTAGAAATTACTTCATTCTTTAGCTGATATTTGGGCCTCGAAGGTGTGAAGGAATTGGTCTCAGTGATGGAGAAAACATGGAGCGGCTGTGGTCATTTTTGAGACGTTTTGGAAAGATGACAAAAGAAATGAGGCCATCACATCGAATAGATATTCTTTCGAGTGCTCTTGAGTATTATGGACTTAAGACTAAGAATAAACTTGGTAATGATGTTAAGATTCTCACTATTAAAAAATAATATACCTCTGTATTTAATTCACAGCTTCTTTGATCTTGCTTCGGTGGGATAAAGCAAAAAAGTGTAAGACTTTATCAGAGGAATCTTTGAAGGAAACTTGTCCTACTTTTTTTAATGGTAAAATTGGCACTAAAATGTAATTTTTTTTGTTAGCCATTGTTTTGTTTGTAGATCAAAGTGAAAAATACAAAATTAAAAAGTGGCTAGAGGAAGAGAGACTTAGTTTGCAGCAATCTGATGATATTTACCCAAGTATGTATTATATATGGCCAGTATAAGTGTACCTCAATATTAGTATCAAGTGAAAGGAAATAATGCTAAGTTTGCAGATCATGTGGTATTACAGTACTTACCATTTACTTTTAACAGGATTTACAAAATGGATGCTTGAGTATGTTCAGGAACTGCATCATTTTTATTGTCTCAAGTGAGTGATAGCTATATTGTTTATCTAAGTAATTATATTCGTATTATCTCAAATTGTTTTTAGCTTGTTTTTAAAAAGTCATTAGCATGACTCTTGTATTATTTTCTACAGACGACGGCATTGGAAAAGAATATTTAGAGTATGTACTTTTTACTGATAGAATTTTTTTGTTATTAAAAATTCTGGCATGTAGATTAAATGACCATTTGGTGGACATTGAAAGGAATCATTCTGTTCACTGTCGATGGAACCGTAATGATAACCATTATCAAGAATGCCTTCAATACCTTACATGCAAAAAGAGAGAAGTAGTTCTGATTTCTTTGATGAAGATTCGACAAAAAAGAGAACTTCTTCTCAATCTAAAGAAGAAGTATGCAGGTGAGTTTACATTTTGTAAAGTGACCTTAGCAGTTCAAAACACTGCAATCATTTAAATCAAACCTTAATTTTTCTTGTAAAAATAATCGTATGCTCTTGGTAGACTAAAACTTTTGTGCAAGGTGATTTTCCTGTTATAGATGTTCTTTATTATGATAATGTAGACGGTCAGAAGATAGCAAAGAAAGTCTCTCGACAAATTGCAAAAGAAACCACTTCATTAAAAAAAACTGCTAAATGAATATAATAGTATTTGCTGTTTGCCCGATACTCTTGACAGTTTGTCATTAGCTGAAGCACTCTCTGATGGAGCAATTGAAAGCCGCCTTCATGGACTAGGATCATCATGTTATCATGTGGTTACAGGTTCCAAGCGAGCTATTATGGATGCTTACTTAATGCTTTGCCGGTCAGAAGAAGAATGGATAATGTTAGAGCAGGAATCAAAGAACTTGGTACAATATTACAGGCAAAGACAAGTTGTTGTTTCGATGAAGTTGGAAGCATTGTCTAGTGTCAATGACAACTTCAGCAGAGGTGCTGTTGCTATGCTGAAGTCATTGCTGTGCAGCAATAAACACTCCTTTGATGAAGCCGAGAAAACATGCTTATTTATCCAGAGCAACAGTGAAGCTGGTTTATTGGACTACTCAGACAGTGACATCTCTGATGATGAAAGCTATAGCATTGAAGATTTTTGTTGAACCAGTTAGCTAGATAGTGGCTATTAGCTATGTACTTTTGAAAATATTTCATTGCTTTTGTGCATTTTTATGATTATAAATGTGGGTGCTACAAGGGTAACATTATAGTAGTTTACATAATGTAGTATAGATAAGTAGCTAGCTGATTATCATGTAGGAATTACTAAATTATGCTTAGCATTTTTTAGCAGTTTAGGTAGGTAAAATCATATGGGTAAGGTACATGTCCATGAATTAGATATTTGTTTTTTCTTTCCTTTTTTCAATGCAAGTGATCAGAAGTTGGCCCGATGAGCAGAGCTTTCTTCACTATTCATTGCTAAGAGTGATGGTGCGTCTATTGAATTTGATGAGGTGGAAGACAATTAGTCTAAGAGCATACAGAATGGCTCTTGTTACTTGGCTATCATCATCAGCAGCTGAATGTTGTTTTCCTTCCCAAACAATTTCAAAACTACATGATTACGTTTATTATATTAAGAATACTAAATTTGGGGGTAGCATTCTGTGAGCATTAAAGAGCAGGTTTGTTGAAGATGTTTCCAAGTTTTAGGCCAAAATAGTAGGGATTTGGGAATAGCATAATATAAGACAGTAGACAGTGTTCATTACAAGTATAACTAATTGGCTAGCAATTGTGTGTTTATTATAGCTACCTATTACAGTATTCCTCTTGAACTAGAAAATTAGCCATTGTAAACTCTGTTAGACAGACTACTTGTGGGTATCATTTGTCTGTGTGTAATCCCTCTGCTGTATACAATTCAATACTGCTGTATACAATTCAATACTGCTGTATACATATTCATGTAATGAATGCACAAATTAAAGTCAAAAATAAGTTTCTATAGTTACTTTATAATAGTTGCACACGATGGACACTTCCACTTGTCTACTTTGAGTGCTTCAGAACTGCTGCTAATGTTTAAACAAGAGAAGTGAAACCATTCTTTACATAGGTCACATTCAATCATAGGCTGCTTTTTGTTATCAATATTTCTGCAGACACAGTAAACTTTCACTGGGATAAAGTGTTTCACTCTACTTCCAATTGGTATCCGGCGTATTTTCACAACTGGAAACCGTGATAAGCAACCTTTCTCTAAACAATCCAATAAGTGATTCCTCATTTGTCCAACATCAAACTGAGCCCAAATGGGATTATACCCGTGAGCAATCTCAGTCGCAAAAGCAATGGCAAAAACACCACAGTCGTAGGAGTTAGGCTGCTTCATGACATCATAACATCAACATTAACTATTTTTACTTTTGGTTGCATAATTGAAAAAATATTCTTCTGCATTTCAAGAGTTACATGCTTCGATAATAGGCTGTCATATATTTTGATGCAGGTGCAGTCTCTGAAATAAGTTTTGTCTTCACAGCCAAATAATGCATTAGAAATTGTCACCCAATGTGACTCTAACACATGTAATATTTGGACAAATGCGACAGAGATAGGCTTGAAACCATGGAATTGTCTCAGAAGTGTGTTCTGCCAACCCTGCAAACCACACTGTTTTTTTTAAATTGATTGGGCAGCATGTACAATTTTGTCATTAATCCACTCATGTGATTTCAATAGTTCTCTATCCGAATAAAGGTGGTGTTGTGCAAGCCAGTACTTGGTTTTAGTACTAGACGGCATAACAGACCCTATTACTGAATCTGATGGATCTGATGGCAGGACAGAAGATGGTGCAGACAATGAAACTGAATCTGATAGCAGGACAGAAGATGGAGCAGACAATGAGACTGGAGCTGATAGCAGGACAGAAGATGCAGGTGATGCACCTGGAGCTGACGGCAGGACAGAAGATGGAGCAGATGATGTAACTGGATATGATGGCACGACAGAAGATGCAGATGATGTACCTGGAGCTGACGGCAGGACAGAAGATGGAGCAGATGATGTATGTGGATATGATGGCAGGAGGACAGAAGATGGTACAGATGATGTAACTGGATATGATGGCAAGACAGAAGATGCAGATGATGTAACTGGTGCTGATGGCAGGACAGAAGATGGTACAGATGATGTAACTGGACCAAATGGCAGATTAACTGTACAAGATGACTGCAGAATTGACTTGGTTACGGGATTGGATAAAGGAGCAGATGAAGTTAGTAAATCCAATAAAGTGACTCGACTAGATTGGTGAGACTTAACAATAGAACCAGATGAAACGACTGGACGAGGTGAATCTACCAAACTAGATGAAGTGAAAGTTTGAGGAGCAGTCCATGTGACAGAATTAGAAGTCGTTATGGTAGGGAGAGTTTTAATAACTATATCAAACAAAAGCACACATGTACTCAGAATGAAGTAGATAGAATCATGAATCTCAAAAGTGAAGCACTTATACATTAGCTAAGGTAAACATAGAACTATAGAACAATCACCAAGTACAAATATCTGATCCAGATGCCTGAGAAATCATGTCACCACCTGGAAAAAGACCTTGCTATAATTATGGTGCTACTAATACTAAAATATAAACTTGCCTGATTTAGATGTTGCACTTTGAGATGCTTGAGAAATAAGGTCACAACCTGGTAAAGGCTTTGCTATAATTATAAAACCACACTAATGAAATACTAATGAAATAATAAGCAATAAGTATAAAAATCCTACCTGAAATAATTAGAGCTCTTAAGTGATCAATGACTTCAGGTCTAACACAGATTTGACTGTCATGAGTATTAACAGTAAATAATTGAAATCCAGAAAATGCCATTGCAAATCCACTGTATCCTAAAGACTCTAACTCCTGGAACTGGATAATTATATAGTTTGGTGTATAAAACAAAAAAGTCACAAAAATCCATATTAAAAAATACCTTATTATGAACAATTTTAAATATTCTTGAAGCCTGCTTAGACACACTCTGTTTCTGTTTCACACCTTCAAATCCAGTAGATATGGATGCAAGCCTTGTTTAATCTACCTGAGGGAGATTCCTGTAGTGTTCACTGGCTTGCTTTATAAAGAACCCCACTCCTTTCTTTATAGCCTCTTTCCCGACTACAAAATTATAAAATAATATATTCTTACACTGCAACTACAAAGTAATTCAACCATTATTTGGTGAACACTCTTACAGTACATTGGTCTTGAGCAAAATGAAATATATTTAAAGTGGTGAACGCAAAGATTAGCGAAGTAAAGAGAAATAAAGTGTTTGACTGTGGTTAACTGCTAAACAAGCTCCAGCTTTACTTATTTATTATATAATTTCACTGTTAAGGCAAATGAAAGGTAATTTCAAATGCAACTGAAACTTACATATCTAGTAAATTTAGATTTAGTTAAATCTCACCATCAGAATCTCCATACTCTTTTAAGTAGCACTGCCATGGTGTCCGTTTCTGTATTGATTGAGAAATATTCTCTTCTGAAGGCTTGGCATGCCGAATGCAATAGCTTTTCTTTTTTATCCATCGCTGAAACCAGAGAAATAACATAACAAGGTTAGTCCCATGTCTATTGCTGTGACTCTAGTTAAATTTTATAATTTATAAAAAACTTTTTGCATGCTACTGTAGACCAAGTGGGGGTCGAATAGATCCAAGGATGTCAAAATGGACTTAGTAGAATTTGAGTATAGGTCTTACTAATAGTAGTAGAATAGATGCAATTAATACTAGAATATGTCAACGCTAGAATAGATCTAGTGGTACTAGAATAGGTCCAGTAGTGCTAGAATAGATTCATAGAATAGTACATTCAGCAACAGTAGTTAAAACTCTGTAATACTGTAATGCTCTTTCATAATTGAAATGAATCCCATTGCCCCAATATATATGGAAAGCATCATTCCCACTTTGGCAGTAAGACATTGTTGGAAATATATATAGTTTTTCTAGCATCACTGGATTCATTGTAATGCCACTTGATATACTCCATCACCACTGGAACTCTTCTAGCATAACTGATATCTTAGAACCACCATTATAGATCGATTCTATCACCACTGGATCTGGATCTATTCTAGCACCATGAGATCAATTCTAGCATACCTGGATCGATTCTAGCATCATTGGATCCATTTTAGCACCACAGGATCTATTCTAGCACAACCAGATCTATTCTAGCACCACACTCATGGATCTAGTCTAACACCACGAGATCTATTCTAGCACAACGGATCAATTTTAGCACCATCAAGATCTATTCTAGCATCACTGAATCTAATTTAGCAACAACTAGATCTATTTTAGTACCACCGGATCTAACTAGGGCTAAAGACTTACATGTGTACCGTTTGTACAATTTCAAGTTTTGTAGTCAATAGCATACTACAAGTGTTGCAAGCTAGTTCTCGTGTACCATTTTAGGAACATCCTGCATTATCTTCTAACTATCATAGTTTGTACCGCATGTGGTACTTTGTTTACCACCTATGTGAAGTAGTGTGTTTAATGCATAAATCTTATTATGCATGTATCAGAAGTGGTACATATACCAGGTACATAGTATCTAGATAGTGGCTCTATGTAATAATAGTGGTACACTATAACTAGCTCTACTCTATGTAATAATAGTGGTACATTTCTATAACTAGCTTTACTCTATGTAATAATAGTGGTACATCCTTATAACTAGCTCTACTCTATGTAATAATAGTGGTAGCTCTATGTAATAATAGTGGTACATAATCCCTATAACTAGCTCTACTCTATGTAATAATAGTGGTACATCCCTATAACTAGCTCTACTCTATGTAATAATAGTGGTACATCTCTATAACTAGCTCTACTCTATGTAATAATAGTGGTACATTTCTATAACTAGCTTTACTCTATGTAATAATAGTGGTACATCCTTATAACTAGCTCTACTCTATGTAATAATAGTGGTACAGCTCTATAACTATGTAATAATAGTGGTACATAATCCCTATAACTAGCTCTACTCTATGTAATAATAGTGGTACATCCCTATAACTAGCTCTACTCTATGCGGCTACATATATACCAGGCGCACCTACTACAAGGTCAAACGGGTGTGCTGCAAGCTTGGAGTGGGAATCCTGGTGGCAGAGCTATCGCGAAAAGGGATCAGAAAGGACTCCCCCAAATCACAACCTCATAAGAAGCGTTAGAAAAGAGAATAATTAGACTAGAGGAATAGCTACCATGACTTTTCTACCTACCACCATATTTTTCATGCACGCACTCTTTCATGCCTGCAAGTCTGAAGTGGTTCGAGTCACTCCCTATACTACAAATTCATGTCCCAATGGACAAGGATTTCAAAATGTTCGAGCTAAGACTGAAGTGGTGGACATACTTAATTCTTGTAGAGCTGAAGATGGATGGAGAAAAATACTAGACATAGATATGTCCAATCCAAGTGATAGCTGTCCTGAGGGACTCACTCTATACACAGGTCCTTTTCGATTATGCGGTCGCACTCGAAGTAATAATTATGACTTTTGTAACCACTCCATTGTAGCAGTCAATGGTCAGTTTTATACTAAAATTTGTGGAAGAATAAAAGGATACCAACAAAAAAACGGTATATTCGTTTTATGGTCGCACAAACATTGAACAATCATACTTGGGATGGAGTCAGTCTCACTTACGGTCCTTCAGGAAGCAGACAACACATTTGGTCATTTGTTACAGCTTCTAGTGCTGCTAATTGTCCTCCAGGTGCAACTATACCACCATTTAAAACAAATGATTACTTCTGTGACAGTGGAGCTTTTCCTAATGCTAATACACAAAATGAAATATACGTGGATTATCCTTTGTGGGATGGAATGTCTGGAGGTTGTGATGGTGATTCAAACGTACCTCCACGTTGCTATGTCAACACCCCCCCATGGTTCCACAAGACCCTACCAGCAGCTACTAATCGAAATATTGAATTGCGTCTCTGTGGGTATTCCAACGTTCGATATGGAGACACTCTGATTGAAGAAATTGAACTTTATATTCAATAACTTTGTTATGAAATGCAATATGACTGTTCTACTTAGCTGGTAGCATATGTAGATTTATTAGATATAATAACTAACTGGTGTGTCTTTGTATAACTGAGTTGTAGCTAGTTGAATGATTGAGTTTATTTTTGTCAAATTATTGTGATAACAATCAAAAAAGACAGACATTACTAATTCATACTTAATTTTCTTAAAAATTGTATTCCTCTAAATGTTGTTGCAATAGTTATTTGTATTTGTAATTAATTACAATGATTACCCACTACAAAGCATTTGTGATTGTAATGGTAATTGGACTATAAAAAGTAATTAATGGTTGTAATTGTTTTTACTGTAATTATATTGCAATTACCAATTACTCTTCAAGATATTTGTTAATCATAATGTTATTATGATATAACAAATTTTACAAATGTTAAGAACTTAAGCTATATTCATTCATCATTTGCATCACAAGTCATTCATGTATCATAGTCTATTAAAAATTGGTTTCACAACTTTCCAGTGTAGTGTCGGCTGTAATAATGTGGTTTCACACTTCAAAACTCCTTTCCAAAAGTGGAGATTCCCATGCATGGTCTTTGACCTCTAGCTCCTTGTATTCAAATTCAAAAACAGTAGCCATGCAAAGAGAACCCTTTAGAATAGTCGGCCATTTAGAAAGATTGCATCCCTAGTCCTAATAAGCTACCTTTGTGACAGGTCCATCACACATTTTTGAAACCAGTGTAATTGAAAATCAAAGTTAGAATTACTCCCCCAATTGATACTCAAATCCACAATTTGGGTGATTGGCTCATGGACCATAACTACTATGGTAAGGAGCTTGCACAATGAAATAATACCTTGAAAAAGTGTGATTTATTTCATGGATCACATACCTAAAAATATGATTGTGAAGATATCTAGGGGGTGGAATAATTGTATAGTATTTATTCCACCCTAGATAGGTGACAGTACTTGGGAAAAGGGACCAATTGGGTTAAAAATTGAAAAATGAGTTATACATACCACTGTGTAGAGCACTATATAATATTATGGAGTACTTCGATACCAAGTTTATAGGCAGGTGCTGCCCGGTTCACTAAATATACGAGCGGCAATCAACCAACGTTAACGTTGAATTTCGTAATCTAACCGGTAGTCCGTGTAAACGGGTTTACGTAAGACTTTTACTTATGCTTGGAAAATAGTGATGCTCAGCTGAATGGCAGTAAGGTATAGTTGGGGCCGCTTACTTCGTTGATGGGTGAGGCCTTACTCAGTTCAGACCCTACGTTGTGTAAGGTTACTAGACAGGTGGTATGGCTTTAAGTAGCTAGCACTGGATGTGTAAAGACATTTTTGCAGGCCGTTTTGTGCTTCTTCTTCTTTTTCTGATTCCAACAGTTTGATAGTTACAGTAAGTCATGGTAACTATAATACAGTTACTCTTTTAGATATGATCAACTAGCATGGTTTGTTAGTTCACTGGCTAGCTAAGTTTAGGATTATATTAGTCTTAAGTGGAGGCAGCCAGCTAGTTGCCTGTTTTGGAACAATTGAATAATGAATAATAATAGGAATCTCTTTAAAATCAATGAACAAAATTGATGGACTTTCAAAATGTGTTGCCTTCTCTTGTTGCAGTGTGACAGAAGTCCTCATCATCACTGAAACCTTTGCCCAGTCACAGAGACTTGCTGATTCTTCTAGCTATTGTCTTCACAATAATAGTTCCTCCCCCCCCCCCCCCCCCCAGAGTCTCCTGGTCTGCAGACTCCAACTACAAGACTCCATAAATATCAACATCAACTTATATACTTGATTATTCCCATTTATTATTTCTATTTTGTTACTGCAATGCTATAACAAAAACTTATAAGAATCTACCCTTGATTTTCCGAAATCGGTGTAATTTGTTGCTAGGCAACAAATTGAATTACCCCACAGTTACTTGAAGGTTTGATTTCCGTGCACTCAGGGGGAAGGTCGAAATAGAAAGTAAAAGGTTGCTGTGTTTAAAGGGTCTCTGAAACCTTAACAAAGGTTTCAGCCTCTCAAATTTGGTATCAGTGTAGCTAAAGGGTAGGAGATACCAGTGGGACAATAAAAAGAAAATCAAAAAAAAAAAGTTTTTATAGGTGTTTGGCTCTACTGTACATTTTTTATTTTTACGTAATTGGTCTCTTTTCCCAAGTACTGTCACAGATATCTTCACAATGAAATCTTTAGGTACTTGATACATGAAATAACTCAAGATATTTCAGATATTTCACAGTATTGCTGCAAGCTCATTACTGTTGCAGTTATAGCAACCAGCCAAGTTCACTACTTTTCCTGGTTTTTACAGCTACCTTCCTCTGGTTTAGCCTACCCAAATGGGTTAGAGCAGCTGCTAAAATAACTGCTGGGGGGTTGGGGAACCATTATACCCAACTTTATCCTGTGCCTATTACTCTGTAAAAAACCCACAAAAATGTGGTATTCATTTCTACTGCCAGCCTGGTCTCTAACAATAACCTGAGCTTTGGTGGTTAGGATACTCCTTGTGGTACAAAAATGCATACTCATTTCCACTGCCAGCCTGGTCTCTAACAATGACCAACTTCCAGCTTTGGTGTGGTTAGGATACTCCTCCTGGTTAGGATACTCCTCACTCCCCTTGACCAGTTTAGTTTCGTGTGGTTACTCTCCATAGTCACTTAGTCACTGTCCTGCAATGGAATTGTACTCTTTCTATTGTTTGTCCCGGAAATGATAAACTTTGTATCTGTTTACTATCCATGATCTGCCAAAGTACCAAATGCTTACATTGTTCTAAAATTTGAAATGTTTATTAACCCTCAGCTTTAAGATAGTTGTAGCAGTCAGTTGGACTGGCTACAGTAGCTAACCAGATGTAGATACTTAACCAAAGATTCAAGGTTTATTCCATAAATTCTCGGCTTGGGTAGCCTTCTAGTGGATGAAGTGATGAATTATGACGAGGCTGAGGAGGACCCTCAGAAATCCATGCCTTCTTGCTTTCACTATCATAAAAAAAAATTAATTTTAAGTTGCCACCATCATCATGCAAAATCTTCAGTATACACCGGTGTATAACATAAGGATTACTTTGTTATACATATGAGAAACAACAGGGTCACTCATCTAGTATACACCAGTGTTTCTTCTATGTATAGGTACCGGTTTACACAGGTATGTATAACATTGATATAACAAAAGTATACTACATGTGTAAACCATATGTAAACCATATGTATAACTTAAGTATATCAAAAGTATACTACATGCGTAAACATATGTATACTATAATATGTATAACTTAAGTATATCAAAAGTATAATACACTCGTTATAACAACAGTAGACAGCCTGCGTAATATCTTTCATGTTGCCTTATATTTCAAATATTTATCATACGTAAAACAAAGGTATAATGACCACACAAAAAATGATCTTGCACCATACAAATTTTGAAACATAATGAAAAACAACAAAAAAGAAATCACTTCGTCCAATAAAAATAATTTTGCATGAATATTGTTTGATCATTGTTATCACTGCATGGAGAGTTCTCCGGTGAAAAAAGTACTTCATACTTGATGCTTGCCATCCTTTTCCCGATATAAATCTTTCAGATAGTATTCACAACATACACAATGTCCCCTTCAAAATTCTGAACACATAAACACACACAAAATGAAATTGCATTAGACTACACAGCTAAAACCTAACTTAAAATTAAGACAAATAATTATACTACACATAATCTAATAAATATTTAGTCGGCGAGCAAGCTAGACACTTACAGAGGTAACACAATTGAAAATCGGGGATGTTTGTTTATTTATATATATGTTTGGACGTACGTATGTCATTTTGTACTTTGACCTTCTCGTATTTTTGTGTTAGCTCGTTGTTTGACCCCGACCCAAGCTTCACTAAGCGCAATCCTCTGGTTTAGCGATCATTACCCGTATCATCCAAAAAATTGAATTGTTTACCCCTCTGAATAGAGGTCCACTATATTAGTTCAATAAGGAAAAGGGTCCACAATATATTAGTTCAATAAGGAAAAGGGTCCATAATATATTAGTTCAATATGGATTGCAGTCCACAATATATTCGTTCAATATGGAAAAGGGTCTACAATCTATTACTTCAATATGGAATAGGGTCCACAATATATTATGGAAAAGGGTCCACAATAATATTAATATTAGTTCAATACAGAGAAGTGTCCACAATGTCAGTTCAATACGGAAAAGTATCCACAATACATTAGTTCAATACAGAAACGGGTCCACAATATATTAGTTTAATATGGAAAAAGGTCCGCAATATATTAGTTTAATATGGAAAAAGTGTCCACAATATATTAGTTTAATATAGAAAAGGGTCCACAATACATAAGTTCTATATGGAAAAGGGTCCACAATATATAAGTTCAATACAGAAAAGTGTCCACAATACATTAGTTCAATATGGAAAAAGTCCACACCATATTGGTTCAAATTTCAAATTCCATCAGCTGTACTAATGCATACAGTTCCTCTACATTTCCAGTAAAGTATTTATATCTTTACTTATGCTTATTATAGAATCCCAATTGCTACAGATGTTTTAACATATCCTTGTTATTATATAACTGACAAAACAATAAACTAACTAGAGGGAGCATATACTTGAGCATGCTACAAACTAGAATGAACAAATGAAGATACAAATTAGAGAGAGCAAGCTTGAGCAGGCCACAAACTAGAGAGGGCAAGCTTGAGCAGGCCACAAACTAGAGAGGGCAAGCTTGAGCAGGCCACAAACTAGAGAGGGCAAGCTTGAGCAGGCCACAAACTAGAGAGGGCAAGCTTGAGCAGGCCACAAACTAGAGAGGGCAAGCTTGAGCATGCCACTAACAGAAACGAGAAAGCAAGCTATAGTCCATAGGGGAAATTGATGATAAATTTAATGTCAAACTATACTTTTCACTTACCACCTATTGATATAATGCTTTGTGGGTTTCACTAGTTTAGAAAAACTGAGATTTGGGAGTTTCAATTTCTGGGGAATAACAGCCACCGTCCCCACCTCTATTATTTGATCTTGTAGGGATAGAGCCAAGTTGTTTTACCTAGTTTTGTTAGTGGGGGTGTCACCCGAAATTTGGTCCCCCACCAAATACGATCCGGCCAGACTGTGAAATTGGCAGCCAAAATAGGTCCGCCCTGCTAATTTCGGTCCGCCCGGGTGCGCTCGAATTAAATAAAAATTTGAATTATAGAGGCTTGGTGGATTCCAATCCTGTGGTTGATATTGACACTGATAAGGACGTACTTTTGTTGTTGTTTTTTTACTGGGTCTTATTGTTAAAAATTTGAGATAACACAAATTAACCAAAGCTACAGTCAATTGATAGTATAACTAAAACTACTCATAATATTGAAGAAAAATTAGTTAAATCTTCAAGGGAAAAAGCTAAAACTAAGCATTACTTTTTAGTACTGGAATCTCTCAACCAAACAACACTAATAGCATTATTGGATGGTGACTTAGATTATACCGGAATTAAAAGGGAGATGCTTCAGTTTGGATATACATGAAGGCATTTACAAGTTTCAAAGAATATTTACAATTGTATTAATTTGCAATAGATAGCGATGTACTAGCTTTTTAGATAACTGGGTTCCAGAGTTTCTAACAGGAATGTTTGTTGGAGATACAGCTATATGTTTTTCCACACCAAAATACATCATCTAAAGTTTATAACATTGAGACCTGATTAACCAAGGCGGGGCTGTTCAGAACATTAAAAAAAAAAGCTTTAGTTAAAAATGTTACTGTTTCAGTTAAATGTTATTATTAAAAATTGTGATTAAAAAAGGAGAAAACTTCATAATGACTATGTTCGTTACATTACTGATTTGGATGAGAGATCTGAATTATATCATCAATGCCACAGTGATCTCACTTCTGGACATTTAGGCACGAAAAAGACTTTATCAAGGGTTAGTTAGCGGTTTATATGGCAGGGAATGGTCAATGATGTTAATAAATTGGTAAGCAAATAAATAAACTCATACAGAAGTGAGTGTGGTCAACTGATGACAAAGAGTGTTGTTATTTTTTAATTGTGATATATTCAGGTTAGTAATTGTGATCTGTGCTATGGCAAATTAAGCCAATCTACTCCAGAGCTCCATCCAGTACCAGTTGTGTCACCATGGCACCACATTGGTATTGACTTCATTGGCCCCATCTCTCCTGCATCACATCAAGGAAACAGATACATCTTGACTATAACTGATTATTTCACAAATTTTGTTGAGGAAATACCTATGAAACATAAATATTTTGATAATGTAACTGCTACATTGTTCAAGGTAGTCAAACATATGCACTATGATGAAGTCTTGAAGCTTATAATCCAAATTTTGTTGAGGAAATTCCTATGAACCGTAAATATTTTGATAATGTAGCTGCTGCATTGTTCAAGGTAGTCAAACATATGCACTATGATGAAGTCTTGAAGCTTATAATCCAAATTTTGTTGAGGAATTTCCTATGAAACGTAAATATTTTGATAATGTAGCTGCTGCATTGTTCAAGGTAGTCAAACATATGCACTATGATGAAGTCTTGAAGCTTATAATTTTATTGAATATACTATTATATTCCTATGAAACGTAAATATTTTGATAATGTAGCTGCTGCATTGTTCAAGGTAGTCAAACATATGCACTATGATGAAGTCTTGAAGCTTATAATTTTATTGAATATACTATTATATAAGGTATTTATGAGAATGGGAATTTGAAAGGTAAACTCATCAACAAAAAATACTAAAGAGCAGTCTTAACATAACTATACTGATATAACTCACCACCTCCAGTTAATCACACATTTGATTTTTTTCGTCGGGGCTAGGTGGAACAAAATTTGGCAAAGCGGACCACTTCCGGCAGCCATATTTAGTCCGCCCGGACTGAATTCGGCAGCCAATTGTGGTCGGACAGTTTTTAGCAGCCAATTTCAGTCCAGGGACCGATTTTGGCTAGGACCCGACTTGGTGTTACATGAGACGGCAAATTCGGACTAATCAGTGCGCCAAAATCGTGAATTTGATAAATTGACTTTTATTAGGGGTATAATACACCTATATTTACGGTAAATATATCTCTGCTTTTATATTAGCACTGTCAAAAAGTCCAATACAGCAGTGAATAAGATGTTTCGGTATAGGGGTGAGTATAATCATCCAGTAACTAGATTGAGCCCCAAAATTATGGGTGGGCTTTACTCCTAGTGTCCTTCCCCTTCCTACACCACTGCAATAAACTTCATTATTTAAAAATCTGTACTACATATTAGTGTGTATAGCTAGTGTTATTAATTTCCTAGATAATGTTGTTGAATTTTTGGTAGTATCTATGGCAGTACTCTATCCAACACTTACTGATTCAGATTACCCAACTATGTAAAGTGGGGGTCATTATTGCAGATGCAAATAGAGTGCTGCAGCACTATTATCATCATAAATATTTTGTTCTCATATTTCCAAAAAAAGAGTTGCTCTAAATTGTGTTTCTTTGACAAGAGATAGATGTATGTTATACAAGTGAGAATTGTTTAGCTAATTTAAGGGAGTATCACAACACCCCATTCGTAGAGTATCAAATCAATAACACCATTATTTGGTGCATTATGAGCTCTGATAGGGGTGTAGTAGAACACTTGGTCCTTGAACATGGGTGTATCACAACACTCCATTTGGTATAATGAAGGGTGTACAGGGGTGTAACTAAACACTTCCTCTAGATGAAATGGAAACACCCCATAGGAGTAGTACAGCCAGTGTTACCTGGACACCTTCAAAATGGGATTCCCATGCACCCCATTTTAACAGTGTATTCACTCATGAGATTTAAATTGGATAGCGTCTCTGAGTTTGGATATCAAGGGATTTTATTCCAAGTAAATTTGTGTTAGTTCTAGTTAGATGCTCTTTATGAAGGTATACTAATAGTCAATACAGTCAGGTTGGGAGTTCACTGTTATTTTTTCTAGTACACCATGCTTCTTCACTACTACAATACTCCAAATGGCATTCACAATACTCACTTTATAGCCATAGATTTTAGTGTATAAAATTTATTCCAGTAATCAGCAAATGCAATAAATATTGGTCCGTGATGTGACATTGTATCTGTGTGATAGGTGAAGAATTAACTGTTCATGAATGAATGAAGATGCTCAGGAATCCTTCATACAGCCAGGATGATTAGAACTGTTCATCACTCATGTCAGCAGTGATCTACAAACAGCAACAATAAACAACAACAAAACATAATGGTAATGGACTTTGGACCAGTGTTGGGTTAAGCCCTGTAATTAAGAACTTAAGTCCAAGCTCAAGTCTTTATAGATTAAGAAGCCCATCAATTTCAAATCAGACTTAAGTCCAAGCTCAAGTCTTTATTTTAAGTCCAAGCTCAAGTTTTTATTTAAAGGCTTAAGTCCAAGCTCAAGCTCTATTCAGAAGTTGAAATTCTTTATTATTGAAAGAACATTGAAAATTACATTGGTGTTTGAACCCATCAAAAGAAACTAGACGACTACTACAGCATGTCCACATGGACAATATCAAGTGAATACTCAATAGCATGTGGGGCTAAGTGAATTAAGAACCTGGTCAATTTGTGGCTAGCTATTTCCAGGAGTTTTGCAGAGACGCTGACCGCTACAGAACAGCAACTAACTTCCACCAGACATCAACAAAAGCAGCTTCTTACTTAGATAAGACTGTAAACATCAGTCCCTGTACCGCTACAGAACAGCAACTAACTTCCACCAGACCTAACTGTAAACATCTGTCCCTGTACTAATACAGAATAGCAACTAACTTCCACCAGACAACATCAACAAAAGCAGCTTCTTACTACAGAAGAGCAACTAACTTCCATAAGACCTAACTGTAAACATCTGTCCCTGTACCGCTACAGAACAGCAACTAACTTCCACCAGACAACATCAACAAAAGCAGCTTTCTTACTTATGTAGATAAGACAATGAGTATTAATTAGAATTAAAGGCGCCTTTTTGTGGCACGCCGCGTGTTTTAGCTAACTTCACTCAATGGTGGCCGGAAAGATAATGAAATACGAGGGAGGCAATAATATAATGTCAGTCGATATTCGAGGACTTACTCTAATTCAATAAACAAAAAGGAAATGACTTTATTATTCATTTTATTGTGAAAGAACATTGAATATTACATAATTCAATAAACAAAATGGATTAATAAAAGTTACTAATATTGGTTGTGGCTAATAGCCTATTAGGTAAAATGGGAAAGTGTTATTGTCTCTACTAATATTGATTCTTTTCTTCCATTCAGCAAACAACTATCAATCAATTGAGCTTAAGCTCAAGCCCAATATTTTGTGATAAAGCTTAAGTCCAAGCTCAAGCTCTTGACAATTTTTATGAAATGGGCTTCAAGCCTCTTCAAGCCCTTGACAAACCTGGGCTTAAGCTCAAAAAGGTTTAAGCTCAACTGGACTTGACCCAACACTGCTTCGGACATTCCACACCTTTTCCCAAATCTCAGCATGTCATACTATTTTCACAAGTAAATTTAAATAAAATTCCAATAAAATTTTTATTGGAATTTTATTTAAAATTTTTATTGCACTTATATAAAAATGACGACAACAACAATAGTAATGTTTAGAAGACAACAAGGACCCAACTTTGTTTATTATAATTACATGGACATAATAACATTTGACACTCAGGTCATTCCCACACTTTCTCTTGAAGTCTTTATGAAGTTCACTCACACTATCATTTAACCTATTAAGATCATATCAATACTATATGATTGGAAACATTCTACTAAGTTCTTTTGTATTGACACCCATTTGTGTACAAACTGACTGTTCAGTTCCCTACCAGTCTTACTTGAGCAGCCCTACCAATCTGTGGTGCAAGCTGTCTCTTACAACTTGTAAGACCATTGCACCTATTGAGGCAGGCTACTTGAGCAGGAGTGAATTTTTTGGAGGAACTTGATTTGAGTAATTTTGAGGGCTTTTCTTCATCAAAATCAATGAAACTACTCCAGTCAGAATCATCAGCCATTATAAAATAGTGCACATTTTTCGCACGTGCATTAAGGAAAGGGGGCGGGTGGATGCGCGTCGTAGTGCACTCAGTGGGTGCGGTAGTCTAAGATCAAGTGGGTGGAGCATTTGTTGGAAGTCGTTGCCAGTAGACTTAGTGAAAAAGTTCCATAATTTTTACAGTTCTTGATCTGGCAAAAGGTTCGCGAACCGGGTGAACTAGTAAACCTTGAGCTTCAGTGACGCCTTACCAACCGCGTCGATTTGCCAACTAAGCGAACGGCTCGGGATTTTTGTCTTAACAGCCGTGTCGATCTGCCTATACTACAAACGAAAGGCTTAGGCTGAAAAAGCATAGTCGGAACGAGGTTTATAACACTGGAAACGACTAAAGTGAAGTTGGGAGTGGGCAGGGAAGTTTGAGAGTGGGCGGGAAATTTGAGAGTGGGCGGGAAGTTTGAGAGTGGGCGGAGAAGTTTGAGAGTGGGCGGGGAAGTTTGAGAGTGGGCGGAAAGTTTAAGAGTGGGAAGGGAAGTTTGAGAGTTGGAAGGAAAGTTTGAGAGTGGGCGGGAAGTTTGAGAGTGGGCGGGAAAGCTGAGAGTGGTCGGGGAAGTTTGAGAGTGGTTGGGGAAGTTTGAGAGTGGGCGGGGAAGTTTGAGAGTGGGCAGGGAAGTTTGAGAGTGGGCGGGGAAGTTTGAGAATGGGTGGGGAAGTTTGAGAGTGGGCGGGGAAGTTTGAGAGTGGGGCTGCACCGATACTAGCCTGGGTTTCATACAGAGGGGGACTGGCCCTGGGATCTCTCACCACCCCACCCCCCAGAATTTTTGAGAGTTGAATACAAATGAACTAGGGTGTGCACGCACAGTATGGGGAGCGAGCTAGCCCAGCTGTAGAGGCAATTTGATTCTTCTATTGATATAATATGTATATATATAAACAAACACATAAACCAAAATTTCATTATCATCCCCTGATAGTGTCTTGCTCGCTCGCCGTCTGAAGGACTAGTACCCAACACCAACTCCTGTAGTCAACAACAACGACAATATTCATAGTTTAGTTTTATAGCCAAACTATAATCACTGTGTTAGAGACCTCAAACCACACCTTGAACACCCTTAGCAGAGCTAAAAATAGCTGTCCGGATATGGACATTTGCTGGTGAAATATCAACTTGATTGGACATTAGAAAAATAGCTATTTTATTATTACTTATAAGGTACTACAGCTAGTAAGTATGCATTTATTGTCCGGAAAAATTTAGTGGATATCCAACCAGAAGTGATTTTGTTCAGACATTAGACTGCACAAACAGAAATTGTTATTTTTAGCTCTGCTTAGAGTGTACCATGCTTTTCATGAATCTTGACTATCTCACTATCTGTATGCAACTTGAGTTCTACAACCATGGGGAGTTCTACGCAAACAATGTAATCAGTTATTTGGGTAGGTGCTCCCCTCCCCCCCACCCACCACCCCCCCCCCCACCCCTTTCCAATTGGGCCAGAAAATGCACTACATAAAACCGTTCATCACAACCATTGGCGGACACTTTCTAAAATAAATAAATAAAATACAACTGTGTGAACTGTCTTCATACACATTATATAAATGCTGAATCCGAATCCGAAACAAACAAAAAATTCGAAACATTTAGTTTTTAGAATTAGAAAATGGCTTTGTTTTAGGATAACATAATTGAGTAATAGGTAAAGTACACCTCTAACTGAAAACTATTTTAACATGCTAGAAAATATGTCAGTGTTGAGGTTCAGAGAGGTTGAAGAAAGAATTTTTAGTTTACTGTGTTGCCATAACTACACTATTCACCTGCAATACAATTCCCCACAGCAACTGTGATGACCAAAACGTGCCTAGTACAATGGTTAAAGCACAAATTACAAGATATTCCTAAGGATGTTTCCCTATGGAGTATACAATGTAACACATAGCCTCTTCAAGGCTTATGAATGGGTAAAAAAAAAAAAACGTTCAGAAAATTTAGTAAATGGTCGTCACACTAGCAAACCCTATGACATGGTGATCAAATCCTCAATGGTACGTGACAAGTTAGCATGATGATCCTTTACCTTGTTGTTTGTAAGCCTCAGCAGTGGCCTTGTCCTCATCACTGACCTCAGTAGTTTACAAACTATGGTTGGACAAATTGTCCAGACTTTTGGAAGAGTATTTTTTAGGTCTGATATTCTATCCCACGTGTTCATAATCAAAACTGAGTCATTTAGTGTATAGGACCAAACACTGATCAGTGTGAAGTATATACTGTTAGGCAAAGATGTGCATCTAAGTAGTGTATGTTACCAAAAAAGGGTGTGGCTAAGTGCACGGGAGTCTCTCCCCCAGCCAAAAATCCTCTATGGTACATTTGGCATACTGATAGGGAGGGTACATAATGTACAGCTGGCCTGGCAAACATTAAAACAAATTGATATAACTCAATGATGACCAAAACGAGCCTAGTACAATGGTTAAAGCCAAATTACAAGATATTCCTAAGGATGTTTCCCTATAAAGTATACAATGTAACACATAGCTTCTTCAAGGCTTATGAATGGAAAGAAAAAGAAAAAAAAACTTTCAGAAAATCTAGTAAATGGTCGTCACACTAGCAAACCGTATGACATGGTGATCAAATCCTCAATGGTACGGGACAAGTTAGCATGATGATTTTTTACCTTGTTGTTTATAAGCCTCAGCAGTGGCCTTGTCCTCATCACTGATCTCAGTAGTTGGACAAATTGTCCAGACTTTTGGAAGAGTATTTTTAGGTCTGATATTCTATCCCACATGTTTATCAAAACTGAGCCGTTTAGTGCATACGACCAAACACTGATCAGTGTGAAGTATATACTGTTAGGCAAAAATGTGCATCAAAATAGGACGGGAAAGTTTGAGAGTGGGTGAGAAAGTTTGAGAGTGGGGGGAAAGTTGAAAGTGGGAAGGGAAGTTTGAGAGTGGGCGGGGAAGTTTGAGAGTGGGAAGGAGAGTTTGAGAGTGGGCGGGAGAGTTCGAGAGTGGGAAGGAGAGTTTGAAAGTGGGAGAGTATGTTTGATATGTAAAATGGAGTTTGAGAGTGGGATGTGAAGGATGATGTTGAAGCAGAGGAAGCCAGTATTTGTTGTTGTTTGTAGTTTTATTGTCTTGTTTTTTGTTGTTTTTTTTGTCTTTTTGTTTTGATTAGTTTTTACAAATTGTAGGATGGAGACTGTCTACAGGAAAATCGGGAACAACGTGGGCCCTATCAAAAACATTTTTTTTTGCACTTACACATTCATCGGCATCCATATATTGAGCTCTCCGAGTTTTAAAGCCATTGCTTCAACCAGTCGATATATGCACCCTAACCGTTCCCTTCTGTTGGCTTATTTAATACATTTTTAAGGATCTTTTCCCGACGTTTTACGCGCGCTGTGTTGTGCCCAATTTTCCTATAGACCGTCACATTTAATGATATAGTTTTATTAAACTGTTATATTTGTGTATATATTCTGTATAGGAATGCCCAGACATCGAGAAGGTTGTGGAGGAAATTGGGCAGAATAAAGCCTACGTATTGTGTTTTTACTCACCTGATGGACGGCTGTATTATTTGATAGTGGACAGTGTATTTATGTTTTCCTGCGTTAACTTGCAGGATGCAATTATTGATTTAATTTGTTTTTATTACGTTTTGGATATTTCTTATCCAACAATGATGAACTCACTTTTAATTTTTATTCAACATTTTATTTTTTGTTTAACTACAGGTGTTGTGACTTCATGAGTCATCAATTTATGTTCTAAACTGCAATAATTTTTTTTTGTTTATATTATATCAAATGGTTTGCATGGGCCATGGTCATTTATGGGAAAAATAAAGTGTTATGATGGCACCATAAAGGTGGTGCAGAGGAAGAATTACCACAACACTACCTAGGGTGTTATGATAAGCACCCTAAAGGTGTTAATTGTTATGCTACAGATAGTGTTACCAAAACACTTATTAAAGTGATAACATTTACACTTTTGGCAGTGTCATGGTTACCTGGCTGAAGCGTTAATTTCTCCCGGCACTGGGAAGCTCAATTCAGTGTAACTGTAACACTCCCGTTTTAACAGTGTGTAGGTGCATGTCCAGTTGTGTCAAAGCATTGTGTGTTACAACCACTATCACAAAGAAAACTTTAAATAACTTGTATTGCTTTGTTGTTGTTGTTTTCCCTTCAATTCAAGCAGTTGCAGAGAGTTGTTACTATGGCACTGAAATCCCTTTACCGTGTATGCGAAATAAAAAAACTGGACCTTATTTTCAGTAGCTTCAGTGTTAGAAGTCAAAATCATTCATATAAAAATAGTATAGTCTTTAGGCTCGCTCGCCATTTGTACTCAAGCACATCACTAGTGTTACCCCTGTAAGTGTCTCGCTGGCTACGCTAGCTCACCTATAACATTACCCGATTTTGCATTATCCACCCCTAATACTGTCTCGATAGCTTCGCTCGCCAATCAATTTGAAAATCGGGGATATTTGTTTAATGTGGGACGTGCGCATGTCATTTTTTTTACTTTGACCCTTATGTATTTTTGCGTTAGCTCGGTGTTCGACCCGGTCCCAAGCTTCACTGAGCAGAATGCTCCCGTTTCGTGATCATTATCCGTATCATGCCGCTTTAAGTTCTTTTGCGGTGCAATTAAAACTCAAAATCTAGCGGAGTTAGGTTTCTGTTCGAGTTATTGTTGGCGGTAAGTTAATGCGCTATTCTTAGTGTTATAAGCCCTAAGCAACAGTATTTGTTGAAAGTCCACTAGACTAGCTACAAACGTAAGTCTTGTGTATAGGTATGGCCAGTTGTGTGAAAGTATTGAGGGTTATAGCTCTACTTAGCTAAATAATATCACAAAGGACACTTTTAAATAATGTGTATTGTTACATTGCTGTTTATTCAATTCAAACAGTTGTGGTAAGTGGTTGCTATGGGTTTTAAATCCTTTACTGTATAAACGTAATTTAGAAATTCTACATTATTTTTAGTACTTTTGAGCGTTAGAAGTTAAAATCAATCATATAACAATAGTATAGTTTTAGGCTCGCTCGCCATTTGTGTTCAAGCACATCACTAGTTTAGTGTTTGATTTTTGTGTCAATTAGATTAGCGTACGTAAAGGTCGTCACGTATTTCTTGTTAGTGATTCTGTATTATTTGTGCTCCCACGTGTGACCGGATGTATGCACCGTTTTGTGGCTTTCAGTTCCCATTAAATCTGTTCAAGACGTGAAGCTCAACTTGATTGTCCCGGCGTCGCGGCTACATATATACCAGGCGGCACCTACTACAAGGTCAAACGGGTGTGCTGCAAGCTTGGAGTGGGAATCCTGGTGGCAGAGCTATCGCGAAAAGGGATCAGAAAGGACTCCCCCAAATCACAACCTCATAAGAAGCGTTAGAAAAGAGAATAATTATCCTAGAGGAATAGCTACCATGACTTTTCTACCTACCACCATATTTTTCATGCACGCACTCTTTCATGCCTGCAAGTCTGAAGTGGTTCGAGTCACTCCCTATACTACAAATTCATGTCCCAATGGACAAGGATTTCAAAATGTTCGAGCTAAGACTGAAGTGGTGGACATACTTAATTCTTGTAGAGCTGAAGATGGATGGAGAAAAATACTAGACATAGATATGTCCAATCCAAGTGATAGCTGTCCTGAGGGACTCACTCTATACACAGATCCTTTTCGATTATGCGGTCGCACTCGAAGTAATAATTATGACTTTTGTAACCACTCCATTGTAGCAGTCAATGATCAGTTTTATACTAAAATTTGTGGAAGAATAAAAGGATACCAACAAAAAACGGTATATTCGTTTTATGGTCGCATAAACATTGAACAATCATACTTGGATGGAGTCAGTCTCACTTACGGTCCTTCAGGCAGCAGACAACACATTTGGTCATTTGTTACAGCTTCTAGTGCTGCTAATTGTCCTCCAGGTGTAACTATACCACCATTTATAACAAATGATTACTTCTGTGACAGTGGAGCTTTTCCTAATGCTAGAACACAAAATGAAATATACGTGGATTATCCTTTGTGGGATGGAATGTCTGGAGGATGTGATGGTGATTCAAACATACCTCCACGTTGCTATGTCAACAGCCCCCCATGGTTCCACAAGACCCTACCAGCAGCTACTAATCGAAATATTGAATTGCGTCTCTGTGGGTATTCCAACGTTCGATATGGAGACACTCTGATTGAAGAAATTGAACTTTATATTCAATAACTTTGTTATGAAATGCAATATGACTGTTCTACTTAGCTGGTAGCATATGTAGATTTATTAGATATAATAACTAACTGGTGTGTCTTTGTATAACTGAGTTGTAGCTAGTTGAATGATTGAGTTTATTTTTGTCAAATTATTGTGATAACAATAATTATATACCTTTATGTTTTTAAAGAAATGTCTGCAATGTTATCTATGCCTTGTGTGTACCCTCTGATATCATGAGAAGTCAAGAGAACCTTATTTTTGTAGGAAAGTCATTGTTAGAATTCGAATATAACACATAACTTAATATTCAGGATTAAATGTGCTTATTTTCTAATTCATGACACCGTAAGTAAAGTGGAACATTTAATTTAGCAACAATCAAAGACAGACATTACTATTTCATACTTAATTAATTTTCTTAAAAATTGTATTCCTTTAAAGTGACAAGTCATCAGTGTTGTTGCAATAGTTATTTGTATTTGTAATTAATTACAATGATTACACACTACAAAGTATTTGTGATTGTAATGGTAATTGGACTATAAAAAGTAATTAATGGTTGTAATTGTTTTTACTGTAATTATATTGCAATTACCAATTACTTTTCAAGATATTTGTTAATCATAATGTTATTATGATATAACAAATTTTACAAATGTTAAGAACTTAAGCTATATTCATTCATCATTTGCATCACAAGTCATTTATGTATCATAATTGTGGGGCCAGCCAGCCAAGAGCCAAGAAAGAGAAAGAAGAAGAGAGAAGACTAAAGATCATGTGGAACATTCATTTGTGTGTTTGTCATTAGAACAATTATTCATTATTATTAGCAGTGTGTTGTGTGTGTTAGAGTAGGTAGCTTAACTCGTGCCGTGTGTAATGTGTTTATAAGTTTGTGTGTATCATTTATCTTGTGTGTGGGTGTGGCCCAGACAGAACTATAAATCTCGGCTGCACTTCCGGTTTTGTTCAGTCAGTGTTTTCCGATTGCAATTTAACTAGTCCTAAAACTCTCGTTGGGTTGTAGATCGGCCACGGCTTGGCAGAGAACTCATAATCCTCTCAGCCATCCTGTGCGCGTCCCTTATTCTGGTGGCAGCGACAAGTTCCCCCCCACAACTGGCGGCAGCGGTGGTCCGAAAGAGCCTAAAAATTTGATTGGATCTGGATCGCCTACGTGGTCGGAATCATCTACCCTGCGTACCTCACTACTGGCTAGTAGCAGTGTTCCCCCGAGCAAATCCACTCCTCAGGACCTTGCGAGTACCTTTCGTGTAGTGCGCACCGCCTCAGTTCCGTGTTGGATACGCCGACCGCTTCGCTGGACTTAACATACCCGAGTCGGAGTTCGCCTGCATCGCCTCCACGTTGTTTCAATCTGCTGAGTCGTTTCAAACTGTTGTGTGTATCACAATTTCATTTTGCGTGTGTGTTCCAATTAGTGCTCGTCACACGTGGCCAATTGAGTTGGTGTTTCATTTCTTTACGTTTTTTACGTGTAATTTTTGCGTTACGTGTCGATCATTTAATTGCGTGTTTTATCTTTGCGTGTTTTATATTTGCTGTAGTGCTTATTATCTGGTTTTGTTTTTCCAGGTGCCCTTGAAGTCTTCTCACCAGGTGGAAGTGGATGTCTGGGAAGGCTGGGAAAGAAAGAGCAACAAGAGCAAAGAGAGAGAGATCGTGCCGGGACAACTCTAAGTACGGTACTTATTCTGAGAGTGAGTCAGAGCCATCTATCACTGATTCAGGCCTAGCTTCAACACTAGGTGAGGAGTCTTGTTTGTTGGAATTGAGGGAAGATTTGCCTGAGAGAGCAGGCGACGCTGTTGAGAGCGTGAGTGGTGTGTCTGTGTTTGACGTACCTATTGATCCAAAGAGTAAGATGAGCGATGGTGAAGACAGTGTGAGTGGCAGCACTGTGAGGGAGGCTAGTGTTGTGAGATCGAAGCCCCGTGGCAGTAGTGCTCGTCCTAGTCGTAGGAGGTCTGTGGCTAGGAGTGATAGTGGGAGAGAGGGGGTTGCGAGAAGGTCTGCACCCCGTTCCACTGGAGCGTCAGAGCGCTCCGTTTCCCGCGCCATTGTGGCACGGCCCATCATGGAAACAGAGAAGAGTGAGAGTGAGGAGGAGGTTACTGAGGATGAGAGTGAGACTGACATTGACGATCAGATCTCTAGCAGGGACGTGAGAAAGCTGATTAAAACAATGACCATGTCGATGCATAATCAGCACGTCACTAAGTTTAATGAAAGTACCTCCCGTGAGATTCAATCCATTGTATCATATCGGGACAGTGATGAAATCCACCATTATATTATGGGTTTGGAGGCAGACCTTAAAGATCTAGAGGTCCCCTCGAGAAAGTGGAAGCGAATCTTACTAAGGAAATTGACCCCTAAGGCGAGGAAGACAGTGCGGGGTGTAGTATGTGAGGGCGAGTGTACATATGCTCAGCTTAAGAGAGCCTTGATTAAGAAATTGGGACTTAGTCGTTCTGCCGTGACCGATAAATTGTTTGGTGCGGGAGAAAGGGAGATGAGGACTATGGATCATGTTAGCAGATTCCAGACCCTGAGAGATAATATGGAGAGGCTAGTACTATCTTGCGACTCTGTTGAGGATGTCCCCTTAGCAGTGGTCGTAGGCCTTTTCCGCGCAACCCTTCATCCCTCGGAGAAGTGCCTGTTAGAGTCTAGGTCAATTACATCATATGAAGACCTGAATGATGTCGCGGAAATGCTCAAATCTGGTGCCCCTCAGAGAGGTACGTATGATAGGAGCAGGCAGAGAGGTGAGAGAAAGGGCAGTCCCATTAGATCGTTTGAAGGGTTCCGGTGCTTCAAGTGCCAGGGTATCGGCCATAAGGCGTCAGATTGCAGACGGGTTGGGTATTCCCCAAGTGTAGTTTGTTATGTCTGTAATCAGCAAGGACATAAGGCTCCTGAGTGTCCTAGCAGGGCAGACAAAGTGTGTAAGAGAGATGACAATAAGGTGGACGAGAAGTCCAGCAGCTTCAAGAAGCATCAGACGAAGAGCCAGGCTGTGGCCTCCTCCACGAATTCTCTCATAGAGTTCAAGGGGAAGTGCAACGGTCGCTGGTGCTTCTTTCTCCTTGACTCGGGGGCGGTTATGTCGATGGTTTCTCGGGACCTGGTTGACCAAACCCACTTTACTGGGGAGTTCGAGAGTCTTGTGTTAGCTAATGGTGCAGTGATTAGGTGCCCACTAGCTCGGGTAACATTTGAGTTGAGAGGAAGGACTTTTAGTCAAGTTGTGGCTGTTAGTCAGCAGGGAGAGAGGCAATCTTTTGTGTTTCTGAGTGCCCCTCCCGAAAGTGAGAGTGACGCTTTAGTTGCCCTAGACAAGTTGTGTGATCGGGAAGTCCGTCGTCACACGCTGTCGACTGGCTTGGAGGATGTTTCGCCTCCACCTGTGCCTGTCTCCGTTGTTTTGACTCGGTCTGCTGCTAAAGAGACTAGAGCAACTTTGGAGCAGGTGGGGCCTAGTAAGGTGCCACTTCCCTCTTCTAAACCGGGGGTGATGGACGTCATTCCTGATCCCGCTGGGGAGGTTGAGGATGAGGTGGTACCCGAAGTGTCCATATGTCCTGGGAGCGAGGACGTGATTGAGCGTTCTGAGTCTTCCACCAAGGTGGAGGAGAGTAATGTTAAGGATGTAGTTGAGGATGAAAGGGAGAGGAGAGATGTAGAAGAGGTATGTGATAGGGATGTAGTGGCTAAGGGCAGTGTAGAGGATGAAGTGTTGGAGTGCTTCGGGAGTCCTAATATGGCTGTGAGGAATGAGAAGGAGGTGCTTAGGTATGAGGTTGAGGAAGATGAATCGTTGAAGGTGTGCAGGGAGTTGGCTAATAAACAACTTAATGGGTATATCTGGAAGGACAACATGTTGTTTCATGAACTCATTGACAGCTCTGGTGACATAAGTTGTCGTTTAGTCCTCCCTACGAACAGGAGAGAATCTGTTTTGAGTTTGGCCCATGACAAGTGTGGACATGTCGGGGTCAAAGCCATGAGACGTATAATTAACAAGAGATTTACTTGGCCGGGTTTGGGAAGAGACATTGTTGCCAAGGTAAGGTGAACACGTGTGATACCTGCTTAAAACATAACAGGGCGGGTAACAAGCAAGTCAAAATGATCGAGAGGCCAGTGATATCCGTGCCTTTTGATTCCGTTGCCTTCGATCTTGTAGGCCCTTTACCCAAGTCTAGGGGAGGGGTGAAGTATGTACTGACATATATTTGTTTAGCCTCTCGATGGCCGGAAGCAGTGACTCTCAGGTCGGTCACTGCTGAGGCAGTTGCATCAGCCATGTGTAACATCATCTTCAGGACTGGTATTCCTGCCAAGATCTTGACGGACCGGGGTACAGTTTTCGTTAGTAAGGTTGTGTCAAAAATGTGTGAGATCCTAGGTTGCGATCAGATACAATCCTCCCCGTACCGTCCCCAAACAAATGGTGTCCTGGAAAGGTTCCACGGCACTTTGAAGCCTATGTTGAGCAAGGCGATAGAGGAAGGGATTAATTGGGCAGACTTCCTGCCCATGGCACTGTTTGCCATCAGACAGGTGCCGAACCGCTCAACGGGATTTTCTCCCCATGAGTTGGTATATGGTAGAGCCATGGTAGGCCCCCTAGATCTGGTTTACTCTGGGTGGGTTGATGATGTGTATAATGAAATGGATGTTAGTGAATGGGTTTCTGTGTTGCAAGACAAACTAATGTTGTTGCATGACCTAGCATGTGCAAATGAGTTGGATGCAATTAGTAAACGATCTGAAACTTTCAATCGCCACAGATCAGATCGTGTGTTGAGTGTTGGAGATTTGGTACTAATGAGAGTTCCTGGACTTCATCTGGCTTTATCGGCTTCGTGGGAAGGCCCTTATGTGGTATGTGAGCGAGTCTCTAAAGTAACTTATCGCGTGAAAAAAGAGAATAGTGAGCATGTCAGACTTGCACATATTAACAATTTAAAGAGATATAATATGGGTGAGAGCGCAAAGCACATGGCAGGTATTAGCATCGTGGCGGAGGAAGACGAGGAGATGGAGAAGTGGGACAATAAGCAGAGATTGGGAGATGAAAGATGTGATGGGTATAGTGAGAATGATATTGAAGAGTTGTTGGATAAGAACAGGGATTGTTTCAGTGATACACCGGGTTTGTGTTCAACTGGGGAGTGTAAAATTGTGCTCGAGGAAGGGGCAAGAGTTGTTAACATTCCCCCGAGAAATATCCCAGTTCAACTGAGGGAGAGTGTGGAGAGGGAGATTGAGAAACTGTTGGATGCAGGTATAATTGAGGCTAGTGACGAAGAGTGGAGCAGCCCAATTGTTCCTATTCGGAAGAAAGATGGCTCCCTAAGACTTTGTGTGGATTATAGGGAAGTGAACAAAGTCACTCCTTTGAGGCGGTTTTGGCTGCCATCCCTAAGAGAGATTATGGACAAAGTGGGTCCAAGTGCCGTGCTGTCAAAACTAGATTTGACAGCCGGGTTTCACCAGATTGCTATGGAGGTGGGGTCTAGCAAGTTCACCACTTTTAGCTGCCCCTTAGGGAAATTCAAGTTTAGGCGTATGCCATTCGGTCTGAAGAATGCGCCTGCTATTTTTCAGAGTGTGGTAGAGAAGGTATTGAAGCCAGTAGAGGATGTTTGTAAGAATTATATTGACGATGTGGTAGTGTTCAGTAGGAGTTGGGATGACCATATTAGGGATGTGAGTGAGGTGCTGAAGGTGTTGAATGAAGCTGGGCTGAAGGTGAAAAGGAGGAAGTGTGAGTTTGGGAGGAAGTGTATGCAGTATTTGGGCCATCAAATTGGGAATGGAAGGATTGGCATCCCGGAAGCTAGGGTTAGTGCGATGAGGGAATATGCCAGACCAACTACGAAGAGACAGATGAGGACATTTCTTGGATCAGTGGGGTACTACAGGGAATTTATCCCCAACTTTGCTGATTATTCCTGCCTCTTAACTCCCAGCACTTCCCTGACAGCTCCACTTCGTATCGCCTGGACTGAGGGGATGGACAGGGCATTCTGTGTGTTAAAAGAATTGTTGTGTAATGCGTGTGTTTTGTGTATTCCTTCCCAGTCAGATCACCTCAAACTGTATACGGATGCCTCTGGAGGGGGCGTGGGTGGATGTCTACATGTGGTGCGTGAAGGACGAGAACTACCGGTGGCTTTTTATAGTCGCCAACTGAGAGGACCTGAGCACCGTTACTCAGTGACGGAACTAGAATCGCTGGCCATAGTTGAGAGTATGAGGCATTTCGACCATTACACCTGTGGGTCGAAAGTATTAGTCGTCACCGATCACCGGGCATGTGTTGCCTTGACAACGAGCAGCCATCTCAACAAGCGGCTGATGCGCATGGCTCTGAAGCTTCAGGACTATGACGTCGAGATTGAGTATCGCCCTGGCAAGCTGAATGGGAATGCTGATGGGCTTAGCCGGCAAGACTACGAATGTGCGAATGATGGCTACGATAGAGGGCTGTCTGTCCAGGAGTTATATCAGCCTTGTGAAGATAGTGCCCAAGGCTTAGCGGGGGGGCCTGTGGGGCCAGCCAGCCAAGAGCCAAGAAAGAGAAAGAAGAAGAGAGAAGACTAAAGATCATGTGGAACATTCATTTGTGTGTTTGTCATTAGAACAATTATTCATTATTATTAGCAGTGTGTTGTGTGTGTTAGAGTAGGTAGCTTAACTCGTGCCGTGTGTAATGTGTTTATAAGTTTGTGTGTATCATTTATCTTGTGTGTGGGTGTGGCCGAGACAGAACTATAAATCTCGGCTGCACTTCCGGTTTTGTTCAGTCAGTGTTTTCCGATTGCAATTTAACTAGTCCTAAAACTCTCGTTGGGTTGTAGATCGGCCACGGCTTGGCAGAGAACTCATAATCCTCTCAGCCATCCTGTGCGCGTCCCTGATTCTGGTGGCAGCGACAAGTTCCCCCCCACAATAATCTATTAAAAATTGGTTTCACAACTTTCCAGTGTAGTGTCGGCTGTAATAATGTGGTTTCACACTTCAAAACTCCTTTCCAAAAGTGGAGATTCCCATGCATGGTCTTTGACCTCTAGCTCCTTGTATTCAAATTCAAAAACAGTACCCATGCAAAGAGAACCCTTTAGAATAGTCGGCCATTTAGAAAGATTGCATCCCTAGTCCTAATAAGCTACCTTTGTGACAGGTCCATCACACATTTTTGAAACCAGTGTAATTGAAAATCAAAGTTAGAATTACTCCCCCAATTGATACTCAAATCCACAATTTGGGTGATTGGCTCATGGACCATAACTACTATGGTAAGGAGCTTGCACAATGAAATAATACCTTGAAAAAGTGTGATTTATTTCATGGATCACATACCTAAAAATATGATTGTGAAGATATCTAGGGGGTGGAATAATTGTATAGTATTTATTCCACCCTAGATAGGTGACAGTACTTGGGAAAAGGGACCAATTGGGTTAAAAATTGAAAAATGAGTTATACATACCACTGTGTAGAGCACTATATAATATTATGGAGTACTTCGATACCAAGTTTATAGGCAGGTGCTGCCCGGTTCACTAAATATACGAGCGGCAATCAACCAACGTTAACGTTGAATTTCGTAATCTAACCGGTAGTCCGTGTAAACGGGTTTACGTAAGACTTTTACTTATGCTTGGAAAATAGTGATGCTCAGCTGAATGGCAGTAAGGTATAGTTGGGGTCGCTTACTTCGTTGATGGGTGAGGCCTTACTCAGTTCAGACCCTACGTTGTGTAAGGTTACTAGACAGGTGGTATGGCTTTAAGTAGCTAGCACTGGATGTGTAAAGACATTTTTGCAGACCGTTTTGTGCTTCTTCTTCTTTTTCTGATTCCAACAGTTTGATAGTTACAGTAAGTCATGGTAACTATAATACAGTTACTCTTTTAGATATGATCAACTAGCATGGTTTGTTAGTTCACTGGCTAGCTAAGTTTAGGATTATATTAGTCTTAAGTGGAGGCAGCCAGCTAGTTGCCTGTTTTGGAACAATTGAATAATGAATAATAATAGGAATCTCTTTAAAATCAATGAACAAAATTGATGGACTTTCAAAATGTGTTATATGGATGGATTATATTAGTCTTAAGTGAGGCAGCCAGCTAGTTGCCTGTTTTGGAACAATTGAATAATGAATAATGATAGGAATCTCTTTAAATCAATGAACAAAATTGATGGACTTTCAAAATGTGTTGCCTTCTCTTGTTGCAGTGTGACAGAAGTCCTCATCATCACTGAAACCTTTGCCCAGTCACAGAGACTTGCTGATTCTTCTAGATATTGTCTTCACAATAATAATTCCTCTCCCCCCCCCCCCCCCCCCCCCCCCCCCCCGGAGAGTCTCCTGGTCTGCAGACTCCAACTACAAGACTCCATAAATAGCAACATCAACTTATATAGCTTGATTATTCCCATTTATTATTTCTATTCTGTTACTGCAATGCTATAACAAAAACTTATAAGAATCTACCCTTGATTTTCCGAGGTCGGTGTAATTTGTTGCTAGGCAACAAATTGAATTAGCCCACAGTTACTTGAAGGTTTGATTTCCGTGCACTCAGGGAAGGTCGAAATAGAAAGTAAAAGGTTGCTGTGTTTAAAGGGTCTCTGAAACCTTAACAAAGGTTTCAGCCTCTCAAATTTGGTATCAGTGTAGCTAAAGGGTAGGAGATACCAGTGGGCCAATAAAAAGAAAATCAAAAAAAAAAAAGTTTTTATAGGTGTTTGGCTCTACTGTACATTTTTTTTATTTATGTAATTGGTCTCTTTTCCCAAGTACTGTCACAGATATCTTCACAATGAAATCTTTAGGTACTTGATACATGAAATAACTCAAGATATTTCAGATATTTCACAGTATTGCTGCAAGCTCATTACTGTTGCAGTTATAGCAACCAGCCAAGTTCACTACTTTTCCTGGTTTTTACAGCTACCTTCCTCTGGTTTAGCCTACCCAAATGGGTTAGAGCAGCTGCTAAAATAACTGCTGGGGGGTTGGGGAACCATTATACCCAACTTTATCCTGTGCCTATTACTCTGTAAAAAACCCACAAAAATGTGGTATTCATTTCCATTGAGCCTGGTCTCTAACAATAACCAACACCTGAGCTTTGGTGGTTAGGATACTCCTTGTGGTACAAAAATGCATATGTACTCATTTCCACTGCCAGCCTGGTCTCTAACAATGACCAACTTCCAGCTTTGGTGTGGTTAGGATACTCCTCCTGGTTAGGATACTCCTCACTCCCCTTGACCAGTTTAGTTTTGTGTGGTTACTCTCCATAGTCACTTAGTCACTGTCCTGCAATGGAATTGTACTCTTTCTATTGTTTGTCCCGGAAATGATAAACTTTGTATCTGTTTACTATCCATGATCTGCCAAAGTACCAAATGCTTACATTGTTCTAAAATTTGAAATGTTTATTAACCCTCAGCTTTAAGATAGTTGTAGCAGTCAGTTAGACTGGCTACAGTAGCTAACCAGATGTAGATACTTAACCAGAGATTCAAGGTTTATTCCATAAATTCTCGGCTTGGGTAGCCTTCTAGTGGATGAAGTGATGAATTATGACGAGGCTATGAGGAGGACCCTCAGAAATCCATGCCTTCTTGCTTTCACTATCATAAAAAAAATTAATTTTAAGTTGCCACAATCACCATGCAAAATTTTCAGTATACACCGGTGTATAACATAAGGATTACTTTGTTATACATATGAGAAACAACAGAGTCACTCATCTAGTATACACCAGTGTTTCTTCTATGTATAGGTACCGGTTTACACAGGTATGTATAACATTGATATAACAAATAACAAAAGTATACTACATGTGTAAACCATATGTAAACCATATGTATAACTTAAGTATATCAAAAGTATACTACATGCGTAAACCATATGTATAACTTAAGTATATCAAAAGTATACTACATGCGTAAACATATGTATACTATATTATGTATAACTTAAGTATATCAAAAGTATACTACACTCGTTATAACAACAGTAGACAGCCTGCGTATATCTTTCATGTTGCCTATGTATTTCAAATATTTATCATACGTAAAACAAAGGTATAATGACCACAAAAAAAATGATCTTGCACCATACAAATTTTGAAACATAATGAAAAACAACAAAAAAGAAATCACTTCGTCCAATAAAAATAAAGCTTTTGCATGAATATTGTTTGATCATTGTTATCACTGCATGGAGAGTTCTCCGGTGAAAAAAGTACTTCATACTTGATGCTTGCCATCCTTTTCCCGATATAAATCTTTCAGATAGTATTCACAACATACACAATGTCCCCTTCAAAATTCTGAACACATAAACACACACAAAATGAAATTGCATTAGACTATACAGCTAAAACCTAACTTAAAATTAAGACAAATAATTATACTACACATAATCTAATAAATATTTAGTCGGCGAGCAAGCTAGACACTTACAGAGGTAACACAATTGAAAATCGGGGATGTTTGTTTATTTATATATATGTTTGGACGTACGTATGTCATTTTGTACTTTGACCTTCTCGTATTTTTGTGTTAGCTCGTTGTTTGACCCCGACCCAAACTTCACTAAGTGCAATCCTCTGGTTTAGCGATCATTACCCGTATCATCCAAAAAATTGAATTGTTTACCCCTCTGAATAGAGGTCCACTATATTAGTTCAATAAGGAAAAGGGTCCACAATATATTAGTTCAATAAGGAAAAGGGTCCATAATATATTAGTTCAATATGGATTGCAGTCCACAATATATTCGTTCAATATGGAAAAGGGTCCACAATATATTACTTCAATATGGAATAGGGTCCACAATATATTATGGAAAAGGGTCCACAATAATATTAGTTCAATACAGAGAAGTGTCCACAATGTCAGTTCAATACGGAAAAGTATCCACAATACATTAGTTCAATACAGAAACGGGTCCACAATATATTAGTTTAATATGGAAAAAGGTCCACAATATATTAGTTTAATATGGAAAAAGTGTCCACAATATATTAGTTTAATATAGAAAAGGGTCCACAATACATAAGTTCTATATGGAAAAGGGTCCACAATATATAAGTTCAATACAGAAAAGTGTCCACAATACATTAGTTCAATATGGAAAAAGTCCACACCATATTGGTTCAAATTTCAAATTCCATCAGCTGTACTAATGCATACAGTTCCTCTACATTTCCAGTAAAGTATTTATATCTTTACTTATGCTTATTATAGAATCCCAATTGCTACAGATGTTTTAACATATCCTTGTTATTATATAACTGACAAAACAATAAACTAACTAGAGGGAGCATATACTTGAGCATGCTACAAACTAGAATGAACAAATGAAGATACAAATTAGAGAGAGCAAGCTTGAGCAGGCCACAAACTAGAGAGGGCAAGCTTGAGCAGGCCACAAACTAGAGAGGGCAAGCTTGAGCAGGCCACAAACTAGAGAGGGCAAGCTTGAGCAGGCCACAAACTAGAGAGGGCAAGCTTGAGCAGGCCACAAACTAGAGAGGGCAAGCTTGAGCATGCCACTAACAGAAACGAGAAAGCAAGCTATAGTCCATAGGGGAAATTGATGATAAATTTAATGTCAAACTATACTTTTCACTTACCACCTATTGATATAATGCTTTGTGGGTTTCACTAGTTTAGAAAAACTGAGATTTGGGAGTTTCAATTTCTGGGGAATAACAGCCACCGTCCCCACCTCTATTATTTGATCTTGTAGGGATAGAGCCAAGTTGTTTTACCTAGTTTTGTTAGTGGGGGTGTCACCCGAAATTTGGTCCCCCACCAAATACGATCCGGCCAGACTGTGAAATTGGCAGCCAAAATAGGTCCGCCCTGCTAATTTCGGTCCGCCCGGGTGCGCTCGAATTAAATAAAAATTTGAATTATAGAGGCTTGGTGGATTCCAATCCTGTGGTTGATATTGACACTGATAAGGACGTACTTTTGTTGTTGTTTTTTTACTGGGTCTTATTGTTAAAAATTTGAGATAACACAAATTAACCAAAGCTACAGTCAATTGATAGTATAACTAAAACTACTCATAATATTGAAGAAAAATTAGTTAAATCTTCAAGGGAAAAAGCTAAAACTAAGCATTACTTTTTAGTACTGGAATCTCTCAACCAAACAACACTAATAGCATTATTGGATGGTGACTTAGATTATACCGGAATTAAAAGGGAGATGCTTCAGTTTGGATATACATGAAGGCATTTACAAGTTTCAAAGAATATTTACAATTGTATTAATTTGCAATAGATAGCGATGTACTAGCTTTTTAGATAACTGGGTTCCAGAGTTTCTAACAGGAATGTTTGTTGGAGATACAGCTATATGTTTTTCCACACCAAAATACATCATCTAAAGTTTATAACATTGAGACCTGATTAACCAAGGCGGGGCTGTTCAGAACATTAAAAAAAAAGCTTTAGTTAAAAATGTTACTGTTTCAGTTAAATGTTATTATTAAAAATTGTGATTAAAAAAGGAGAAAACTTCATAATGACTATGTTCGTTACATTACTGATTTGGATGAGAGATCTGAATTATATCATCAATGCCACAGTGATCTCACTTCTGGACATTTAGGCACGAAAAAGACTTTATCAAGGGTTAGTTAGCGGTTTATATGGCAGGGAATGGTCAATGATGTTAATAAATTGGTAAGCAAATAAATAAACTCATACAGAAGTGAGTGTGGTCAACTGATGACAAAGAGTGTTGTTATTTTTTAATTGTGATATATCCAGGTTAGTAATTGTGATCTGTGCTATGGCAAATTAAGCCAATCTACTCCAGAGCTCCATCCAGTACCAGTTGTGTCACCACATTGGTATTGACTTCATTGGCCCCATCTCTCCTGCATCACATCAAGGAAACAGATACATCTTGACTATAACTGATTATTTCACAAATTTTGTTGAGGAAATACCTATGAAACGTAAATATTTTGATAATGTAGCTGCTACATTGTTCAAGGTAGTCAAACATATGCACTATGATGAAGTCTTGAAGCTTATAATCCAAATTTTGTTGAGGAAATTCCTATGAACCGTAAATATTTTGATAATGTAGCTGCTGCATTGTTCAAGGTAGTCAAACATATGCACTATGATGAAGTCTTGAAGCTTATAATCAAAATTTTGTTGAGGAATTTCCTATGAAACGTAAATATTTTGATAATGTAGCTGCTGCATTGTTCAAGGTAGTCAAACATATGCACTATGATGAAGTCTTGAAGCTTATAATTTTATTGAATATACTATTATATAAGGTATTTATGAGAATGGGAATTTGAAAGGTAAACTCATCAACAAAAAATACTAAAGAGCAGTCTTAACATAACTATACTGATATAACTCACCACCTCCAGTTAATCACACATTTGATTTTTTTCGTCGGGGCTAGGTAAAACAAAATTTGGCAAAGCGGACCACATTTGGCAGCCATATTTAGTCCGCCCGGACTGAATTCGGCAGCCAATTGTGGTCGGACAGTTTTTAGCAGCCAATTTCAGTCCAGGGACCAATTTTGGCTAGGACCCGACTTGGTGTTACATGGGTCGGCAAATTCGGACTAATCAGTGCGCCAAAATCGTGAATTTGATAAATTGACTTTTATTAGGGGTATAATACACCCTATATTTACGGTAAATATATCTCTGCTTTTATATTAGCACTGTCAAAAAGTCCAATACAGCAGTGAATAAGATGTTTCGGTATAGGGGTGAGTATAATCATCCAGTAACTAGATTGAGCCCCAAAATTATGGGTGGGCTTTACTCCTAGTGTCCCTCCCCTTCCTACACCACTGCAATAAACTTCATTATTTAAAAATCTGTACTACATATTAGTGTGTATAGCTAGTGTTATTAATTTCCTAGATAATGTTGTTGAATTTTTGGTAGTATCTATGGCAGTACTCTATCCAACACTTACTGATTCAGATTACCCAACTATGTAAAGTGGGGGTCATTATTGCAGATGCAAATAGAGTGCTGCAGCACTATTATCATCATAAATATTTTGTTCTCGTATTTCCAAAAAAAGAGTTGCTCTAAATTGTGTTTCTTTGACAAGAGATAGATGTATGTTATACAAGTGAGAATTGTTTAGCTAATTTAAGGGAGTATCACAACACCCCATTCGTAGAGTATCAATAACACCATTATTTGGTGCATTATGAGCTCTGATAGGGGTGTAGTAGAACACTTGGTCCTTGAACATGGGTGTATCACAACACTCCATTTGGTATAATGAAGGGTGTACAGGGGTGTAACTAAACACTTCCTCTAGATGAAATGGAAACACCCCATAGGAGTAGTACAGCTAGTGTTACCTGGACACCTTCAAAATGGGATTCCCATGCACCCCATTTTAACAGTGTATTCACTCATGAGATTTAAATTGGATAGCGTCTCTGAGTTTGGATATCAAGGGATTTTATTCCAAGTAAATTTGTGTTAGTTCTAGTTAGATGCTCTTTATGAAGATATACTAATAGTCAATACAGTCAGGTTGGGGGTTCACTGTTATTTTTTCTAGTACACCATGCTTCTTCACTACTACTCCAAATGGCATTCACAATACTCACTTTATAGCCATAGATTTTAGTGTATAAAATTTATTCCAGTAATCAGCAAATGCAATAAATATTGGTCCGTGATGTGACATTGTATCTGTGTGATAGGTGAAGAATTAACTGTTCATGAATGAATGAAGATGCTCAGGAATCCTTCATACAGCCAGGATGATTAGAACTGTTCATCACTCATGTCAGCAGTGATCTACAAACAGCAACAATAAACAACAACAAAACATAATGGTAATGGACTTTGGACCAGTGTTGGGTTAAGCCCTGTAATTAAGAACTTAAGTCCAAGCTCAAGTCTTTATAGATTAAGAAGCCCATCAATTTCAAATCAGACTTAAGTCCAAGCTCAAGTCTTTATTTTAAGTCCAAGCTCAAGTTTTTATTTAAAGGCTTAAGTCCAAGCTCAAGCTCTATTCAGAAGTTGAAATTCTTTATTATTGAAAGAACATTGAAAATTACATTGGTGTTTGAACCCATCAAAAGAAACTAGACGACTACTACAGCATGTCCACATGGACAATATCAAGTGAATACTCAATAGCATGTGGGGCTAAGTGAATTAAGAACCTGGTCAATTTGTGGCTAGCTATTTCCAGGAGTTTTGCAGAGACGCTGACCGCTACAGAACAGCAACTAACTTCCACCAGACATCAACAAAAGCAGCTTCTTACTTAGATAAGACTGTAAACATCAGTCCCTGTACCGCTACAGAACAGCAACTAACTTCCACCAGACCTAACTGTAAACATCTGTCCCTGTACTGATACAGAACAGCAACTAACTTCCACCAGACAACATCAACAAAAGCAGCTTCTTACTACAGAAGAGCAACTAACTTCCATAAGACCTAACGGTAAACATCTGTCCCTGTACCGCTACAGAACAGCAACTAACTTCCACCAGACAACATCAACAAAAGCAGCCTTCTTACTTATGTAGATAAGACAATGAGTATTAATTAGAATTAAAGGCGCCTTTTTGTGGCACGCGCGTGTTTTAGCTAACTTCACTCAATGGTGGCCGGAAAGATAATGAAATACGAGGGAGGCAATAATATAATGTCAGTCGATATTCGAGGACTTACTCTAATTCAATAAACAAAAAGGAAATGACTTTATTATTCATTTTATTGTGAAAGAACATTGAATATTACATAATTCAATAAACAAAATGGATTAATAAAAGTTACTAATATTGGTTGTGGCTAATAGCCTATTAGGTAAAAAAGTGTTATTGTCTCTACTAATATTGATTCTTTTCTTCCATTCAGCAAACAACTATCAATCAATTGAGCTTAAGCTCAAGCCCAATATTTTGTGATAAAGCTTAAGTCCAAGCTCAAGCTCTTGACAATTTTTATGAAATGCTTCAAGCCTCTTCAAGCCCTTGACAAACCTGGGCTTAAGCTCTAAAGGTTTAAGCTCAACTGGACTTGACCCAACACTGCTTCGGACATTCCACACCTTTTCCCAAATCTCAGCATGTCATACTATTTTCACAAGTAAATTTAAATAAAATTCCAATAAAATTTTATTGGAATTTTATTTAGATTTTTTATTGCACTTATATAAAAATGACGACAACAACAATAGTAATGTTTAGAAGACAACAAGGACCCAACTTTGTTTATTATAATTACATGGACATAATAACATTTGACACTCAGGTCATTCCCACACTTTCTCTTGAAGTCTTTATGAAGTTCACTCACACTCTCATTTAACCTATTAGGATCATATCAATACTATATGATTGGAAACATTCTACTAAGTTCTTTTGTATTGATACCCATTTGTGTACAAACTGACTGTGTTCAGTTCCCTACCAGTCTTACTGCACTTCATGTAATACCTAAGAATACACTAAAATACTCCTCACCATACACTCACACACAAAGTGTTTGCATTCTCTCCAATAATATAAGGAACTATTAATCATATATCAAGCTTATGACACTGCTTCAAGGTGCTTGTTTTACTGAATTGAGGAAACTACTACACTAAAGATTTACTGCATAGTTTACTCATTTAGTAAAACTTTATTTAGTTTTACTTGACAGGAAACCTTAAGTAAACATTGTACCATTTTTTACTGTAGTTTTACAGGTCCGTTTTTTACACCTTTGTTTTACTCATGGTTTACTGAAGGGTCCAAATGTTGTTAGTTAACTATTAAATGCATACTAAATGTTTATTTGCGTACTAATTGTTTATTTAACATGGCTGATGAAGAAGAATCCCTCATAAGCGCCAGCATATCCAGTGTGCATACCACTGCACAGATTTATAACTGGTGTATTTTTTTACTTGATCACTCAGGTCCCAGGTCCTTCCAGAGAAAGACACAACTAGATAGTGACCCCACCATGAGTGTATAATGTCCCTCCAACGGCATTGATGAAAATGTAGCTACGTTAAATATTTGTTAGGCTATGTACTGTTGGTAGACATAGGCGGCACTGTGCATCGTGAACTACCGCCCTCAGGCCCTAAGTACTTCGCTGCGTTAGACGCTGGACCGTTAAAATAAGGTTATGTCCTCCCCAGCAGCCTCGCAAAGATACTGCATTATCTCATGGAAAACCCTTTTCCAGTTACGTGTAGGTAATTATCGCCAGGTTAAATAAGTTAAAAACGCTTTACCATATACGTAAAACTCTCGACTGGAAGTGGTCGTCTAAACTATTGTTGCGCGCTAGTCTACTGATTCGTAATACGGCTCAACCAGGTTAGCGAACTTTTTTCCAGATAAAGAACTGTAAAAATTATGGAACTTTTTCACTAAGTCTACTGGCAACGAGTTTCCACCCACTTGATCTTAGACTACCACACCCACTGAGTGCACCACGACGCGCTTCCACCCGCCCCCTTTCCTTAACGCCGCACGTGCGAAAAATTTTGTCGCCAAGTGAGGAGGCATCTGAGGTCGCCAAGCGAGGAGGCCCATCTGAGGTCGCCAAGCAAGGAGGCCCATCTGAGGTCGCCAAGCGAGGAGGACCATCTCTGCCTGAGATTGCTATCCTACTAAAATTGCTGATGCAATAGTAATTAAAGATGAACAGAGTTCTCATAGTGAGGGAATGTAGATTCGTGAGGGAATGTAGAGATTCGTGAGTTTAATTTAACAGAAAGTGATAGAAAAGTACTAGAAAGTAATGCTTGGTTGAATGACCAAATCATATACGCTTCTCAAAAAATGTTACAGCAAGAATTCCCATCGATTTATGATTGGCAGTCTACTCATTGTGATTACCTTAATGGGTTGTTTAAACCAGTGCCTAGGGATGGAAAATATATTCAGATTATGCTAACCAGAGGCAACCACTGGATCACAGTGTCCAACATCTGGAAAGACTTAGAAAGTGGGAACGCTGAATTTGTTGGTGTGTATGATAGCCTTCGCTGCTTATATTTGGGCCATAAAATCAAATGCAATGTTGCTGCTTTTGTTCGACCAGAATTAGGTGAACTTGAATTCAGAATTGTTAATGTTGATTGTCAACTTAATGTGAGTGAACTATAGCCCAGTATGATGGAATTACAGCCCAGTACGATGGAACTATTGCCCGGTACGATAGAACTACAGTCCAGTACGATGGAACCATAGCCCAGTACGATGAAACCGTAGCCCAGTACTATGGAACCATAGTCCAGTACGATGGAACCATAGCCCAATACGATGGAACAATAACCCAGTACGATGGAACCATAGCCCAGTACAATGGAACTATAGCCCAGTACGATGGATTCATTTGTGATTCCTAGAAACATGGCTCTTATATAACCAAACTGTGATAACAGCCCTGATGTGTCTGCAATATCACTCAACTTTAATTAGGTAAATGGTAATACAGAAGAAAATTTGGCATTTGGATTTGTAAGGCTCTACTTTAGTTCACCAACATGAAACATCATATCCACCTGATTATACCTTTACTTGGTCACATGTTAGTCCTCCACAATCTTGAGCAGCCCTACCAATCTGTGGTGCAAGCAGTCTCTTACAACTTGTAAGACCATTGCACCAATACCTATTGAGGCAGGCTACTTGAGCAGGAGTGAATTTTTTGGAGGAACTTGATTTGAGTAATTTTGAGGGCTCTTCTTCACCAGAATCAATGAAACTACTCCAGTCAGAATCATCAGCCATTATAAAATTGTGCACATTTTTCGCACGTGCATTAAGAAAAGGGGGCGAGTGAATGCGCGTCGTGGTGCACTCAGTAGGTGTGGTAGTCTAAGATCAAGTGGGTGGAGCATTTGTTGGAAGTCGTTGCCAGTAGACTTAGTGAAAAAGTTCCATAATTTTTACAGTTCTTGATCTGGGAAAAAGTTCACGAACCGGGTGAACTAGTAAACCTCGAGCTTCAGTGACGCCTTACCAACCACGTCAATTTGCCGACTAAGCGAACAGCTCGGGCTTCTTGTCTTAACAGCCGTGTCAATCTGCCTATACTACAAACAGAAGGCTTGGGCTGAAAAAGCATAGTCGGTACGAGGTTTATAACACTGGAAACGACTAAAGTGCAGCGAGGTGGGGGTAAAGAGCAAGTAATTTGGGGTGTGGCAGTGTGTAAAAGGGAGGTTCGGACGAACCAAGTCGAACCCTACTGGATCTGCCACTGCAATTGGTTTGAAGTATATTTCTTTTCCTTAGTCCATGTTACTGGAGAAGCATCCATTTCTGTGGAAAATTGGTATGAGGGGCCTTCCTTCCTTGATGATGAGGACTGGTGAGACAGACATCCCCTCCTTGATAGGGGGAAAATACCCATTTTATCTATAGATTTGTGAAAGAGACATTCCGTCCTTGAATGGAGAGAAGGTCCCCTTTCATCTATAGATTGGTGAGAGAGACATTTTGTCCCTGATTGGGGGGAAGGTCCCATTTCATCTATAGATTTGTGAAAGAGACATTCTGTGCTTGATTGGAGAGAATGTCCCATTTCATCTATAGATTGGTGAGAGGGACATTTTGTCTCTGGTTGGGGGGAAGGTCCCATTTCATCTATAGATTGGTGAAAGAGACATTCAGTCCTTGATTGGAGAGAAGGTCCCATTTCATCTATAGATTGGCAAGGGAAAAATTCCCTCTTGAATTTGGGAGAAGTCCCCATATCATCAGATATAGATTGCTTAACGAGACATTTCTTCCTTGTCAAATTGGAAGGTTCCATCTCCTCAGCGTGACTGACAACGTATTGCTTCTCTTTATGTTGTGCCACTGGACAAAGTTCCAGCTTTTTGGAACTCTGCTCCGTTTCATTGCCACTGGAAATGGTCTCCTTTTCTCACTGGACTTCCAATGTTTTCTCATCCTGTACCTTTTATGTTAAAAGATATTTGAAATGAAGAAACTAAAGGATATAAGCTATTGTTGTACATGCTTCACTAATAGCAGAACAAAAAAAAAGAAGAAAGAAGTTAAATAATTCCTAATTCATTTACTTTTCTACATAATCCTTGTAATCACGCAATTGTCACCGTCATAGTCATAGTTTCTCAAGGAGGCCTACATTATGTTATACATCATAATCGAAGTTAATATGAACACTGTTAAAATGGGGTGCTTAAATAACATCTCACCAGTTGTTTACCGCTAGCTGCTCTGCTTACTGCAGAGCAGAGCAGTAGGTAGAGTTCGGAGAGATAACAGCTGGCAGCTACTATGCTAAAGTAAACTTGCTAAAGTAAACTTGCTAAAGTTAACTTTCTGGCACTTCAATTGAATTTTAATTTTGGGCCGGAAACACGGAAGAATTCGCTTGACACCGAAAATGCTGATAAACAAAGTTGCTAGTGGAAACTGGGCAGGCCTCGGGGTAAACTGGGATCTAAAATAGTTTTATTAAACTGTTATATTTGTGTATATATTCTGTATAGGAATGCCCAGACATCGAGAAGGTTGTGGAGGAAATTGGGCAGAATAAAGCCTACGTATTGTGTTCATACTCACCTGATGGACGGCTGTATTATTTGATAGTGGACAGTGTATTTATGTTTTCCTGCGTTAACTTGCAGGATGCAATTATTGATTTAATTTGTTTTTATTACGTTTTGGATATTTCTTATCCAACAATGATGAACTCACTTTTATTATTTATTCAACATTTTATTTTTTGTTTAACTACAGGTGTTGTGCCTTCATGAGTCATCAATTTATGTTCTAAACTGCAATAATTTTTTTTTGTTTATATTATATCAAATGGTTTGCATGGGCCATGGTCATTTATGGGAAAAATAAAGTGTTGTGATGGTACCATAAAGGTGGTGCAGAGGAAGAATTACCACAACACTACCTAGGGTGTTATGATAAGCACCCTAAAGGTGTTAATTGTTATGCTACAGATAGTGTTACCAAAACACTTATTAGAGTGATAACATTACACTTCTGGCAGTGTCATGATTACCTGGCTGAAGCGTTAATTTCTCCTGGCACTGGGGAACGCTCAATTCAGTGTAACTGTAACACTCCCGTTTTAACAGTGTGTAGGTGCATGTCCAGTTGTGTCAAAGCATTGTGTGTTACAACCACTATCACAAAGAAAACTTTTAAATAACTTGTATTGCTTTGTTGTTGTTGTTTTCCCTTCAATTCAAGCAGTTGCAGAGAGTTGTTACTATGGCACTGAAGTGTATGCGAAATAAAAAAAACTGGACCTTATTTTCAGTAGCTTCAGTGTTAGAAGTCAAAATCATTCATATAAAAATAGTATAGTCTTTAGGCTCGCTCGCCATTTTGTGCTCAAGCACATCACTAGTGTTAACCCTGTAAGTGTCTCGCTGGCTACGCTAGCTCGCCAATAACATTACCCGATTTTGCATTATCCACCCCTAATACTGTCTCGATAGCTTCGCTTTCAATCAATTTTGAAAATCGGGGATATTTGTTTAATGTGGGACGTGCGCATGTCATTTTTTTTCACTTTGACCCTTATGTATTTTTGCGTTAGCTCGGTGTTCGACCCGGTCCCAAGCTTCACTGAACAGAATCCTCCCGTTTCGTGATCATTATCCGTATCATGCCGCTTTAAGTTGTTTTGTGGTGCAATTAAAACTCAAAATCTAGCCTGAGTTAGGTTTCTGTTCGAGTTATTGTTGGCGGTAAGTTAATGCGCTATTCTTAGTGTTATAAGCACTAAGCAGCAGTATTTGTTGAAAGTCCACTAGACTAGCTACAAACGTAAGTCTTGTGTATAGGTATGGCCAGTTGTGTGAAAGTATTGAGGGTTATAGCTCTACTTAGCTAAATAATATCACAAAGGACACCTTTAAATAATGTGTATTGTTACATTGCTGTTTATTCAATTCAAACAGTTGTGGTAAGTGGTTGCTATGGGTTTTAAATCCTTTACTGTATAAACGTAATTTAGAAATTCTACATTATTTTTAGTACTTTTGAGCGTTAGAAGTTAAAATCAATCATATAACAATAGTATAGTTTTAGGCTCGCTCGCCATTTGTGTTCAAGCACATCACTAGTTTAGTGTTTGATTTTTGTGTCAATTAGATTAGCGTACGTAAAGGTCGTCACGTATTTCTTGTTAGTGATTCTGTATTATTTGTGCTCCCAGGTGTGACCGGATGTATGCACCGTTTTGTGGCTTTCAGTTCCCATTAAATCTGTTCAAGACTTGAAGCTCAACTTTGATTGTCCCGGCGTCGCGGCTACATATATACCAGGCGCACCTACTACAAGGTCAAACGGGTGTGCTGCAAGCTTGGAGTGGGAATCCTGGTGGCAGAGCTATCGCGAAAAGGGATCAGAAAGGACTCCCCCAAATCACAACCTCATAAGAAGCGTTAGAAAAGAGAATAATTAGACTAGAGGAATAGCTACCATGACTTTTCTACCTACCACCATATTTTTCATGCACGCACTCTTTCATGCCTGCAAGTCTGAAGTGGTTCGAGTCACTCCCTATACTACAAATTCATGTCCCAATGGACAAGGATTTCAAAATGTTCGAGCTAAGACTGAAGTGGTGGACATACTTAATTCTTGTAGAGCTGAAGATGGATGGAGAAAAATACTAGACATAGATATGTCCAATCCAAGTGATAGCTGTCCTGAGGGACTCACTCTATACACAGGTCCTTTTCGATTATGCGGTCGCACTCGAAGTAATAATTATGACTTTTGTAACCACTCCATTGTAGCAGTCAATGGTCAGTTTTATACTAAAATTTGTGGAAGAATAAAAGGATACCAACAAAAAAACGGTATATTCGTTTTATGGTCGCACAAACATTGAACAATCATACTTGGGATGGAGTCAGTCTCACTTACGGTCCTTCAGGAAGCAGACAACACATTTGGTCATTTGTTACAGCTTCTAGTGCTGCTAATTGTCCTCCAGGTGCAACTATACCACCATTTAAAACAAATGATTACTTCTGTGACAGTGGAGCTTTTCCTAATGCTAATACACAAAATGAAATATACGTGGATTATCCTTTGTGGGATGGAATGTCTGGAGGTTGTGATGTCAGAATGCCGTAATATTAAATCTAAGGAGGCTTATACTATTACTCTAGGGAAGCTGAAGTAAGTACGTAATTCCATATTTGTTAGCTAAATATACAAAAATAACTCTGGCCTTTCTTTTATGTAGCTAAGAGCTTGTTATCAACAGTGACTGGTAAATTCAAATAGTCAGAATGGCTTTAATTCGATACTATGTAAGTTACCACTGCTCAAGAAAATGAGGTAAGAAAGTAATTTTGTATTTGTGTGCTAAAATTGATGGTCTTTTGTATTTGTAGCTGAGAGCTTGTTTCAACTTAAATTTGATACAAACTACAGAAGTTATCAATACTCAGGAAATTGTGTTTAGTAATTCCACATTTGTTGGCTTGAATTACAAATAATATCACTAATTTTTTGTTTATTGTAGCTGAATTTGTTCAAGAGTTACTGATAATTGAGATTATCAGAATGTCAGATGTTTAATACTACAAAAGTTAACAAATCAGGTAAGAGAGTGATTTTGTATTTGCTTGCTGAAATAAAAGGTCATAACTGCTATATATTTGCTTGCTGAAATAAAAGGTCATAACTGCTATTAATATAGTGTTTGCATGAACTAAGCTAAAACATAGTAACAATACATATTTTTATGTTACCTAACTGTCAGGCTGGCTCGCCATTTGTGCTCAAGCATGTCACTAGTTAGCGAGCGAGCGGAGCGAGCGAGACACTCTCAGGGGTAACACAATTGAAAATTGGGGATATGTGTTGGCGAGTGAGCGAAGCGAGCAAGACAGTATTAGGGGTGGATAATGCAAAATCGGGTATATGTTATATTTATATATGTGTGTATGGATGGTACATATGCCCCTTAAACGCGCGCGGGCAACTTTTTTCTCCAAAAAGCACAGCTTTTAAGGCTTGAAGTCTGAAACTACAGTATTAAGCAAACTTTACACTTAAGCTCCAAAGTGTGAGAAAATTCCTGCGAAAACGCTTGCTTTTCAAGAAACAAAAATTTGATTCGATTGGTTACTATGGTATTGAAGACCCTTTTCCAAACTGAATTTCAAAACTTCGCTGTTTTAGGGGCGATAGGGAGTGCCGATTGTTGGTTGTCAAGAGCCATTGGTAGTCAGAATGCCGTAGTATTAATGCTAAAGAATCTACTACTACTCGAGGGAAGCTGAGGTAAGTACGTAATTCCATATTTGTTAGCTAAATATGCAAAAATAGCTCTGGCGTTTCTTTTATGTAGCTAAGAGCTTGTTATCTACAGTGACTGGTATATTCAAATAGTCAAAATGGCTCGAATTTGGTACTACAAAAGTTACCATTGCTCAAGAAAATGAGGTAAGAAAGTTATTTTGTATTTGTGTGCTAAAATTGATTGTCTTTTGTTTTTGTAGCTGAGAGCTTGTTGTCAAGAATTCACTGTAATTCAGATAGTCAAAGTAACTTCAATTTGATACTACAGAAGTTATCAATACTCAGGAAATTGAGGTAAGTTATTTCCATATTTGTTGGCTAAAATTACAAATAATAACACTGGTTTATTTTTTATCCTAGGTGACAGCTTGTTCAAGAGTTACTGGTAATTGAAATTATCAGAATGGCAGATGTTTGATACTACAAAAGTTACCATTAATCAGGTAAGAGAGAGATTTTGTATTTGTTAGCTTATATAAAAGGTCATAACTGCTATTATAGTTTTTGCATGAACTAAGCTAAAACATAGTAACAATACTGTAGTTTTATGCTACCTAACTATCAGGCTCACTCGCCATTTGTGCTCAAGCACATCACTAGTTGGCAAGCGAGCGGAGCGACCGAGACAGTATTAGGGGTGGATAATGCAAAATCGGGTATATGTTATATGTATATATGTGTGGGTGGATGGTACGTATGCTCTTTAAACGCGCGCACGGGAACTTTTTTCTAAAAAAAAAAGGCTTTTTAGGCTTGACCCCAGTTTATTCTGAAACTACAGCATTAAGCAAGCCTTACTTTATACTTAAGCTCCGAAGTGTGAGAAAATTCAGGTGAAAACACTTGCTTTTCAAGAAACAAAAAGTTGATTCGACCGGTTACTATGGCATTGAGGACCCTTTTCCAGACTTAATTTCAAAACTTTGCCGTTTTAGGGGGGATACGGAGTGCCGATTGTTGGTTGTCAAGAGCCATTGGTAGTCAAGATGCCGTAATATGTATGCTAAGGAAGCTATTACTACTCAAGAGAAGCTGAGGTAAGTACGTAATTCCATATTTGTCAGCTAAATATGCAAAAATAACTCTGGCCTTTCTTTTTTGTAGCTAAGAGCTTGTTGCCAACAGTGACTGGTAAATTCAAATAGTCAGAATGGCTCATATTTGGTACTACAACATTGAACACTGCTCAAGAAAATGAGGTAAGAAAGTTATTTTGTTATCACAGAGCCGGTCCTTCGATTACTATTTCGAAACCAAGTGTTGGGATTTACGACCCCATCATTTTTGGTCTTTCGAGCCGGATAATTGTTCTTTGCGTATAGAAGAACGTTCCAGTAAATGTGCCCTCCATAGCACATTGGCTTACCTATAGCCACTCAAAACTTTCCTTACATCCTGTCAACTCGGCTCTTCAATAGCCACTCTATTCTCTTTCACTCGTAATCTTGATTCTTTACTGCCACTTTGATATTCCTCAACAAATATCTACCTACCTACAAAAATTCAGTTATCCGTTACGATCACTGTATATACAGTTTCTAACTTTCTTTGAATTCAAATTCACTGACTGCTTGTTCCTGTTACCATGACATCGCTCCACGAACAATTGGAACAAATTCAAATTCTTACTGACGTGGAATCTATAAAGAAGAGGCGTACCATACAGCGAGCACAATTCACCAGGGTTTTTCGAAAATTCAAGAAACTCGAAGACAAAGCTCTTTACGACCTTCGTATGGTGGACCTGACTCGTATATTAGATAAAATCAAACCTCACGTAACTCTCCACAAAGCCCTGCAAAATAAGTACGATGAAGTTTTGGCAGAAAATCCCGATCTTTCAGAACTCTCCTCAAATGAAGCAGAGGATGAAGCAAGACTTGAAGAATACCAAGACATTATATTCAATATAGAAGAAATGATTTCAAAAATGAAGTTCTATCAGGAAGGAGTTATTTTATTTCAAACCATTAAAGAAATTAATAATTCTGACACTCTACTTGCTCCTTCAGTCATATCCAGAATCGCTCGACTGGACTCTCTTGAACAGTACTTAAAGTCTATTGGATTATGTTCATGATGAGGATATACACACTATGTGTGCAGAACTGCATGATGGGAATGCTTCATCTTACACGAGCTATAGCTCAAGCTCAAGAGGCTAACTGTCCTATTTCAACATCTACACAAGTCACAAAGCCAGAAATAATAGTCAATTCAAGGTCTTCCAGACTAAAAGTGTCACTGCCAAAGTACGATGGCTCTCCTCTAGAGTGGAGGTATTTCTCGGAGTTATTCACAACCGTCATAGACGAGGATTCCACTCTGCGTGACTCTGAAAAGACTTGTCTCCTTCTCGAGTCGATGGATACTCCGGAGACTAGGGAGGTAGTAAAAGCAGCATCAACAGGCTCTAATAGCTACAACGCTGCAATGAAAGCTCTCCAGAGAAAGTATGGCCTAAGTCAAAACTAAACCTGCCGCAGTCTTTGCCTCCACTGGTGTTGACTTTGCCGGCCCCTTCCAGCTCAAGCTTGGCCATACACGGAAGCCCGTCATCATTAAGGCATACGTTTGCATATTCGTGTGCATGGTGACGCGAGCAGTTCACCTAGAACTGTGCTCCAGTCTGGACACACAGGAATTCTTGGCTATCTTTCGCAAGTTTTGTAACAGAAGAGGCACACCCACAGACGTCTACTCAGACAATGGCTCCAATTTCGTCGGATCCAAGTCAGAGCTCAAAGCCATCCAAAGACTGCCTAGCCCATCAGAGAACTCCATCTCTCATCTGTCGACTACCCAAGAGGTCAAGTGGCACTTTATTCCTCCACGCACACCTCATTTCGGGGGTTTGTGGGAGGCCGGAGTAAGGTCGATGAAAATCCAGCTCAGGAAACTCATCACACCACACCCTCTCCGTCGTGACGAGCTGGACGCCATTCTGACTGAGATAGAGGCCATCCTCAACAGTCGGCCCTTAGCTGCTTTAGGATCAACCTATCCAGACTCGGACTTGGTCCTGACGCCCGGACACTTTATTGTAGGCAGACCTCTCAAGGCACCGCCCACCAAGGCAGCCAGCACTGGAAACATTACCCACTTACGGCGCTGGATGCTCGTACAACGTCTGCAACAGGACCTCTGGGAAGAAAGCCTGCTACCTTCAATCGCTCCTGGCACGAACACGGTGGAATGACAGCTCTCAGATCAAGGTTAACGACCTCGTGTACGTGAAGGACGAAACGCTCATCACTCGGCGATGGCCTTTAGCAAAGGTAGTGGCTACCCACCCAGGTCCGGCTGGTCGTGTCAGGGCAGTGGACATCCTCTGCGGGGGAAGAACATACAAAAGGGACATACGACGACTGGTTCAACTAAGATGTCTCGGAGCTGCCCCGCCCCCCCAGTATGTTCAGGACACCTGAACAACCGCCAGAACTTCCTAGGATTTCCGAACTCTAAACACACACACAGTGTTTCATACAGGGGGGGGGAGCCCTGGGATCTCCCCCCCCAAACCTCTGATCTCCCCCCCCAAACTCATTTCTTTACACAAACTTTTATAATAAAATAATATACCAATTACAGTCTAACGCCTATTTTTTTCTTTAAAAATGTCCAGAATTTCATTAAAATTAACTTCACTTAAGTCTGGGCCTTCAATGGTACATCAAGGTGAGTGAGTCAAGACAAGCGATTCCTTAGCCTGGTCTTTATCATCTTCATGTGACTAAACGATTTTCAACAGTTGCTGTTCCAACTGGAAGTGCTAGTAAAATTTTGGCCAGATTATAAACTTCTGGAAAAATTTCACTGAAAATTCTCCCCCCCCAAACTGAAAATCCTGTATGAAACCCTGACACACATTTTGTCTCTGGTTTGCTCCCTCACCACATAATGACATTCATTGAGATAGAAACCCAATGCTGGTGTATCATCTTGCATCTCATAAATATGTCTTGTGAATTGCATGTCTTTAACTTTTTCCATCTACCCAAAGGTCAAACCATACTTGCGCTTGCGACTATAGCTCTCAGTCTGCCCAGGCCTGCAACGATGACGACAAAGTATTCGTCTTCCTGGCAGCTGTTAGCTCGCATTGGCGGTGGTTAGCTAGATGGAGTGGCGAAGGTTCTGGTCCTTCGAATTGTTAGCTCAAGGGTCAACAAGGCTTGAGGATTTACAACCCTCAAACACAACTGCTTGAGCTAGTTCATGATTTACCTGCAACACACGATCGTAACTGACTGAGACACCCAAATTATATAGTACAAGAGGTGGCTCTCGTTCCTTTTGGTGCTTCGTACCAGTAGTAACCACGGAAGAATATCGTCTTGTCTGGAAATAAATGAGTTGAGCTATTGAGAGAGAGGTTTGTTCCTTAGGATCGTCTTGTACTCTCTCACTTGATCCATACAACAAATTGGTCACAAAAAGCTTAAGGCTTGTGGATAAAGACGTACGCTGACAATTAGGTGGAAACTGCCCACTAAAAGGCAACAATATTCAAGACAAAATCTCCCTTCTTAAAATCTTTAATGCATTAGCCATAGCAAGTGCCTCTGAATTGTAATCAAGTGAAGGTAAAGCATCTTTGAGGATTTTTTTCATGCCTTCGTTGAATATGTGACAGTGCCTAGGAAAAGGGACCTTTTACGTACAATCAAAAATGTACAGTAGAGCCCAAACACCGACAAAAAACTTTTTTTTTTGGTTTTTTTTTTGCCCACAGGTATCTCCTACCCTTTAGCTACACTGACACCAAATTTGAGTGGCTGAAACCGTTGTTAAAAGTCCGAGCGCCCTGTTTAAACACAGTCACCTTTTACTCTCTATTTTGACCTTCCGTGCGTGCACTGAAATCCAACCCGCGAGTAATTGAAAATCGTGGGCGAATTCAATTTGTTGCCTAGCAACAAATTACCCCTACCTCGGATAATCGCGGGTAAATATTCTTATAAGTTTTTGTTAGCATTGCAGCAACAGAATAGAAATAGTAAATGTGAATAATCAAGCTATATAGGTTGATGTTGCTATTTATCTTGTAGTTGGAGCCTGCAGACCTGGAGACTCCTGGGACTATTTTTGTGAAGACAATAGAAGAATCAGCAAGTCTCTGACTGGACAAAGGTTTCAATGATGATGAGGACTTCTGTCACACTACAACAAGAGAAGGCAACACATTTTGAAAGTCCATCATTTTTGTTCAGATTCCTATTGTTCATTTGTTCCACAACAGGCAACAAGCTGGCTGCAAGACAAATATAATCCTAAACTTAGTTAGCCAGTGAACTAACAAACCAAGCTAGTTGATCATTTCTAAAAGAGTGACTGTATCAATGACTTACTGTAACTATCAAACTGTTGGAAACAGAAGAAAAAAAAAGAAAAAAAGAAGCACAAAACGGCCTGCAAAACTATGTCTATAGGCATCCAGTGACATACCTGTCTAGTACTCTTACACAATGTAGGGTCTAAACTGAGTAAGGCCTCCCCCATCAATGAAGTAAGCGGCCCCAACTATAACTTACTGCCGTTCAGCTGATCGCCACCATTTTCCAAGCATAAGTAAGTCTTACGTAACCCGTAACGCGGACTTCCGGTTAGATTACGGAATTCAACGTTAACTCCGCGAGAAATTGAATAAGAAGTTTTAATTGCAGTTTTCTCGAAATAACTGTGCTCAAGATGGTCAGATTGCCGCTCGTATATTTAGTGAACCAAGGAGCGCCTGCCTATAAACTTGATATCAAAATACTCCATAAGAAGTGCTCTACACATTGGTATGAATAACTCATTTTTCATTTTTTTACGGAAAAGGTCCCTTTTCCTAGGCACTGTCACATATGATTAGGACACTCTTTCCCATCAGACTGCTCCTGACACGGGTCAGAAAAATGATCCAGTATAATCGTGTTTAATTAGTAGTTATGTTACCCCACGTTTTGTCAATAGCCGTTGTAACATATCATATAACTCCGCAAGCCGGAAAATATAGTTTCCAGTTTCCACATTTTCTTCTATTTATGCAAATAGGTCAGCATAACTTTGAGCTTTAATTATTTCAACCTCATGGGAGCAAGCATCATGTTCAGCTCTTTGCATGCTCCTGTATTTGCTTTTATATGCAGATAGACAATTATAGTAGTATTTTGCCTCTATTGCTATAAGGTCACCACCAGCAATTCTGGCCAACAACTCAGCATCCTGTAACTCAGTAGCCATTAGTCGCAAGTCATTATCTAATCATAGTGGCACAGGCATGGAGAATACCAGTAATTTTGGCGCAAAACATACCACTCTCTTGCTTTGCCATACCCATCGACATCCTTTGAATTTCCTTGGTCCCCCCTCACTTTGACCAAATTCAAGGTTCCTTTTCTTGCCCAATAAAATTTTAAGTTTAGATGGAGCAAATTTCAGATGGCAAGATTTATGCCATTAGCCTTATGAGCCATGAACTCTTCAGGTGATTGTTCACCAGAAAATTGGAACAGGTAGTGACTTAGTCTAGAAATCCTTTGAAAGACTCCAGAAAATTTCTGTAGATGTCAGCTCCATTCTTCTGCTTGCTGTCAGCTGGGCACTTCAGAATCCCACCACCATCACCACAGATAACACACACTTCCCAATCCATCATTTGCAGCACACCACAAGAAGCCATGTGTATTTTATTTGCGCTTTTTTTTATTTTCGCTATACAAAGTTAATGTATCGCGAAAATATAAATGTTCGCGCATATCACAGCATATTATTAGGAATCTGTTGCAAACAAATTCTCTCATTCTGCATTTGTTTTAGGTCTTACTGAACAGCACCCCTTCTGGAATAATACTATATACTGGTAAGATTCACTGTACCAAAACTTGGACTTTAGACCAGCACGTAACTATAATACAAAAAATGGTCCACAATCTACCTCACTATAGTATGTATCTAGTAGCAGCAACAGTGAGAGCAGCATACAGTACTTGTCCTGGGCCCATGCATCTCACTCGCCTTCTCTTCCCTTCTTCACGCCCCCTCCCACATCCCTTCCCCACCCCAAAAGTTGTTCATAGAAATGATTCTCCAATGTGTTAGAGTAAATGGTAGCATTGTATTACTAGTTAACATATATGATCGGCGTGACAACTCAAGGCAGCACTAAGAGGTTACTAACTGAAGAAACCTTGAATACTATGTTAGTTAGACAACTTTATTCTGAAAATGCAGTCTGCTTGTAAGCTAATAACATTTTTATGACAGTGTCAGTGATAGGTTTAGTTGCCCTCAATACTCCAGTAGATTTTTCTTCAAACAAGGATTGAATCATCACTGGAAACATATACATGGCATTTCCTTGCACACTCTTGCATCTCAACCTGTAACAAAGAAGGGAAAGTAATCACATGTTACCAAAGGTCCAGTGCTCCTTTCAGGAATGCAATGTTGTTTTCATTACAGTATAGTACAGCACTTGACGTTACACGACTCATTTCAACTCAATAAAGGTCTTGATAATAAGATTTGTAGACTGGTGTGCTTGAGCACAAATGGCAAGCGAACCTTAAACTACACTATTGTTAAACGATTGATTTTAACTACTAATACCCAAGCTACTAAAATAAAGTCGAGTTTTTAAATAACATATATACGATAAAGGGGTTTCACTGCCATAGTAACTGCTCCCCACAACTGTTTGAATTGAAAAAGAAGCAACAAAATCAAGTCACGTCATTAAAATTTTTGTTTGTGATATTCTTAGTAGTAGTTGTAACCCACAATACTTGCACATAACTGAACATACCTACACAAGACTAACCTTCGTGGTTAGTCTAGTGGACAATGAATTTTCAAGTAAATACTGTTGCGTAGGGCTTATAACTGTGACAAATAGCATATTAACTTACCACCACCTCTAACTCGAATAGAAATGGAGCTTTCATAAGTTGTTGAGTTTTAACTGCACCTGCAAAAGAATTCAAAGCAGTAAACAATTCAAATTCTAGGGTGATAATGGGTAATGATCGCTAAACCGGAGGATTCTGTTTAGTGAAGTTTGGGACGGGGTCGAACACGGAGCAAACACAAAAATATGCGAGGGTCAGAGTACAAAATGACATACGTACGTCCACACACATATAAACTAGTGGTGTACTTGAGCACAAATGGTGAGCGAGCCTGATAGTTAGGTAACATAAAACTAAGTATTGTTACTATGTTTTAGCTTAGTTCATGCAAACACTATAATAGCAGTTATGACCTTCTATTTCAGCAAACAAATACAAAATCACTCTCATACCTAATTAATGGTATCTTTTGTAGTATCAAACATCTTCCATTCTGATAGTCTCAACTACCAGTAACTCTTGAACAAGCTCTCAGCTACGATAAAAAAATAAACCAGTGTTATTATTTGTAATTTTGGGACTTTGGGTGGCCACGCCACTTGCTGTGACGAAAGGCCTCTTCTCCTGCGAGTTCCTAGCCTGGTTCCAGGAGCTTTGCTTGCATGGCTGACAGTGCCTGCTTAGTGTATCCTGAGTCTGCCAGGTGTGCATGACCGCTTAGCGGCAGCAAGAAATTTACAAATTTGTATTTGGATGTGTATGTGCATGTTCTTAGATGGACACTAATTGGTGGAGTTGAGGAACTATGAGCACGTGTTGGAGGATGTACTATGCTAGATGTTTGAACACAGCCATGTGAGGCACCACTGTCATGTTCATAAGAGCTACAGGTATGTAACTGGGATATATGTTTTTGTTGCATTTTATTAATGTTTTCTCTTTTTATCAGGCTGTAACGATGACAATGAAGTGATTTCAAGAAGTAAATGAAGACTATCTCTAAGTACAAGTGACATTTGTACACGTCTATCGAACATTAGATTTTTCTTTTTTTCTTTTTGTGATTATTTTACTGTTGATTATCTTTTGTTGGATTGTGATTATTGCATGTCTATTAAATGAATTAAAAAAATTAAGGAAGTCATAATATGATCAGCTGGTAGTAGTTGAACCTAGTATTCCTGTCTGCGACAGATTGACTGACGACAGATTGACTGATGACACATTGACTTACTGACAGATTGACTGACTGATGACTGACTGACTGATGACTGACTGACAGACAGATTGACTGACTGACAGCAGATTGACTGACGATAGACTGACGACAGATTGACTGACGACAGATTGACTGATGACAGATTAACTGACTGACTGATTGACTGGACTGATGACAGATTAACTGACTGACAGATTAACTGACTGACAGATTGACTGACAACAGATTGACTGAAAGACAGATTGACTGACTGACAACAGATTGACTGACTGACGATAGATTGACTGACGACAGATTGACTGACGACAGATTGACTGACAGATTGACTGATGACAGATTGACTGATGACAGATTAATTGACTGACAGATTGACTGATGACTGAGTGACGATATATTGACTGACGACAGATTGACTGACAGATTAACTGACTGACAGATTGACTGACGACAGATTGACTGACGACAGATTGACTGATGACAGATTGACTGACGACAGATTGACTGATGACAGATTGACTGACTGACAGATTGACTGACAGATTGACTGACGACAGATTGACTGACGACAGATTGACTGACTGACAACAAATTGACTGACTGACGATAGATTGACTGACGACAGATTGACTGACTGACAGATTGACTGACTGACAACAGATTGACTGACTGACGACAGATTGACTGACGACAGATTGACTGACAGATTAACTGACTGACAGATTGACTGACGACAGATTGAGTGACTGACTGACTGACAGATTGACTGACGACAGATTGACTGATGACAGATTAACTGACTGACAGATTGACTGACGACAGATTGACTGACTGACTGACGACAGATTGACTGACTGACTGACGACAGATTGACTGACTGACTGTCGACAGATTGACTGACGACCTGTAGTCACTGGTCACACGAGAACCTCATCACTACCTCTTGTCACTGGTCACATGAGAACCTCATCACTACCTCTAGTCACTGGTCACATGAGAACCTCATCACTACCTCTAGTCACTGGTCACACGAGAACCTCATCACTACCTCTTGTCACTGGTCACATGAGAACCTCATCACTACCTCTAGTCACTGGTCACATGAGAACCTCATCACTACCTATAGTCACTGGTCACATGAGAACCTCATCACTACCTCTAGTCACTGGTCACACATAAGAACCTCATCATTATTTCTAGTCACTGGTCATATGAGAACCTCATTACTACCTCTAGTCACTGGTCATATGAGAATCTCATCACTACCTCTAGTCACTGGTCACATAAGAACCTCATCCTTATTTCTAGTCACTGTTCATATGAGAACCTCATTACTACCTCTAGTCACTGGTCATATGAGAACCTCATCACTATCTCTAGTCACTGGTCACGTAAGAACCCCATCACTACCTCTAGTCACATGAGAATCTCATCACTACCTCTAGTCACTGGTCACATGAGAACCTCATCACTACCTCTAGTCACTGGTCACATAAGAACCTCATCATTATTTCTAGTCACTGGTCATATGAGAACGTCATTACTACCTCTAGTCACTGGTCACATGAGAACCTCATCACTACCTCTTGTCACTGGTCACATGAGAACCTCATCACTACCTCTAGTCACTGGTCACATGAGAACCTCATCACTACCTATAGTCACTGGTCACATGAGAACCTCATCACTACCTCTAGTCACTGGTCACATAAGAACCTCATCATTATTTCTAGTCACTGTTCATATGAGAACCTCATTACTACCTCTAGTCACTGTTCACATGAGAACCTCATCACTACCTCTAGTCACTGTTCACATGAGAACCTCATCACT
>WLWD01006259.1_pt1 | contig 61923 bp, 60 predicted proteins | sample 6712731 | NCBI WGS metagenome assembly WLWD01 (sample SAMN12718690, study PRJNA576275) | sponge metagenome | isolation source: marine sponge | host: Mycale hentscheli | place: New Zealand: South Island, Marlborough, Capsize Point | collected 2014-11-01 | reverse complement strand
TATGCGTGTGTCACAACTCTGGACAATCAGAATCAACAACACTTCCCAGCATGAGCAGTCAGTAATTCCATCTCCCACAGCAACTAATATCCAGTAGCCCTGCCCACTACTTACTCTGCCCCGCCACTGCTTACTCTGTCTTGACAACAGGCAGCCAGTACACAAGTCGTCCGCCTACCACTAAGAACCGGGCAGCAAACTTCACCAGGTCCACCAGCAGCTCTGACATCTTGTAGCTCTTCTGCTCCGGGTAATGGCAATCCAAACTACATGAGACCCAACATATAGTTAACTACACACAGGATGCTGTTCACCTCACTATTCTGTAGGGACGGGCTTGACCTCAGACTTGGAACCAACCTTCTTCATGCCTTCTCTGATTCCATACGGAGCTGATTTGCAATGAAAGAACAACAACAAACAAAACATTTGTTATGATCAAAGCCAGTCACGGGGAGCAATAAGATTAAAAAATACTTTCTTCAATAAGAGAACATTTAAAAATGGATGGATACACACAATTGATTTCTACTAACGAAATAAAATGAACAACTCAACTCAACAGGCAAATATTGTTTTAGACTTGGACATTGCCAGCTGTACTTCAAAGAACTCTAGGACATAATTCTTTCATTTGACATCAATTAAAAATTAATTTAAAACAGAATAGAACAGAACTGGAACAGTAGTCCAACTTACGGTCGGTAAGGATGGCATCGAACATCTCCCCCTCCCTCCATGGGTATCGCGCAGCATCTGCTACCATCATGTCCACGTATCGGCTCTCCAATGAGTACTGCTTCAAGTTAGCCAACACACTCTCATCTTCACCTGCAACAACAACAACAACAACACACACACACAATAATGTACACAGGACATGGCATTGACAGACTTGCCTCTTTCTCTGGTAGACACATTAGCTCGAGATGTAGAACCTAAATTATAAAAACCAATTTTGAGACAATATCAGCCCCCCCCCCCCCAATTGAGCTACTATATCATAGTAGGATGCAGTTATTGAGAAATGGTATAAGTTAGAGATAGGAGAGGCAGAGTGGTAGCCACGTGGAGTTGGAACAAGAATTCCGAGTAATCAAGCAATGCGAGTTAAAAATAACATAGCCTTAAAGTATAGCATGTGGAATGAACAAACTTCGCAGCTAAAATGGAATCACAATACGTAATGTCATTACAAGACTGACTAAGATCTATACATTGGAACTGAATAACTGAGATCTATACATGGAAACTGAATCTTTCATTCAATTATTTAATAATGGAACAATCAATTTTCTTGTAATTCAAATGTTACCTTTTCCATGTACGATATTCCAGTCTAAATCTGCTCCGAGCACATGAGCACCAAAATAGGCAGAGGGAATCAAAATACCTCCTACACACACACACACACACACACACACACACACACACATGGACAATAGGGTCTCTTCTGCAATATTACCTTACCTGATCCTGCAAATGGATCCAAAACCAAGTCAGCTGATTTCACCTGAACAACACACACGCACATGAATTGACATGGGTGAATAATATAGTACATGTACATTTCTCATTAGACAGACATTCATGTGACGTAGTGTCACGAAAGGACAATACAACGTCTCTTTACCCGGACATTAGAAACAGACACCACTTCTTCCAGGCAGCTAAAAAGGGACAAAATTAAAGGAGTAGGTTGGTTAACATTATTTCTGTTGTTTGCTTCACTTCGTTATTTTAGTAAAGCTGATTGAAAATATCTTTCAATGATTTAGTCATTCTCGGCTGAAATGATTATAATAATAGCAACACCAGGCAGAGGTAAGAGTTGTAGACAGAGCCAGTAAGAATCGTGAGTTAAAGATCAAGGAAGCTCTACACATACAGATGACACCTGACAACCACAAGTTTAACAGAGACATAGGTTTAGAGCTTCCAGGATGCTGGCTGTCCATGCTGTGTGCAAATCACACTCCAGGATATAATAAACAGTAAGCATACCCTCCAGAAATCTTGCTGTTTTACATTGAGTTTACTATAGCACCATGGAGAGTTTGACCTCAGTTGACCTCTGAAGAGGACTTCAGCAAGAAGTCAAAACGTCGGGTTAAGTTTTAATTAACATAACATTGGCTGTTAGAATGAGAAAATTTGCTATTATGAAAATATCTTATTTCAGAGTTATGATCACTTTTGAAGTTACCGGCACTTTCCCATGCCAAGGTGGCCACCCACCCATAGGTTCTGCAGTACAACAAGTATGGTTTCAATGAAGAGTTAAACACAGAGACCTTGGCTTGGTTTGCCATGAGGAAGGCAAGTAGGGGGTCCATGGTAGTGTTGCCAATGAACTGTCTGTCTTTGATACTGAACTCATTTACCAACTCTCTCTTCCCCCAATCCACCACACGACCAAAGAATACTCTGTAGGGCTCATCAGGTGCGTCCTCAGGCACATTCCCGTAGTCCTCAAGAACATTGAATGTATGCTCTGCATCATTCAAATCCACTCGACCGTTGAATGGCAAGTATGAGATATTCTACATGTGCAAAAAAAACAAAAAACGAAACAAAAAACAACAACAAATAACTATAAAAAAAAATTTCCTAAAAAGTCGCATGGTGTATGTTTACCTTGAAAATCTTCTTCTGCCTCCCTGAGGAGCACTTCTTGTTGTAGGAATGTACTCTGAATCTAAATGAGTAATCTGTTCTGGTGTACGGTGCCTAGTAGACAAAGAATGTCACGCTTGCTCTAGTGAAGTTTGAGGGGGAAAGAGTGAGACACACATACCATGGCTGCTTCTGACACATTCTTCTGAATAGACGTTTTCAATTCATCGTAGTTCCTGCCCCACCCCCACAGCTCAACCATGGACCTAATAGACCAGCAAAGGTTGTGAAGATAACATAGAAACACATAAGGAGCAAAAGAGGATATTGTCAGTGGAAATGCTTGGAATATGCCAAGATAGTTGAAGAGATGTTATAATTCGTGCTAGCTATATAATTGTGCTACACACCTTTATATTTGCACTTTTTACTTATTCTCTTGAAGTTAACTTCACACTATTCTATTGTGCTTGATAAATTTCAACTACACACATTATAGCTTATAACCTACACATAGCAAGTCCTAGTTGATACAACAATGAAATGCCCAGAGGCGTGATAACTAGAACCACATCTTTAACCAGTGTAACATACGCAATACCTGAGAAGTAAAGACCTTCTGACTATCTCTTTAGCTGCATCTTCTGACGCCAGTTGAACAACAAGAAAAGGATTCTAGAAGGAGAATTCAACGTGTGTCGTGTCATTTAAGTCATTACATCAAACATTTTCAACTAATATTTATAACTCCTTTACCAGTTTATTTTCAATTAATGTGATCAAATTAAATGTGCCTGCTATATTTTAAATCTTGCCAGAATGAACAAGAGAACTAACAGAAACACTGCAATTTAAGTGTCATGGACATCTACTAGCTGGACTACCAACAAGCCAGAGCTATGTCATCCATCTTGAAGCAGCCACACCCACCGATCCTTACACACTCAGTGAAGCACACAGATTCTTGTGGGGCAACAGAAGTATAAAGGAGGAAGATTAAAAATAAAATAAAACAGAATAGAGAGATGGAATGAACATTGACTTTATTGAATGCAGCAAACACTAATGTAAAGCCACAGTAAACCAATATAGTTACGTTCTGCCGTAAAACAAACTCTCCTCTAGTTTAATGGTCGTATTTTCTTTTCTTTTTGTTTTCTTTGTCTGGTTGATGTCTTCGATATTTGTCAATGTTCATTAAACTTTCATCGTTTCTAAGTTTATTATTTCATTGTTGGTTTAGTCTGATTGTTTAGATTTGTTGAGTTATCCAGTGTCTATTTACTTATAGTTAGCTGATCTATTTGTTGAGTTATCCAGTGTCTATTTACTTATAGTTAACTGATCTATTTGTTGAGTTATCCAGTGTCTATTTACTTATAGTTAACTGATCTATTTGTTGAGTTATCCAGTGTCTATTTACTTATAGTTAACTGATCTATTTGTTGAGTTATCCAGTGTCTATTTACTTATAGTTAACTGATCTATTTGTTTAGCCTGCATACGTTAAATTTTTAACTTTATCACTTTGATTGTCTGGTCCTCCAAAATCTCACCACTCTGAAGTGCATGTGCTGTAGCCTCATCATAACGAAGGAAACCTCCTCAGAAAATTGACATCTTTGGCTGACAAGGCTCTTGTGTAATACTTTCAGGAACTTCTATAACTATTCTTCAACACTCTCGTCAGCATACACCCGTAGAACAAAAGTTTGCAGAAAGCAGCTGAGAGGAACGGGGAATGCATTAGTGACAACTTTAAAGTGGGTGTGGTAAATTGTATTTTAGTAGGAATTATTTGGCTGCTAAAATTTTGTGCGGCCTAAACCAGACCAGCCGTAGTGCTTACTATAGCCTTGCAGTAGTGTAAAGGGAGAATTGCTAGTGCTTTGCATTCTCAGCGACCATACTACTACCAAGATTTTTGATATCACATACACGTTTTGATTTTTCTAAAATCTTTATTTTATCCTTTGGAGTAGAGGCCCTAGCAGTTACGCTGGCCTTGGTGAGGGAATTATATATTAAATGGAGTTCTTTCTACACCAGGAAAGGCTGAATGTGATGCATTACTTAGCATTCTTTTCAACTCACAAGTTCTAACTGACAATTTCTATTACACCTCTAGCAAATTACAATAAGGTACTTACTCGATTAGAATATGAAGTTACGTCATACTTAAGGGAGCATCCAGCGAGAGAAGCCAGAGACTCCAACTCCTAAAAATATAAATGAATTCATCATTAATCTAACTCGTAGATTCCGCCCTACCTGTACTCTAAAGTCCGGGTGCTCCTGCAGAAAGTGGCACAAGAAATTTTTTGAAGCTCGAACGCACTCTTTCAAAGCCATTTATCGAATTGGGTTGCAACAAGCCGTTAGAATATGGTAAAGGGTCTGGCTTTCAAGGTCACTCTCTTAGCCCTGCTCTGTTGAGTAATTCTTCTTTCTCTTCACCTTTCGGACAGAAATAATGCAAGTATTATTCTAGACTTACTACACTGCACTCGGGACTCAGTTGTTGTTCTCATTCATATTACATTTATATTTAGCTATGTGCTTTATTAATGCAGTCATTTGAGAGATTGGATTTCCATCATTTGCCGTATCTTTCGTCACAATATCATCACAGACAATTGATCCAACACTCTTTTTTATATTATAATAAAAATAAAGTGACACAATGTGTGATAATAATAATAATAATAATAATAATAAGGGTGAACACTCATGAATGTTAAAGTAATCTGGATAATACCACTGTAATAGCAAACAAGCTAGCGCAAGCAATTCAATTAGACTTTCATTCTGTCTGTATGTAGTTATCATGTTATTTGTGCTGTGGGTATTGAAACGGAAACAAAAAATTGGAAAGGGTTGCACCAACCCTGCAACATACAAACAACCTAAATATATTGTAATGACTCCTACATCTTGTTACATGTACATGTACATGTGTGAACAAATTTCCTCTCTACATTTTTTACAGTGTGTTGTTCGTGTACGTGTGTCCACCGCGTTTTCCTTCAAGCGCCCACGGTTAAATAGGAACTCCTCTGTATACTCCTAGCGAGTAAGTATAGTGGGTGCTAGTAAGTACAGTATAGTAGGTGCTAGGAAAATTAAAGAGATGCTTTAGAAAATGTGTGGAGAAAAGTGGCTTGAGTGTTAGGCACTCCGTATCCTCTGAAACTAAGGTTATTTTACACAAATGAAAGTTAGCGAATTATAGCTCGCACATTTGATTCCAGTATTTCAAATCACTCTCTCCCGGGGCGTGGTAATAGGCGTGGCCTACGCTGATTCCTTAGTTTCGCCTAGCAACCCAATAACAGCTTGGATTCACGCTCCTGACGGGCCTGGCCGATTGGTTTTAACGGGCCAGCGTCGGAATGCACCGGAGAGAGTAAGTTGTTCTGAATCTTTTATTGACTGAAATTTAAAATTGTGTGCTGTTTCGATATAGCCGAGGTAGCCTTTTGGCGAACTACAATAGTTTGCGAGATGAGCATTTGGCTACATTCAATTCTGATCCCAAACGGTTGAGACACTTTAAACAGATGGGACTGGTAAGAGTTCAAGAATTTATTAAAGTCAATAATTTATGTTACAGTATTCTGTCTAGGTTTCAGGTGACAATATTATTCTTGATGAGCAATCGATTAGAGAGAACATGGTTCGTAGACAACAGCAGAAGCAGGCCAATGGAATGTTGGCTGATTCAGTTGTTACTCGAGCCATAGAAGTAGAGGTAATAGTTTTAACTATACCATATATACTTTTTATTGAGTATTGATCATAGCGTAAACGACGAATTGACATCAAGAAAAAGCTAGAGTTCTTGGACAAAATTGAAAAGGTCGAAAAAGTCAAGGTATATAAAAACAAGTCACACTGACATTATTATATACAACCTTTTTTTTTTCTTCAGAATACACGTCACCACCCTACAGGAATTCAGGAATTTGATCCTTATGATACAAGCCATTCTTCCGCTGCTCCCAATCCCACAGCAGACACCTACATGAAGGATCTAGAGCAACGCAGGGCCAAGGCCAGTGGCTACAATGCTGCTTCAGAATTCAGAATCTTACCTGGTCGATCTCAAAGTCCCTACATGGATATCAGGCTGCTCTCTAAAAGTCTCGGCATTCCCATCATCAAGCCACGCCCACCTTCTGCACCTCGACCAGTTCAAACATTCAGCAAGAGTAGGCGGGCAGCCACAATGAGAAGAGTTCAGGTAAGTCATTATCCAATTATTCGATGAATTATTATATCATTCATATTGTGGGTAATTATTGTAATTGTAGGGCTTGATCAGTATTATGATTTGTTATTATTTTTGTTTGTTGTTGCTTTCAGACGGTTTCATTTACAATTCCAAAGCCCAGTCCCTTTCATACAAACTCAAAAATTACTCTTTGTTACGTGGGCAAAAGTGTTTCACTGAATGGGTTTCGGAGTTTTGAAGGGTCTGAGGTCATGGTTATACAGCAGCACTGTGGTGGCAACACTCTTACTCTATTCAGAGGCTCTGTAAAACCAAAAGGTAAGAGAAATTATTTCTCCAGCACCATAAGTAGTTATGAAATAGTTAGCCAACAGACATCATGCCAAGTGAAATAAGCAATAAGGAGGCAAATACCAGCTTACACACAAGATTTGCAGTAATAGTACTCACAGTAAACAGTATTTGCGCTTTTATAATTTGCAGAACATTTCCACTTTGTCTCAAAGCGTCATGTTGGTAGTCCATTTGGACTGACTATATACCTGGATGGTATGATGGATGTTCGTGTGAGTGGTTGCTGTGAGTACAGACATGGACCAGGGAAAATGCTGGGCCAGACTATAGCTCATTTTAAGGTGGTGAGTGTTGAAGGAGGAAGTCCATGCTTCAGGTAGGTTATAGTTAGTTGCTACTGCAATTTAAGTGTTGTAATGTTATTAACCTTTCACCGCCATAAGCGCCATATGGCGCTCAGCAGTACGGCCGTGTTTTAAAAAAGTATCAAAAATCAACCGTTCATGCTATCGACACGCAACAAAGCTTAAAAGCTTTAGAAATGACTATTTTAGTACTGTTCTTAATATAGAATAATTACGTCAACGGTACCTAAGGGTAATACTTCCTGAAAATTCAAAGTAGTTTGAGTAAAGAAATGGCGAGGCTATCGCGAGACGAGGTCCTGGCGTGTGTCCTGGATAGTGACGATGTATTCGGCCTAGTAGATAGCTCCAGTGAAGGTGAACAAAATGGAGAAACAGAAGAAGTTACTGCTTTCATGGGCCAGCAATTATTATCAAGAGATTCTCTTGACTATCTTTCAGATACTGCGGCAGACCGTTCAATTTTAGATGATATGAGTACAGATGATGAGTAGTTACTAGTAGAACAGCAAGGAGATTTTAGTAAGTTTTTATTTAAAAGAAGAACAGTTTATAAATAATACTGATTGAATTTAGCTATTAAAGAATAAATATCATAATTTATAGATGTTGATGCCATGGGTGTTAACAAAATTTGGTCTATTGTGAATACAAGTCCCATGTAAACTTGGCGGTGAAAGGGTTAAATATTAAACATTCTACCATTTGTTCGCTATTGAGTTGGATTGGCCATGCATTATTTCATGATTTCGTGTTTCTGTTCCCATAATTCCTCTTTGCTTTTGTTATTTGCCACTCGTGATTTTCTCTAAAAATAAGTAATAGTTAGAGCATAAGTAGCTTGAGGGACTGAATGCACTAAATCCACTAGAAGCTAAGTGGCATGCTCTAGTAACAATACAGCAACAGGATCTTGAATTTACACAACTTTTTTTTGGTAATCTTATAACAGTAATGAAGATGGAGACTGTTCATATAAATGAGTTGTGGGCCTTGAAGAGCAAACTAGTCTTGGAGCAGACCTAAACTCTAGCTTGTACTTAGTATAGCTAGTTGTGATTGCTAGTTGTACTGCTCAATCTAAATGGGTAGATGGAGCTGGTCTTTCACATTGCTCATTCACCAGCTGTGAGGTGCCTTACAACAACCCCCCCCCCCCCCCCCCCCCACACACACACACACACACACATACATACACAAAACAACAACAGCAACAATATGGAGATACATAATAGCACGGAAAACTGTGGTATTCGGGATTAATAGCATGAGTGGAGCGAGAAATCACGAGGCAAAGCCGAGTGAAAATTCTCGCCGCAAGAGTTATTTATCCAAATACCACAGTTTTCCATGCTATCATATGTTAATACTATAGCCAAAGATAGCAGTTCATTTCTGCAACTAAGAAAACCATAATCTTGTATTTTATTTCCAGCAAAGAAAGTTTTCATCCCGGTTCTGCTATTATTCATACTTTCTTACCGTTGCTAAATAGCGTTTCCCTGGAATTTCGCCGCGACATCGCCTAGTGGGTAAAAGTGCGGCAAGGTCGCGAAGAGATCGCCGTGACCAATCAGATCATTATTTCAGTTTTCCACTGCTGTGGTATTTCTAAATAATACCACACTTTTTTGTATTGAAAAATGACTTGGCTATGGTATTATAATAATAATAATTAATAATAACAATAATAATAATCATAATCATCATCATCATCATATTTATTCATTATTATTATTATTATTATTATTATTATTATTATTATTATTATTATTATTATTGACTATAATTTTAACAATTTCATTTAATTTTATAATAATAATAATAATAATAATAATAATAATAATAATAATTTTAAAAAAATGATTTTTAAGGTGTAAAGAGGCTTCTGAAGGCCGTCCTAGATCTATGGTAAGTTTTTTCCACTATTGTACAATAAAAATGAAATAATTACAAGTGTATTTCATAATTTACTTGCAGGCAGTCCGTAGCAGTCAAGTATTCATTAGGCAAGGAAGAGAATCGAAGGCACAAAGAATTGCTCCAGTTAGTGATGTGGTAAAAACTACTCCGAAGAAAACATCTACTAAAACCACTCCTAAAAAGGCTCCAGCAGTAGGTTCTCCTAAAATAACCCCAAAGAAAACAAAGAAAAAGCGGAGAAGTCGCACTCGTAAAATTTCTCAAGAAAATCCTGAGGATCCCAAAAAAGAAAATGGAAACTACTCTAATGCAGGATCCGGCCTTGATAATTCATCTGACAGTGAAGAAGAAGCTGTCGCCGGAACTCAAGTAGTTGTGGCAATTTCTAGTGACGAGATGTCTGTTAAATACTCGGACTATAAGTACCAGATTGCTGTGACATCAGATGAAGAGTCTGGTGAAGAAATTACCCAAAAGAGAGTATCATCTCACATCATAAAATCAAAATCAGAGGAAGATGAGTCAGGGAGACGAGTTGAAGATGAAGCAGTATCGAGTGAAGATGTCAAGTCAGAGAATGATGTCCTGTCAGAGAAAGATGACTCATCTCTTGAATCAAGTAATGAGGATGAAAAAGTGTCAGACAAGGCGACACCATCATCATCAGATGAGGAGTTAGTATCAGAAAAATCATTCCACAAAAAGTCAGAAGAGGAATTGTCCGTCAAAAGTGAAAATGAACAATCAGATGAGTCTGAGTCAGATGATGAAGAAGAAGTGTCTATAAAAGAACGAAGTAAGTCACCAATAGAAGAAGATCAGGAATCTTATAAATCATCAGATTCTGGGAAAATGTCAGAACTAGACAAGTTGAGTCATGATGACATGGAAGTTGAAAAATCTGAAAAAGAGGAGCATTCATCAGCTAATGACAATGCACCTGAGGAAGGAGAAGGGCAGTTTACTTCAGAACACAATTCAGAAGCAGAAGATGAGCTAGCTTCAGAAAATGAGGTTTCAATTGCTGATGACAATGAAGTAAAAAGCAACCCCAATGTTCATGAATCATCATCGGATGAAGAGGAAATCATAGTAGATGATGAAGATAAAGAAGGACCCAATCAAATGTTGGAAAAGAATAACAATTCTTCACCATCTTAGCAATTCAGTCATCAAATTATGTAATCTTCACTTTATTTTTTTAATTGTTGCAGATCTTAATGTATTATTATTCTTTCTTTTTGGTAACACTACAACCTAACACCACATACCATTAGAATATCTCACTATTTTCTGAAGAATTTTACAATTTTTTTCTGAATAAAACAAAAATGAAATAGACAAATTAGGTAGTCATAAAAATAAAAAAATAAGTGAAAAAAAAAAGAAAAGAAAAAAAAAGAAAAAGAAGAAGCATGAATGGTTACAAAAGAGTAAAACTTAGCACAGTTCTGGTGGGGGAGCAGTTTCTGGAATCTTTCCCAGTAAAAATCTATCTGCTTTAAAAGCTTCAATTTCTTGTTGATTTAGTTTAGATGCTGTGCCAGTTGTTGAAGTGGCCACTGTAGATGAAGATGTTGAGACAGGAACATTAGATGAAGCAGGAGGTGCAAAGAGGGACAGACTAGCCAAGGCTGGTGTAGCTGGGGGTGCAAACAGGGAGGGGTTTGCCGAACTCTGGTTGGCAGAAGAAAATACGGACGTGACTGGGTTAGATGAAACCATTGTGTTTTGACCAGCAGTTGAAGAAGTGCTAAATAAGCTTATGGATGTCTGCACGCCCATCCCTGAAAGTCCTGCTCCAGTGGTTGCAGGACCAAACAACCCCAGAGGAGCTCCTGATACAGGACTAGTGGATGATGTCAAGGAACCAAATAAACCAGTGCCATGATCACCAGCCATGCCTGAGGAAATAGTGTCCTTTAAAGAAAAAATAACAAAAAAAATAAAAATATATTTAAACATACATGAAGTAGCACTGATCACCGCATTACCAACTGATCCTGCGTGAGGGATGCATATTTAGTTCTGAGACTTGTCTGTTGACTGATCATAGCTTCCAAATTCTTTAGATAAGTATCAGATGAAGAGGAGGTGGCTCGATAAGCATCTAGTCTGAGTTCCTCAGGAGACACATCTACTAGATCAGGAAGATGGGGAACGTGGGTGCCATAGCCGTAGCATGTCAGTGGCCACATGGACATACTTTCTTGCATGTCATGCTGAACTGTAAGGCTGTAATAATAATAATAATAATAATAATTGTTATTATTATTATTATTATTATTGTGTACTGAATGCATCCAATATCTGTTGCCCCATTAGGAATTTGCTTAGGACAGTATATCACCTGTGTTCCTGGTAATTACCTTGGGTTATTATGCAGGGTTATTAGTGCCCCCAGGTCATAGCATTGGACTCATGATATTCTCCAGTGTCAAATGAATAATATATATTTACTACTACTACTACTACTCTACTACTACTACTATTATTGTACTATTACTATATACTACTACACTAATACTACTACACTTGTTTTATTTGAGGGGAAAATCTTTCACAAAGGACTTGCTCCAAGTAATTAATGAGAGCATCTATCCTGATGACTATGGTTAGCTTTGTTCAATGGTTAATAGTATCGGCTCCATTCCAAATTGAAACAATTTCAAAATTCTTGGGCTATTTTAACATATCAGGAACATACACGGTCAACTGCATACAAGTATTGTTTGGTGAATGAGTGAAGCAAGCGAGACAAAATCAGAGACAACACAAGCTGTGTTCATTAGGTGGTCGACCCCGTCTCGTACTCCATTAAACAGAATCCTAGTCCTAACCCTATCATTTAAAGAAATTTAATTGTTTACCCCTTTGAATTTCTCTGACATGATCTGAATGTTGCAAGACACAGTAAGGTCATACAAACTTACCGGAGTTCATTTTCTATTTGAATTAGTGGCATCATGCAATGTTTGTCATAGCTATAAACCCTATACAACAGTATTGTTCTTGCATATTTTGTCAGTAAAATGGAAAAACCCGCTAGAAAATAAATAGCTTGAGCTTACACTATTTCAGAAGCTGAGGTAGATGTGCCAGATCTATAATCTTGCCTATCCCCACTTCTCCATCCACCTGAGTAATCACCATCATTTCCATCTCTTCTCCGTCCTTCAACTCCCCTTACATAACCACCACCATCACCTCTCCTCTCTTGCTGTGATGCTTTGTAGTTGGGGTTGGTATAATGATACCTGTCTTGATAGTTGTTTCTTCCTCCTCCTCCATAGTTCTGCTGGTACCTATCTCTGCTGCCACTGCTACGACCACTGCTGTCACCATCTCCCTCCCAGTCACTGAAGAGAGCAAACCTGTTGGTACCTCCCTGCTGTTAGAAATGGGGGAATTGTAACCCTATTTTATATAAATACTTCTACTTTAATTCGTACACGAAAAGAAGGGCCAGAGTCTTTGCGGGGTGGCTGATACTTAGCTCTATCGTCTCCTCTTCCACCTTCACAGAAGATGTACGTACCCTTGCAGAACAAAATATAAGTTGAAATACTCACCTCGTCCTTTTGGGTGGTAGTACCTGCATCTATCTCCAAATCTGCAGTTTCCCTGCAGGAAATACCTGCAGGTTTCTCCTCTGCCACTCATTCAACAAATATATAGGTAAGGTATCGCTAGTTATGCGCACACCTAAACGTGCCAATTCAGCAGAAGTGTAGATTGCATTATTGGCGGACCTTCAAACAGATGTGTGTACAATTCGACATTTTGTACTATCCCGTAGTAATCTGAGGCCTTCCTGTCGTCTTAGATTGTTGTATGCCTTATGATTGATCCTGTGAATTACTGAAGGGTGAATCGGCAACAGCAATCTAAGTTCCTATGGTACGGCTTTTGAAAAGCTAACTTGTTCTCTAAAATGGACGGTAACCTCTTGGATTCTGAAAACGCAGACGCAACGTTAGCAAAAGAGTGGAGTCTTCCTGAACTACCTCCCGGTACGGAGAAAGTTAACTTTATGGAATCATTTTATTTATTTATTATTTTTTTTGCGAGACTCTGCAGTGTTCTATTTAATGTCCACCAATACATTGCAACAAGTAACAAAACTAGGTTTTTAGTAGTTAGTTGTTTCTTAGTAGTATAATATTTGAAGAAGGATTAGGGATCTGTCATGCAAACTCATGACCATTCCTGTTAAGTGTGAAGCCCTTAACCCTGGAGATATAGTTGAGCAATAATTATTTACCAATGGATGTTTAGTGTGGTCTTGGACAAAAGCATGTTGATAGTTCTGAAGATCATCCACTAGAATGCTATTGTTAGATAGGGTGTGGTTCTTACCACAAAGTGCCTTACTTTTAATAACCTGGTTGTTTTTTTTTGTTTCCCCAGAAAAGTCCTCTTCTCTTCCCACAAGCTCTCAAGACTTGGCTGACATTTTCGGAACTGGTAGTGAGGGCCCCAACATGGAGTTTCCTTTTAATTTGAGCATGGAGACAGACCTGGCTCTGGCTGGCCCCAGGGGAGGCGACTACTTCTTGAACAGCCTGAACACGCTGGGCATCCCTGCTTCTGTGACAGCATCTTCATCGTCATCCTCAATGGTGACTGAGGCTAGTAGGAGAGAGATTAGTGCAAGTGATGTGGGCAGAAGACAGGGTCAAGCCTACAAGGTCCAGGGAAGTTCTGGGGCTGCAGCTAGAGTGTCTGGCTCTGTGGATGCTGGTGGCCATAAAGAGGGAGAGAGAATGAAGGAGGCGAATGAAGTGGATAAGAAAGAATCTTCTTCAAGTGAAGGTTTGTGGAGTGATAATGAACTGATCTGTTTTCATTGTAGGTTGATGTGGAATGAGAATATATATTTCTGAATGTTTGGTGATTAAGCTTTTTTTCCCCTTCAAAAGTAGTGGTAGCCAAGTCATACAGTAGTCCAGTTCTAATGAGGGCATTAAGGTAATGAATATCATTATACAGTTTGTCAGTGCAGTCTGAGATGCACTTTACCATTAGTCAGTGACTACCATTGCTCTCTTTATAAATATGGCACTTTTTGATAGAGGTGAATTAGTACAAGTTCAGAAAGCTTATTGGGTAAGAATGGTGCTGATACAGCATGCATATGATATGGATTCAGACGCTCAAAACACTTTGCATGTAGCATTGCCCCCCTCCCTCGTTACGTATTCTTCTGTCGACATGCGTGCGAATATGCAAGCTGTGCATAGTTATTTACGCATGTGCTAATTTTCTACATTTCATGAATAGTTTGCTCTCGGAGCTGCAGCTGAAGACTCAACCTTTGTGGGTAGTTTATGAATAAATTATTAGAAGAATGTCACATGTGGTCTTTACATGTGATTTAATTACATGTGAGACAACTGCTGAGCACTACAAGGCTCGCATGTGTTTGGTAAGGATCATAATTAAATTTTACTAGCGTTTGATAGTAAACTGGACTAGCATGTGTTTGGTAATTGATCAGAATTAGAGTACCTATCAATGTTGTCATTTTTATTTTCAAACATTTCGAATTACGCTTTTCTATATATATATTGGATACTCAAATCAATTCCCCTTGTGGGCCTCCCTCAGTGAAGCTCATGAGTTCCTCAGTTCAGGCTCACACAATGGTGACAGCAATTAAGCTGCTGCCACCAGAATCAGTATGCTTTCCCCACCCCTTTTGAACCTAAAAAATTTTTTTACATACCTCTTAGTTTTAATATTTTGACTGGTAAGAGGTCTTCAATGGTGAGCGTTGAGTGGCAAGAGGTCAGCAGTGACAATATTTGAGATGTTAGCTAGGCTGAGCTTCTTTTTTTTTAATCAAGGTGTAAGTGCTAGAAAGAGTGTAGCCATTTTGAGTAAGGAGGTGTAAGGTGTGAAAGTTGTTGATAATTCATGACATCCATTTAAATATAAAATAGATTGTATTTGGTGGACGATTGGAGTCCACTCCGGGAAACTCTGATTCTGGAAAGCTTACGGAAACACAAGAAGAAGTGCTAAAGAATGTGAACTTAGAGCCACATTAAGTTAAGATAGTTGAAAGAGATGGTAGCTTATCATAGTGAATGGTGCCATTATGCTTCTAGTTCCTCCGTTTCTACTGGCACTTTAAAATGAAATTTGTGAATTGTTTGGATATGGATAGTCCTCCTTCTGATGCAGACGTGACATCCTAGTAAGTGAGTTAGTCTGTGGGCCACAAGTTTAGCTGAGTCATCTATTGTGGAGTGCATCCTATTGTGGATTCCCTAATTCTCAGGGATGCCCCTGTAATTAAGACTGAATGGAGTGAAGCTTCGTGGTCAATACATTGTAGTTTTTGTGGATGCACACCTTTATATATATATATATAAATTTATTTATTTATTTATACCATACAGTGCTTCCAACTTAAAGAGTGGATTTTTTGAAACTACTGTATAGACCCTCACTACAGTCATTTAACATACACATACCTTTTCTTCATCATCCCAATAATGTTTACAATAGTAAAACTGCCTGTTTAGAGAATGGATAACGGAGAACAGCACTTTTCTCATTCACTCTAATACATTTTACGCCATTTTTTTTACGTCAAGATTTTGCGGTAGTTCGTCATTACACGTAACTAGTTAACGAGCTAAGGTCGAACGGTTATTTCCCTGAGCGGTAAGACGGGACTTTCCCTAACTGCAATCGGCTGTATGGATTCCCATCGTTCTACTAGCAGCAGTAAACGAAGTCGAAATCAGTCACAGAATTGTTGGCTGGTATATTACTAACTTGGAGCCAAGCCTATCCAAGAGGTCATCTTTTTCAAGAGCTGAAGAAAAGCTGAAGGAGTTTAATACTCCCAAGGCTCCCAGCATTCGGTATTCTGACAACATCAGGGCGATGCAATTGGAGTCCTACGGGTTGTGCAGCTCCAGACGGAAGCTAAAACGCTGGCCGCGATAGGCAGTAACGCCGTAAAACTTGATACCTGCTAGGGCCTGAGATACAACCGTAGCTAAATCAGCCATACCCGTGCAACAATTAGCGGTAAACTGGCGCCCTTGCACAAATACGCATGCGCTGTTTTGTGACGTCACGTTTACGTGTACTATAGGCCCACAATCCGCTGTAAACGTCATCATTTGATGACCCTTACCGTGCATAAATTTTTTTGGTGAAAAACAGCCACAACTCACTTAATTTTCAAGGTATAGCTACCAAAGTTATACATAATAATTTTAAGGCAATTTTACATCATGTGTCAAAATTTTAGAGATATAACTCAATAAATTCAAAAATCCTGGCTTAAACACTTTTTTTCTTAAAATTTTAAATATTTCGAGATTCAAATTTCGTGTGCCCACAAAATTAGGCTCATATGAAACTTCAGGTATTAAAGTATCAGTATACCAAGCCTGTGGAAAAATATAACTTCAAAGAGTGTATAAATTGCATGGAGAAGCAGTAATAGAGTGAGATGCACACATAGTTATGATGATTATGTGGTCCTTTTATCTATCTTTTTTTTTTTCTTGTACGAAGCTTCCTGTGCAAATGGTTAGATACTTCATCTCTGTCTAAAGAAGACAGACACGGAGAATTATTTATTGGGGTATGAGGTCTTGTGAACCTCACTGAATATCATCGCTCTATCTCCACTGTTTTTGTTTGAAGGCGGCGGAGAGAGAACGAAATACACTTCTTGTGTTGGTATATTTTGGAGTGACACTTGCTGCATTAACTGGACATATCTTACCCTTCAAAACAACAATATCTTCTCTTTTTGGTCTTTTTCATTTTTCGGAATAGTAACTATGCTATAAAGTAGTTAAAACATGACAACTCTTGGAATTGCTAGATAAGTGCCCTCTTCCTTAGGCTTCGGCCCTTCGTCCTATCAGTGATAATTCCTCGAACCCATGGTTTACCTATTACTTACACCATAGTTGCTGCAGTAATGGCCATGGATTAAAATGTTATTCCCCTGTTAATTTCCTCGGGCGCTGTATATTTCCCCGGCTCCGTGCGCTTTTGTACTTGGACGGTTATCAGCGATAATTCTGACATTTGGTATTTGTGCATTTTATACTGGTTATTTGGGTTGCTCATAACATTTAAGACTTCTTGGTGCTGTTTTTAATTTCGTCTTTTGTAATTACGCAAAGCTTCCAGTGACTTGTGCCCTGTTCTCTTCTGTATTATGTTCTCCGAACCCCCACATCAAACCTTTGAGTAGAGGAGGTAGCTCTCAAACTATGGTTGGGAATTGCTCCCCCAATACCTGCCACAGCGATGGCAGCTTTAGTAGATGATGAGGAAGATGGAACTACAGCAGAAGAATTAGAGGAAGCAGTAGGAACAAGCGTCGCTTGTATGCAGGTGGATATGGTATCTCCATTAATAAATTCCATTATTTCCTCACAGAAATACTCGCTTGTCATTGAGTTAGTGAAAATAGTAGTGAAATTATGGTATAAGATAATTAACCCATGGCAACGTCAGGATTGTCGTCCAATAACTGCTCTGTGCCGTGAGTTTACCATGACAGTGGTCATTAATTTGGGACTTAAGTTTTCTAGCCACAGAAGCCAGACCATAACTCTAAACACATGACACTATAAAGAACTACTACTTTTTATACACAAAATAGAACAAAACAAGCAAACTACTTGTAAACCTGTGCTCTTCTAGGGTTAGCTGAACTTTGCACCATTCCCAAGGTGAATCCAATTGAACAGGAACAGTGATTTTAGGAAGCGTTTGAGGCCGAGTACTAGCACTGGTTGCTATGGTATCACTGGCATAGTTCATATTACCAGGCAAGGTATAATACTATTATTGAAGTTGTGAGTACTACGTACTAATCCAGAAACTATGGCTTTGAAGCACAAGAAACTGAAATGACTATAGGCAATGAATACACTCACTCACTCACTCACTCACTCACTCACTCCACCAGTTGTTTTCCCGGACATAACGAGTACTTTGCCTTATTCATGTAATAGTTGCAGAATACTTCTTGTACAAATTATAATGTTGGTGTTATAGTGTATCAATAATTGTTATGCTTGCAACACTATTTAGAGACAGGTAAGGTGTGGAAGAAGCACTAGTACACAGGCATTATCAGAATAGGCTTTCAGCTAGGCCAACCCACTCGATTGGAAAGGTACACACACAAGCACACACACACTTTGGGATCTAGGATACAGTCAGAACAAACCATACGAGTGTGTGTGTGTGTGTGTGTGTGACCATGTCTGTAGCTGATCCAGACGATCCTGGTCCTTCGTCAGGTATGACTCTGAGAAAGAGCACTCGCATACTCAGAAAGGCTGTACCAGCTCTTCCTTTCAAGGCACCCGCAGTCAAGAAGGCCACTACTCCTGAGCACTCTTACTGCAAGACTCCAGTGCAAGAGATGGGAGTGGATGTTGACCCTGTGAATGAAAGTGGGAGTGCTGGACCAGTAGAGAAGCTGCAAGATACTAGTATGTCAACCAGAGGCAGTGTTGATACAGGTGAGAGAGGTCTAATATTTGATTTTCTTTAAAGTGTATGAGTATGTGTTGTTGTTGTTGTTGTTGATATTATTGTTGTTGAAAACAGAGAAAGACTGCTATTAATTCTTTCGTGTGTTAGGCCGTCCAGTCGGTTCTCGTGGCTTATATTTAGCCCCTGATTGAGATATTAAAATTTAGTGGTCAATGTCCATTGTTAGTTGTCCATTGATATATCAGAAGAATCTCTGCGCCCATTGAGTGGGTGTGTCTCAGGGCGTAATCATCACATTAAAGTATAGGACCAGTTACTTTAACTTTATGAGAGAACGTGGAGGTATGGGTAGATAAATGACCCCTTTATCTTCCCTGGAGCATACGTAGGAGGACGGGGGTGGGGTGGGGCAGAATCTTAAACAAACTTTGGTTATGGACATCCCATGTGATCTTTTATTGTCCCTTTAACGCTATACCATCAATGTGAAGTAGAATCAAGATATATGAGGGAAGAGTGAGGAATTGGGAGGGAGGAAGTTGAATATAACATTAGTTGATTAAAGGGTCTTACCCTTTCAGATGGTGGAGTGGAGGTGAATAAAGAACCGCTAAACCAGCAGGAAAGTACAGCCATGGTGAAAGGAAAGGAAGGGGCATTAGAAAAGAGAGGGGTGAAGAAGGAAGAAACACCTGAGGATTCTGATGAGGAAGTTGAGGGTGAAGATGTAGATGATGACAATGATGATGAAAGTTCAGATGATCCAGATCGTCTGTGGTGTATTTGCCAGCAGCCCCACGATGATAGGTGAGTGGAAGTAACAGTGGCAGAGGTGCACGGGCGTGGTTATATTAGGGTGCATGTTGTGTGTGTGCGCGCACGTGTATTGTGTGTGTGTGCGCGCACGTGTATTGTGTGTGTGTGTGTGTGTGTGCGCGTATTGTGTATGTCTATCAGGGATTCATACAGGATTTTTCGCTGCGGGGAACTTTGTTGAGTCGCAAAAAAACAGTTTATCTACTTAATATGGTCAAGTCATGACCATAAGACTGTGAAACAGATTTCAGATGAAAACTTGACAAACTATATAATAGTTAGGCACCGCCTCCGAGACCATTTTTAGGGTCTTGGAGGCATTAGGCTATTACATCCCGAGCACAGCGAGGGCACTACTTAGGGCCTGAGGGACCCCAAAAACAGTAGTTCACGACGGCTGCACAGCGCCCAACTAATTAGAATGTAGCGACTGGTCTTTAACAACACAATAGGAGGGACTCTAAGCGCAATCGGAGGGACACAAATTGACCCTGCTCTCAAAGTGGGGAGACTAAGTTTATAGTGTTCCTCTCTGGAGGACCTAAGCAATATAAAGTCTCTCTGTCACTATACAAAAACTATCAGCATCTATAAAAACTATCAGCATCTATGCAAAAACTATCAGCATCTATGCAAAAACTATCAGCATCTATGCTTTAATACGAATTGGTATTGAAGGACCAGAACTAGAGAAATGTTGATTTTGAAGAAGTGTGTGCATTATTGCCAGCTTTTGTCTAGTAGATGTACTCATGGCTGCAAGTTAGTCTGTACTTCATGATATTCAGAGTTAATAAAGTCAAACACTCAGTAACACTGTGGCAAGAAGCTCAGGAGGAAACTGTGACTTTAGGCTAACTATTTTCATAATACTTATTGCACAAGTCAGTGTGCAATATAGGGAGATATTTCACGAGCACATGTAAGTATTTTAACTTGCCTTTGGCTTGTGAAAATACTTACACATGCTCATGAAATGTCATCCCCATCATGAAATGTCATCCCCATACTGCACGATGATTGTCATAAATTTTTTATACTTTGAAAACTTTTCCGAAACAGTCTAACTCTTCAAAAGCCTTGTTGTTCAGAGGTAACTCTGCCAAAATTCAGTCAGAACTATGCACAGGTGTGTTGGGTGTTCAATATGGGTAAATATTGGACATTTGTGTGATGCAAAAATACTCAAGGAAAATATCCGATTTATGATATATACATGCACCTTAGTAATTATTGCATAAAACGAAGAATTTTTTTGGACAAAATAGAGTGAGATGCACCAATGAAATAATTATGATATAAAGTGATATACCTAAGTTTTACATCTATGAAAGAATGTATGGAGCTTTGCTAGTAGTCACTTCATCCTCGTTTAAACTCGACTAGAATGGTGAATTACTTTTTGGCATATAATTGCTTGTCTGGTGAACCCAATTGAAGATGTAACTCTAATTGTTGCTAGATAACCACCCTCCCCCGAGGACAATATTTCCTAAAACCGTGGTTTAACTATTACATATATTATGGGTGTGGTTTGTGACTAACATGAGTGTGTTTGGTGGGTGTGTCTTTGTTGACATTAGATTCATGATATGCTGTGATATTTGCGAGGAGTGGTACCATGGCGACTGTGTGGGCATCAGTGTGAGCCAGGGGAAGAGGATGGAGAGAGAAGGAAATGACTATGCGTGTCCAGTCTGTGTGGAGAAGGAAAGACAGGAAAAGGAGGATAGAGATTTCAACAGGTGAGGGAGTGGGTTAGTCTGGTAAAGGGTGGTCAGAGAGGTATTTGTGCTAGTCAATGAAGAGTGGTTGTGGTGTTATATGATCATAGCAGAACTAGTTATTCAATAATTAACAAACCTCTTAGCAACTATTAATCTAATAGAACAAAACATGTAAGAATTACAGAAGAAATGTTTTAGGCCCAAATTGTGGTATTTTATTGATTTGATTGATATGATATGATGAGAATTGTGTTACACGATGTAACACTCTTGTGTTACTTCCTCTGTCAGATCTGCCAGAATAGGTCGTCGTGAGATAGTGAGGGAAAACATCCTTAAGAAGAAACTTGGTGTCCCTGTTTCGCCAACCTCACTCTCTGAAGAAGCCACACCCACTGACGAGTCAGGCAAAGGTGCAGTCACAGCTGCTGCAAAGTCTTCCACGAAGCACGTCCCTTCTCCCTCAACTCAGTCCCACTCCAGCGTAGCACTGGCTGCATCAGCCCCACCCACCACCACTGCTTCCAACTCCTCCAAGAGACGAGTGTCCAGTACACTGAGCCACGGGGACTCGACGGAGGATCAGTACGGGCTGTCACAGCTCTTCCAGCCTGATAACGCCCCCAAGCCACACCCTGGTGTGGGCTCCGCAGAGCTGTCAGCCGTGAAGGAAGAACCTGGAGTGGTTAAAACGGAAGGCAACACATTTCGCACCAAATTCAAAGTAAGTCTCATAAGAAGTGTTCCTGTTGTTGAGGATGGAAGTTATGGAAGAGAATTGTATGTGTTGGCTGCAGTCTGTGGCTGCTGGTTGGGTGCTGCTCCTCTGTAGATTGCTTTGGGTAATGTACGTATTGATGAGCCCCACCTTCTCACTTTGGGTAATGTACGTATTGATGAGCCCCACCTTCTCACTTTGGGTAATGTACGTATTGATGAGCCCCACCTTCTCACTTTGGGTAATGTACGTATTGATGAGCCCACCTTCTCACTTTGGGTAATGTACGTATTGATGAGCCCACCTTCTCACTTTGTCAATTATGTGGACTGTTTGCTGAATGATGGTCGTGTAGTTATTGTCTGCATTCTTGTCCAAATACATAGTTAATAATCTTTATTTAGAGCAAAACACAATACATAACAACAAAAATGCAGCTGAAGTATAAACATCAACAATAGCAAATCATACTAACAACAAAACACATAAAGCAACTATAAAATTATTAAAATTATAAATAGCAACAACTAAACCAATAAAATACATGGTTTGCACGAGACAATATATTTTCTCTTTACATCTTGCATTAAAAATATCCTGGCTGCTTTGGTGATCACTTCTTTGCTCACTTGTGCTGTTTTAGGAGGACTATACAGGATCGTGTGTGGTGGCAGACTGCAAGAAACCGACTGTGCCTCCTTCAGTGTATTGCAGCGACCAGTGCCTAGAACTTCACGCCTCCCACTCCCTCCAGAAGTTAGAGGAGAGGGGTGTGTCTCTCCAGACCAACCCTCAGGAGTTTGTGCGTGGTTCTGGGGGCGTGAGCGTGCTGGAGTTAGCTACAGGAAAGATGCTTGTGGGTATTGCTGCTCCATCCGCCAAGAACTTAGTGTCCTGGCTCAAGAAGCATCCATCTTATCAAGTCCTACTGCACAGAAAAGGAAAAGGCAAGCAAGCATTTAATGTCTTCACCTACCATTTCTAGACATCTTTTACCTTGTTTCTTGGTTCTTGTATAAAAAGGTCTTTTGACCTTTTTTTGTTTCTGGTGTAGACTGTAATTTTCATTGAATTTTTGTTATTTCAGGGGAGAAGAAAAAACTCAAAGTCAAGACAGAATCCAGGAAAGAAACGAAGAAGGAATCTGAGGAGGCATCCAAGATTCCTAAAATTTCTCTCATGGACCCTGCTTCTGTTAGAGCCAATGCCAAGCGTGCCCTCTTCCAAATTATATGGAAACGGTGAGTCAGTAGTAAACAATCTTGAGGGAAAACAACAACAACAACAAACTACTAAAAGAATCGTTAATTCACTGTGCTCTGAGTGTTCAGCACTAACTAGGAGAGACCCTTGTATGGCAAATGGATGACACCTTCCTATTATATTTACTCACCGCCTAATTGTCTGGTAGTTGTTGCACTCTTTTCCATAAACCTATATTAAATTTCCCTTTCCAATGGGAGTATGTTGCTGATGTGTGCTGTTAGTCATGCCATCATGTTCAGGTGTGAGGAAGCTGCAGACATGACAAGCCTGGAGCAGAGCAGGGTGGAAGACATCGCAAACAACATCGAGATTAAACTCTTCAATCTCCATGGCGACATCAACCCGAAGTACAAAAACAAGTACCGCAGCCTTGTCTTCAACCTCAAGGACACTAAGAATCAGGTAAGGAGTCGATCAGGTTGGCCATTAAAAAGGTTCTTGTGATCAGTTGCCACCTTAGTGATAATGATGTTAGTGATATGTGCTACTATAGTGTTAGTGATATGTCACCTTAGTGATATTATATTGTTGCTGCCTTTTGTAATCTTAGTGATAGTGTTGTCAAGATACACTTGAAGCGCTTGCCAAATATTCACTTCAGGTCATACCTCTGCTATGAGGTTTAGCACCTCCTATTCTATGTGATGTTAGGGTGTGTGTGTGTGTCTGTGTGTCTGTGTGTCTGTCTGTCTGTCTGTCTGTCTGTCTGTGTGGTGTAGTGGTTGTGTCCTTGGCTCAGGGCCTTAGGTCCTAGAGTTCAAGCCCCACTCTGGCAATTTTTCCATCTAGTTTTTCCATTTGCCTCCCACCAGCCCCACCAGTCCACCCAGCTGTGATTGGGTATCTGACATTTGCTGGGGTGCAAATTCAAGGCCTTTTCTCATGAACAGCAATGGTCCAGGTGGGACTTCGGGTGCCCACACCACTTGCTGTGAGGAAAGGCCTTTCTCCTGTGAGTTCTTAGCCCGGCTCCAGGAGCTTTGCTTGCATGGCTCACAGTGCCTGCTTAGTGCACAGGCATCCTGGCTCTACCTGGTGCGCGTGACCACCTATCGGAAGCTAGAGAATTTGTGTGTGTGTGTGTGTGTGTGTGTGTGTGTGGTGGTGATGGGTATGGATGGTCAGTTGATTGTCTTGTTCATTGCCACAGGGTCTGTTTCGTAAGGTTGTGCTGGCGGACATCTCTGCACATGACCTGGTGAGGATGACCACAGAGAAGCTAGCCTCTGACGAGCTGGCACAATGGAGAGAGAAGACTATTAAGAAAGTAAGAATAGGTGCCAATTTTGAGTGTTTGAGTGAAGAGTTTGGGACTAGGGAATGTGTTAGTAATAGCATTGATAACCGTGCTATTGATCCCTAATAGCACAGGTTACCCGTACATTAGCTATCACTCGCTAATAGTAGGTCAGCTTTAAAAAAAAAAAATCATTTGCGCTGTAGCTACACTGTATCGTTTGCTCACTATCTCCATATTTCAGGATTAGCTTTCTGCTCCTCCTAATCTGTTGAAAACATTTTCCGTCTACTACGGGTAGAGCTTCTGCGCTAAAGAATGACATTGTCTCCAACTAGAAACTAATCATACTGTACGTTTCCAAGGTTAAAGCTGCACGCATGCGCACTTACCTGTACTATTTCACTTAGCTACCGAGGTATTTCACTTAGCTACCGTGGTATTTCACTTAGTTTCCATGCTATTTCAATTAGTTACGCGCTATTTCACTTTCCCCCCGTGCGATTTCAATTGAACAGCGATTATTCCCATACATTTTTTAATGGACAATTTACGCAGCGTACTATTAGGCAGGGATTTATTTAGGAATTAATTCAAGGGGGGAGGGGCGAGACTGAGCTTTCGCTATTTTAAGGAGGTCACAACTTTCATACATATTTAAGATGGTAGAGGAGATGGGCTTCAGTTACTAGAGCAGTAACAAACTTCTGATATAATCATTAGCAATCACCTTCATCATTCACATTTTAACTTTGCTTTTTGCTTACAAAAGTTTAAAAATATTTTGGGGGGGGGGGATTATTTTCAGTGGTGGGCTTCCAAGGCTTCTGAAACTAGGCAAAAATATAATGCTTTTTGTAAAATTTCTACCACGATAAATTTTATGTGGAAATAGATGGAAATATGTACATAGACAAGGAAGGAAAGAAAGGAGATAACTAAAAAACTGCCATCGATGCGCTTGCAGGAATTTGTTGTAATTTTGTGTAAAATCACAACACTTTGCTTAGTTTTGAACCCCCTTCCCCCCAATTTAATTTTTATTTTATCTGATTTCTATTAGAATTTGGAAATGATCAAGGAGAGAGAAGAGGAGGCTGGAGCCATGGGAAAGGTTATTAGGAAGTTTACGTACAAGGGAGAGGTGGAAATAGACACGGCTGATGACGTCAAAATAGAGGTGAGATCTGGTTGTTGTGCCCCTCTTTAACGCTTTTCATTTCCCTTGCTTACTAGAGAAGATTGGAGTATAATACTTGAGATGTGTGTACACATGTAGCAGTTTACAAGTGGATGAACCAATAGATCTAATTATCTCATGAGTTCTATTTATTGCATTGTTAACAAGGAACATTATGAGTAATTAGAGTTTCTAGATTGAGCCTCCCTCCACCCACCCACTACCCATATGAATATTTGGATATTATTGTCAGATCATTCAATTGTAAATGAAGTCAACCATTCATTTCAAGTGCCATCAGCTTATTCATAAAATATGTAGTACAAGAGGGAGGACTATATAGATTAAAGAAGAAGGATTTGTGGGGGGGAAATATTTTGGGGGGTGGGGGAGGGGAAACTAAACTTAGGGGTGGGGTGGGGGGAGCGGAGTCCCAGTGCCCCCCCCCACCCCCTTCTCTCTGTATCAATCACTGCTTACCTAGCTCTCTTACTGGCATGCTCCTTGAAGTTCCCGTCTTGCTGTATCAGTCTAAATGTATTGTGTTCTTATTTTATGGCTGTGGTGTTACCTAGGGATCTTCCTCTTCAACTAATCCTGAAGGAGAGGCATCTTCAGCTGCAACCAATGACCATCCTTCTAAACCCCACCCCCTGCCCACACCCAAACCTCGTTCCAAGCCGCCATTGGCAGAATCCAAAAGTGGAGGAGGAAAAGTTGGGGGAAGTGGGGGTGGTGGGGCTGGAGGTATTCTTCACCTGCTGGAGTCCTCAGAGGAGGCAGCGATCAAATCTGAGTCAACAGATACAACTTCCCAGCACGGGCATCATGTGTATGATCAGAACTGTGACATTTGTACCAAAAGAAATGCCCCGCCTTCTTCCATTGCCCCGCCTTCTTCCACTCCCTCTCCTTCACCACCACCGCCGCCGCCGCCCCCTCCACCACCCATGGATGAGGGAGCAACCGAGGAGATGCCTTACTCTCCGTCTGCTCAGACAGAGGAGGAGATGATGGACGCTGAGTCAGAGTGAGTCTGGTGTGGTTTGAAGGCAGTGGAGGGTTAGGTCCTGCGTACATACTCACTATTCTGGGATGAGCTGCAGTCCATGTTCTGTCTGCATGGCCTTAGTCAAGACATAGTTAAGTTCATGTGTAGCAAGTATGTGGAATCACTCTCTGCCTGTCTCCCTCCTTCCCTCTCTCTCTTATCAGGAGCCCCCCTGCAGAAGTGGCCAGGGAGATGGTGAGCATGCACCAGATAGTGTGGAAGGGATTCGTCAACATGAGCGGGCTCACCAAGTTTGCCACCTCAGCCTTCCCAGTTGCAGGACCTGTTGAGGAATTGGATTTGGTAAGGGGACGAATTCATGTGTGGCTACGTCAATACAGCACCTCCAGTGAATGCTTTTCTTATTGTGTGGCTGTTGTTCTTGTAGGTATTGCCAGATACTCTGCATGTGATGGGGCGAATTGCACATGTGCAAGTATGGGATTACATGGACAAACTGCGCAGCTCCACTAGCAGGGTTGGTATTCCGTTCATCTTGTATTCTTATTTATGCTTAAATTGTACCGACAGAGAATGCATAACTTCTCAAACTAGTGGGCTATATATACCCTCAGGATGTGGCATGGCAGCAAGACTTTATTGTTGATTTTTGTTATAATACTCATTCTATTTTAGTCATTGTTGTAATCTGTAAGTGAGGGCACGTCAATTTATCTTTGCTCATCAGTATAGTACAAAAAAAATGGCTTGAAACAGTGTCATTCCAATGGATGTCTGATGATGCTGCTAGTTTGTATACATGTATGTGTATGTGTATATGTGCATGTGTGTTAGTATGTGTGTGCCGCCTGTGTGCAGGACATTGTGGTGTTAAGGTTTGCCTGTATTGGAGAAGAAGAAAGTTCCTACATGTCTATGTTGACGTATCTGTTGAAGAAGCATCGTTGTGGTGTCATCAACTGCTGCTTCCCTGAAGTGAAGGACATGTACTTGGTGCCATTACAGGCTGGGGGCTCAGTACCTCCTCAGCTTCTACCTTTCAAAGGACCAGGTTGGATGTTTACTGTTGTTGTTGTTGTTGTTGTCGTTTCTTAATCAATTAGCAGATATCCAAGTTATTTATGGCTATTGGTATATTTAATCATTATTGTAATTTTGTTTGTTGTTATTGTTTACTCGTACTTTTTCATGCAAGTTTTATTGATTATTTGTTTGCCTGTTATCATTCTTTTATTAACACAGGTCTCCCCCCAGGGCATGGTGATTTGCTGCTTGCCTTGATAGTGCGAAGCCGGAAACATCGAGCAGAGGCCATCTCTCCTCAACATGGTGAGAAGATAATGGCTGAAGTCTGCCTCAAGAGACACCATTCTGCCTCTTTTGAACCTTCAGAATCGTCCACGAGACCTACCAAGAGATCCAAAATGATTATCGAGGTGGGGATCAATGGAGAAACCCCGCCCAGATTGGGTGGGTTTCAGGACGATGTTGATGAAGATGATGAAGACTACAACACCCAGGATGCAGTTCCTGTGGAAAATAGCCATTCATCATCACCCATTTCCAGTGGTAGAGAGACGTCGAGACAGAGAAAGGTTTCTGGAGGAGACAACTCTTCCCACACTCCTATTGCCGGGCCAACAACATTCTTTGGTTCTCATCAACCCCTCCCTTTGGAACAGCACAAGTCTGGAAGAACTCGCACGACCTCCTCCAGTGGAGCAAAAGTTGCTGACCGAAACTCCAAGGGACTTTCCACCATTCAGTCATCTACAAAAGGAACTCTTGATTCCATTTTCTCTCAGCTCTCGGACGAGAAGCTGTTTAATGATTTGGCATCTGCTGTTTCCAAGGTGACTAAGAAGCCTTTTGGTTCGAATAGCACTGGGCTTTCTGGTTCTGGAACTGCATCATCATCGAGTCGGCCGGACTATGGAGCAAACACACCTCCACCAGAAGACCTGGAGCCAGGACCATCACATGTTTCCATCAATGAACATCTTCCTCGAGTAGCAGCAGGGCCCCCATTTCCCCAGCAGCAGGCAGCCGTATCTGTGACTGCCTCCAAGCCCCACCCCTCTTCGATGAGTTCCCCAAATCAACAACATGCAGATCCTATGCACCAGAGTCAGAGTGTAACAGTTGCTCATTCCAGTTCTCAGGAATGGAACAGAGACAGAGAACGATTTGCCAACACCCCTCCTCCGGAATACCAGGTGTCTTTCAATTTCCCTCAGCAGGGGGCAGCAGGTCAATATCAAGGCAGTAATAATTCTGTGTACCAGATGCAACAACAACAACAACATGACCCTCGAACATCTGGTGACCCTCGAACATCTGGTGACCCTCGCACATCTGGTGACCCTCGCACGGCTTATGGCAAAGGCTCGCCGAGCCAGGATTTGCGGGGGAAGCAGCAACGAGGAGGATGGGATTACGACAGACAGTACAGCAGAAGCAGTCATCACCAAGGAGATAAAAATAGCAGCTATTCACACAAAGACGGCCGTTTTCCCCGTGGCGATAGACCCAGAGACAGGGGTGGTGGTTATCGTCACGACAATTACGGGCAGCAGACGGGGAGGGACTTTAGGCATGACAAACGTTTTTCTCAAGGAGCGAAGGGAGAGAAATATCCAGCAGAATGGTACAGGAAATAGGAGGAGCTGGCTGGACATGTTTATATCATCACTAACTTTGTAACAACTTCACTTATCTCGGACTATGCCACTCTGAAGGTCTTCTTTATCCTTCCTCTTTTCTTTCTAAAAAAATAAAATAAAATACATGACTGCTCTATTCATTTCTACTTTTACTTTTTCTTATTTCTCAATGCACAATTGACTTTATCTGGTGTTCTTCACGTCTGTGTCCTCTGTGCACCGTTGATGGATGGGTGGCTTCACATACAACTATTATTTAATGTATTGTGGATGGGGTTTATTGGTTTTGTTGTTGTTGTAAAGAACAAACTACAGAACTTAACTGCTTGACAAATATAGGAGGAAATTAGTTGTAGAAAAATAACCAGATGTGTATGATTAATGGCTCATCTGTAAGTGCAATATAATACCTCCCGACTCATTAGCTCTTAAATCACAGTGAGATAGACTTCAACATTTGTTGAGACATATACTAGCTTTTAACGGGATTATTTCAGTAATTTGTATAGTCTTTGGTCACATCTTGCAGTCTCAACTCCACCCATTGGCTTGTAACCTGCAGACTTGTAAAGGTGACACGCCTCTACCAGCACACTGGCAGTCTCCACGATCACTTCACTGTAGCCCTTGGCTTTTACCTGTTCCTCCAACTTCTGAACATACACCACACACCAGTAAAGTTTAGAGATGAATACAAGCTAGTGACATACTTGTAGAAGAGTGCGCCCAAGTTGCTTTCCTCTTGCAGATGGAGTCAGATACATTTTCCTTATTTCCACTTGAGCATGATTGCTTCGATCTTCGTTCTTTTCTTCAAGTTGGTAATAGCCACCTGTTCCTACCAGCTTTCCCGTACTGTCCTCTATTACTGTCCAAAATTCACCTTTGTTGTTTTTGTAATAGAAATCGTCGACTTCCACAGCATCTCTGTCAGCTCTAGAAGGTTCAAACTGCAGCCCATAGGACTCTAGGCACCCTTTTATCACGTTGGAAACACTTTCTCTGTCTGAAGGAGTCCAGTGTCGCACAGTGTAACCTTTATATTTAAAAACAATTTTTTCACCTTCACTTTCCATCAAGACCAAGAAAATGGTAGGAATCGTTAAAGTAGCCACGCCCCAACGATATACGTAATTAATGATAGTCCGGCCCCACTTTTGCTGGTTCCGCTATTATACAAGTTATTGGATTTTGGTCTTTTTTTTTTTCTACATTTTTTGAAACTTTTTAATTCATTTTCACGGAATAAACAATCCTTGCAGTTTATTTTCTGACTATTTACAAAAGATTTTTCCCAAGGAAGTAGCCAATTATGAGATGTGCAGTTTCTTCTTCTCTTCGTTGTTTGCGGTCACACTAGTGCCGAACATCAAAGTGCCGACACCTTGCATACGCCTCCAAATATAAACCGTAAATCTTTAGTATTCTAAACTCCTTTAATTTCCTGTTTATCCTTCCATCCATTTTTTTCCGAAGGAGAAGATGTCAACAATAAAAAGTTAGGGTGAGTTCGGTGAAGGGGTGAACACAATCATTGTCTGTTTCATTTGGTTTTTCGTTTTTTCCTCATTTTTTCAAATTTATTTTTAATTTTTTTGTCGATTTATTTATGGCGACGAGTGTGCTGGGTGCTTGCTGTATATCTATAGGTGGTGAACGGTATTAGTGACTAGTTATAAAATCAAAACAACTGATCATCACTTTCACAATCCCAAACCACAAGTTCAGATAATATAAGCAGAATAAACTCAACACAAAATAGGGTGTGGCACTATTGTTTTTAAATTGTAAGAGTGGTTACTAAGCAGATAAAGAAGAAAGCTATGAGATTTGTAAATCTGTGTGTTTTGTGGTGAATGTTAATAACTTAAACTCTTTTGGCATCCTCTGTGTGCCCTTCTGAAATGTTGGCTCTAACAAGTGCTGATAATCTGTATATCACACCACTAGATGCCATGATAATACATTAAGGAAGTGTGTGTGTGTGTGTGTGTGTGTGTGTTTGAACCAACTAAGGATAATGGCCACAGAACTGATTGATGAACTAATTCCCGCTTACTCATACATCTCTATTGGACACTATCACCTTTTTAACTTTCCTTTCTTCTGACATTGCACAGATGTGTGTGGTCAAGTAATAAAGACTGAGAGTAAGTCATGTCAGACTCTGAGTGCAGCTATGTTGGTGAAGATGGTGAGGATTTCCAAGTAAGTTTATTTATTTATATTATAATATTGTAAGGGTGGGGGGTAAGGGTGGTTATTTTGAACTGTTTTCTCTTTGTTCAATTCAAATAAGTAACTTACCTAATTCACTTACTTGTTCAATAATAATTCACCTCATTAAATAAATAGCTCATTACCTTATCCACTGTTACTTTTGGGAGAACTTTCCACTGATAAAAATTCTAGGACGTATATTTTACCAATTGTAATTATTTCGAAGAAGTAAATTGTCCTTGAAAGTGAATTGTTAAATTTTTGAAGGGCAAAAACAAAATTAGGTCAAAAGACTTCCAATCACTTACTATAGTAACAGTAATTAACTTTTTTTTATTTATTTACCTAGTAGTTAAAATAGTCCAGATTAGAGAACCACAAAATGAACACATTGTCAATGTGTTGTTTCCTCTTACTGCTCATACCAATCAATAAAATAAACACTGATCATTTATTGACACAAAGAGATGAAGCCCAGACTGGAACATCCCTTTAATGGCACCGAGTAAATGTATAAATAAAAGCAACACACTTCATATGCATGCACAAACGCACGCACACACACACACACACAAACATACATGCACACACATAAACACACATGCACGCACATACATACATACACAATGCACACACACACACTGGAGCTTTGTTCAGCACTAGTCACAAACTTTCTTCAATAGTTTCATCACTAAAAGATGTCTGTGTTTGCTCATGTCATAAGACTATTATAGTTTCAACCATCATAATGAGGGTGAAGATTACTGGGTTCACTTAGCCACTCCTCTGACACATGAGTGATGTGACAAGAATGGCATTGCATGACTCTGCTAAGCTAAGCACTGTTGGTATGGTGATGCAGTGAGACATTGGCTGGTAATGGATGGATATGTTGCCTTCTGCCTCTGACAACTACAAAGTTATGTGGAAATGGGCCAATTTCTTGAACTACTAAAAAGTCATTAATTTATTCCTATGCGAAAGTTGAATTCATTATAATGTATTGCAGCATGTCGAGTGGATTAATCTTCATTTTATGATGACAGTCCTTACAAAATTTCTAACACAAAACAAAGGTTATTTTTCTTGTTAATTTTTACTTCACAGCTTTAGTTTAGAGAGCAGCATGTGACATTCTGCACAGGACTTTGACATCTATTCAGTACATTCACTCAGCATTCAAGTTTCTGTGGCATTTGGTTGAGCTAGCAAACTGTTCCCTCCAAAAAAAGTGAACTAGTCTTTTTTTTATTTGTCATGTTCTATACATTCAGGCTATGGTTGGTAAAAGTTGGTAAAGAACTTGAGCGGTGTTTAAATAAACTACTTAAAAAAGAAGCTAATTATTGTTTAAGGCTTTAGATGGTGAAATGACACCAGAAACCATACGGTTGCTCTTCAGAATCCCGCCCCTGCCCTCCCTTTCCTCCCACCTCCTCTTTCTCCTTTCCCCACGAGTTATTCCAGGGATTTAAATTATACAAGAATTGAAGTTAAAAATTATTTGCGAGCACAAAAGTTAAATTGGACTCTTACTTTCAATATAGCATGTTATTAGTGTGATTTCTAATGATTTATAACGTAACTTTTTTTTGTTTAGGAAAAATTTTCAGAGTTGAAACTGCAGTGGAAGAATGCCCTCAAGAAATCCAAGAAGTTGCTACTCAAATGCCCAAATTATGAGGTATATAAATCATCTAGTATAGTGCTTGAGCACATACATTGAGTGAGCTGGTCCAGCTAATGGTAGCTGTCAACTCTTATGACTCCTAAACACAATTAGACATTATTATTATTAATAACCACTGAATCAGTATTTAGATAATTGCTTTTTCCGTAATTTCTCTGAGTAATGATTCTTGTGGCCCATGACAACAACAACAGGTTCTGGTTTGCAACTATTTTATCCAGTAAAGTGTTTTCAATCCCATCACTGACACTCATGACTGATAGCCCACTGTAGAGAGGATAGAGGGTAGATTACACCTGCTCTTGACCACACGCTTGTGTACATTTAACTCATACTCAATTATCGGCTACGCGCCCCTAATATTACCTCGTTACATTTGCCATTTTTCTATTGGCAATGATAAAAGTGTAAATTATGTAGCTAAATACATGCTCATCCTATTTTGTCTTTTTTTCTTCCAGCGATGTCAATTTAAGTGTGGCAGTGTCGGTGGTATGCAGTACCACTATGTCCGCTGCACAGGGAAATCCCCTCAATTTAAATGTGACCTTTGCTCCCGCTCATACGAGAGCAAAACAGGTCTCAATTACCACATGGCCAGCAGCCATGGAACGCCAGTGGAGGAACTCAAGGTAGGTGGGTGGAGTCAAGTAAGCATAGGACTGTCAGTTCATTTGTGAAGCTTGAATGGTATTAATAAGTGTATCATCTAGAATTATATATGTTGCCATCCCTTGTTCTATGAATCGTGTTGTCATTGTCAAATTGTTGTCCTGCTACTTGAGCTAATAGCTACCAGATTTGTATGAGTGATAGCACTGGTAATCATGGTATTTGGAATTAGTAGCAATAGTTGTAATTGAAATAGCACTAGGCAAACTAGCTGTGAACTACTCATCCTGTAATAGAGACATGATCTGTGGCTCATTTCACACATTTTAGCGTGCATGAGTTTATAAACTATTTCTTACAATATTCAAAGTTTTGAATTCTGCCCCCTCTCACTCTTTGTGTACTCATTTTCTACTTACTACTATTCATTAGAAAGTCCTCTCCCCCTACCCCCCCCCAAAAAACAACAACAAAAAACAAAAACAAAAACAAAAACAAACAAACAAACAAACAATAAAATTATGTAATCTTCCTCAGTTGTACACGCCCATAGGCATGGAAACGTCACATGAGCTTACATGAGCCCCCCTCCCCTTTTTTCATACATTAGTTGACTGTTTATACAATGGAGAATCAACTATTATACACATCATGCATATATACATAGCCTGTTCTTCAGTTCAGTCATTATAAATCAATACAGTCACTCAATTGGCTGTGCAAACTTACCAGCTATTTTGTTGTAGTAATCTTTTAAACCTTTCAAAAACATACTTTTATTTTATTGATTTGGCTTAATTGTAATATTAGACCTTTGTAACAACATAAATGGATAGCTAGAAGCTAACATTGAAATGAAAATTAAGGGAATAACATTGAAGAATATTTGACACATTTCCTTCTATATAGGCCATTTCAGTCATGCCTATCAACCTTGGTGAGCCCATTCTTTAAAATGTCAGGCTGCAAGCCTGAATTCTTTAGTCTGCTGGCTTATACTGTATTAGTGGTGAGATGAGGAGTGAGAATGGTACATACACAAGTAGTATCCCAGAACACAGACCTAGTGATACTGGCAACACTTGAAACCATTCTAGTGTTCGAATCTTCAGCTATGTTCTCTTTCAACGATTGGATGTTAATGTTTCTTCATGAAAATACCATACCAAGGTCTTATACAGGATGTCTCATTATGGGAGACACTGCATGTAATTAATTAGCCACACCCAATTTTTAAAGCTCATAGCATACCATAAAAGTGTATACCATACACTGATTAGTGTTTGGTCACATGCATGATTTAATAGTCTTACTACTCATATAATTCAACTTTAGTGAATGTATTATATCACAAATTCTGGGGTGGAGGAGGGAGACTGGGACATATTAGGGCCAGTCACCCTCAGTATGAAACCCTGAATACGGAGTGTTGTCTGCTCCATTCTAACTACTTTATTGTGTGATAGGTTAGATTTGGTCAGTGAAAGAGTTTCATGTAAAAACCACAAGTTACCCACAAATGCACACAGCACCAGAAACAAAACTTTAGAGTATGTGGTCCAAGTTGGAAGGTTGATTTATGCAGGACTATCAGATCTGGTGATAAGCATCTCAGAATTATTTTATTTTATCTGTGTAATGTTAGTTTGTATTACCCAAACTGTAATTGCCACCCACGAGTGTATTCTTTTTCATGTAGTAATGATAATTTAGTACTGTAAAACCAATTGTACTCTACATACACTGTTCTATTGTTGCTGCCCCCGCCCCCCTCTCTCTCTCTCTAATCTTTCTGTGCAGTCAGAGCCTTCTGGGCGCCCCCAACGTAGCACAGCTCTGTCTACTATGACTGCCATCATTCTAGCAAACAACCCACCACCTCTCAAACAAACTCAGCGCAAGTCCATCTCCAAGAGTTCTGGTAAAGGATCTCCAAATTCACTTTCTCCACAGCGTGCACCTGAGTGTATGGACGTAGACGAAGAGACAAGCAACAGTGATAAGAACGAAGTGAAGGGCGTGGCCAGAGTAACTGGGGGAAAGGCTACAAGGAAGTTTCTTCACAGGAGTAAACTAAAGTCTGAGAATGGTGGAATGTCACAGGTCAAAGGTGTCAAGCTGCCAACAAGCAGTACTGATGACAGTGATGCTGGGGAAGAGGAAGAGGAAACTGGCGAGGAAGAGAAAGATGAGGAGGAAAAGGAAGGAAACAGTGATGGAGAAGATGAGCAGAGCAAGATGGATAGCAACAGTACGGCAAAGCAAAATAAAGAGGGAGAGGAGAATGAGAGAACAGAAGTTAGAGAAGAGATCAAGAAAAAGAAAGGAAGAAGAAGAAACAAAGAAAAGAAAGGGGGGAAAGCTGTAAATATTCCATCTATAGAATACCCAGTAAGAATAATAATTGATTGCTTGCCGGTGTGGTAGGGGATAGCACAGGTTACAAACACATCCCTGTGTAAAACCACAAATTGACACGAAGGCTGAATAATTCTTTGGTAGCTAAGACAGTCTTTCTATTTACCTGCCAGATGTTTGAAACACAGCAGATTAAGCTTGTAGTGTTTGAATGTCCAGGCAATATATAGTTGTAATTGCCTGTATAGAGACTAAACACGTAGTCACACAATTGAAACTCAAGTTATGTTGACTCCAAGTGTGTTGCTATGTAGACAAACTCAGCCAAACCACTAAATCTACCACTTGACTAACCACTTCAATTTGGATGACCTTTGAACCTAGCCTGCCTTGTGCTGAGAGGAGTTGGCTTTCTGAAAAAATGGTGGACTTATTTGTCACACCTGGCTTGGACTAGACTTTTAAGTAAATAAAAATTGTCTAGCTAAACTAACCAGGCAGCTCTCATAGATATTTCTGCAGTTTAGCTGTCTAAATTAGCTGGAAGTAGCCTGACTATCACTAGCTAACTGTTGGGAATTTTGTATTCATTTGGATATTCTCTAGTAAGTGAGAGGTATTAGTGAGGTAATGTTTCTGCAGGATGAGTACAAATACTTCCTTCCCAGTTGGAGACAAGAAATGAAGGACAATAAAGTGATCAAGTGCCCCAATTATAAAGTGAGTATAGCTAGTCACATATTCTTCTGCTCTGTGAGAGATAGACTTAATTTCTTTATTTTTGCATCTGGTGCTGCAGAATTGTTATGCTCTATTGTATAGTTCCTTTAAATCTTTGAGTGTTTACCACATTTTATTGAGAGTTACTGCTAGTATTGAGTTACTGCTGGTTTTTGAAACAGGAATGTGAATTCAAGTGCACCACTGTGAATGGAATGAAGTACCATTACGTACGCTGCAATAAGTCCAACCCACCAGAGTTTAAATGTGAGGTTTGCGAGAAGAAATTTCAGTGCAGGACTGGACTGGTTTGGCATCTGAAGAAAACCCACAATGTGAGTTATAGTACAGTTCTGTCATGTCTAACCCACTTGATAGACAGCAACACCTAGACCCACAAATTCAGTGGCTAGACCCACAAATCCAGTGGGCTTTATCATACCTAGACCCACAAATGCAGTGAGCTTTATCATACCTAGACCCACAAATTCAGTGGGCTTTATCATTTACAGCCACAATTGGCTAAAAGTAATAAGTATGGAATATCTGTTAGGCTGTGATAGGCTGGCAGTCTTCCTTGTCTTGTAGAATGTAGAGAATGTAATGTGTTTTGTCATTAATGGTCATTATGTTCTCTGCTTATGGCTGAACAACTAATAGTCATAACTCTTGTGAATTTCTCCCCTTCCCATCTGACTGTTGTTTAAAACTTAATACAGCTAAGATAATTCAGCTAGCTATAATTATTGAAATTGAAGATAATATGTGGTTGAATTAATAAACAGTTTTCTTTTTGAGGTAGTTATTATTCTAAAGAAGCTTTAGCATGGCTTCTTGATGAAATTCTATACACTGGAGGCCCCCACAAAGGCTGTGGTTTACACAACTAACCTTTTACGTTAACAACAAAGCGTGTGTAGACAGTAATATGTATGTAGGACAACAATAATCAATGGAAAGAGTAACTTCCCACCACATCAATCTCCTCCTCTCACCCCATCTCCCGGCTGTGTTCCCCCCCCCCCCCCCCCCCCCCCTCTGCCTCTTTTTTTTTTTTTTAGATTCTATTAATTAAACATTTTTGTCCTAAAAGATTAGATGGCTAGCTTCTTTGTCAATATAACCAATAAGGCACACTTTGCTGATTATTAGGGGTGGAAAATGTTGTGTGAAATTCAGCAAAACTTTGAAAATGTGAGGATTCACACTAGTTGTTGTTGTTGTTGTTGTTGTTGTTGTTTTGTGTATGTGCATGTGAAAGTAGTACAGTGTAAAATGGAGGTACTTTTTGCTTATTTAGTGGTTAGAAACAATCATTAGGGTCCTGTGAAATATCAATCATTAGGCTTCCGTGCAATATCCACCATTCAACAGCTCTGTAGTAATTTACTTGAAGTTATATTTTCAGAATGGCTGTGTACCAGACAAGTTGATCTATTCACACATCATTTATCAAGGTGTGAAATTTGAATTGGTGCACTGCTAATTACTATGAGGTGCTAAACTTGCGCTAATAAATTGTCTTATTGAAACTGGCAGAAACCTAATCCATATTATTATAGTTACATTACGAACGGCTAATCTGGAAATTTATGACTCAAGCTCTCTCTCTCTCTCTGTAACAAGTTTATATTTATATTTTCGTGCATGAAGATAAGGAGGAATAATGTTTTGGTAATCATTTTTAAGGAGCCAGTAAGAGAGAGAATAGGTATTTGAATTGTTGAACTCAATATAACTATTGATTAATTGTAGTTGACAAATATAATTGTACTACAAGTACTACTGTCCCTGAATTTACTGAATTATTAGACAAAATAATCACAGGATCATGCTTAATATACTATGATTGACTTATCCCATGTTTTGTAGAAGGAACAAGTAGCAGTTTATTTTGAAAGCACTCATAAGGCTCAGTATGTGTGCTATTTAAGTACTTGAAGTGCACTTAGCTCTCATCTCCATCACCATGCAACTTAAAACATGTGAATTCATAGACACAGATACTTATGATGTTGTGTAAGTCACAGTGTTTCTGGGGTAGCGCAGAGGCTAAGTAAGTAGGGGACTTTTCTTGCATTACCAACTCTGTAAATGTTTGCATTTGAAATGGTTAAACAAAGACTTGGTTGGCTTCATAAGTCCTCGTAAAATACTTCTGGTCAAAGGTTTCTATTTTTCCTTTTTTTTTTCTCTGTAGCACAATTTTCATTGTGGGTAAAGAAAAGATAGTGTATTGTTCTTGATCACACCTTACCATATGAGTGGTGTAGGGTGCACAGTGCAGAACTGAATGTTCATGGCCATTGTACATTAATGTTTGACTGTGTGTTGTGGTTGGTTGTAGCTGGTAGATATGCATCCTTCGAAGGGAGGTGGTGGATTTCTTGGCATCATATCTAAAGATTCCTCTGGTGCAGCAACTGTAGCACCCACTGTGGAAGGTGTGGTCAGCAGAAAGAGGCGAGGCTTTGGTAGTAGAAGAGGCTTGAAGCGACGAAGGTAATGATGGTGATGACGTTTGATTTTTTTGTGTTAGATTTTTTTGTGTGCATATGTATGTGTAAAGGCGTAGGAAGTGTGTCTACCCAAGGCGGACTGTTGAAGAAGTTTTACAGAACATTATGGTACGTTTTCTGTAAAGCAGTAAGTAAGGGAGAGTTCATTAGTTGTTGTGTGGTTCTGATATTTTGTGGCTGACTTTCTAGCAGTTGGTGGTACGAGAACCACTTGGGTGCTTACTTATTTCAAGTGTAGGAGTGTGTGTCATTGAATGACTAATTCTCATGATACATGCATGTGAGAGAAGAATAAATCAGACACTCAGTTTTGTCAGTTTTTCAATACCCCTTTAATAAATATGTTCAGAATATAAACATGCAAATAATTAAGCCAAGCCATTAAAGAATTGTTAGTTTTGCTTATAATGACGTGGGTGTAAAGTTGTGTCTGGTGAGCATTAAATATAATATAGGCATGCCCACTAATTTCATGTGACTGGAAAGTTTTTGTCTCAACTGGTTTCATGGTCATCTCAGGTTCAGTGGACTACATGGTCTCGCTTCCATAGGAGAGGGCTTTATCATTGGTCAGGTAGTGAGGTCAGCAATATTGAAATGAGGCATCACTATTTGTATAATAGGCTGAAAAAACATTTGAAGTTTGTATAATTGATACATACTGTATTCACTACCGTATCCCTCGTGTTGTTCTGCAGAATATTGAGTATCTACCAGAGCCCAAGTTAGGTCCAGAGATGTGTCGCAGCAGTGTGCCCGTGAGTGAATATGAAGTAGCAGACAGAATCCCCACTGACAATGACTACAAGCCATGTGCCATCATTACCTTGGGAGAAGAGGCGTTGGAGTGGCACCAGATGTCTTCAGACTCCGATTCAGAGTATGATTATGATGATGGTTTGTCGGATGGGGAGGTGGTGGAGAGTTGGGTGGGCGTGGGTGAGGATTTGGGACAGAAGGTGGAAGCAGAGATTGATGAAGAAGAAGCTGTGATAGGTAGTGGATACAGCAAGAGCAGTAGCTCCTCTGATTCTGATGAGGATTATACTGTCCCTTACCAGAGGAAAAGAGGGGGTGGAAGCGGCCGTGGCCGAGGTAGAAGGGGGCGTGGTGGTGGAGCAGATAGCAGAACTTCAGGAACGTCTCCTGCAACTCGACCAGTTGGTCGTCCAAGATTGACACATAACACGGAGTCAAGTGTGTCTACCAAAAACTCCTCCTCTACCGCTCTATCGGCTCCACCCCCTCTAGTTTCTCCTCAGGCCAGACCCCCCTCACTGATTAAAGCTGAGCCCTACAGCCAGGACCCGTCAGTGCTTGTGGCACCCAAGTTTAACACCTCCAATTCTCAAAATATCACAAAAGTGGGTGTGGTCCAAGGAGCCGACAAGTTCGTCAAACGGGAACCTCCTCCCTTGGTAAAAAAGTCTGATGAATTTGGTGCAAGCGGCCAGCCCGTAGTGGCAGGTGGAGGTGGGTCTCGCCAGCCTCGCTTCATCCTGCCTTCTCCATCTTCATTAGGCGTGGGAGGAGAGAGTTTGGCTCCAGGAGGAAATTTGTCATCAGCACCTTCAGCTCCGGTAAAGCGACGTCCTGGGAGACCGAGAAAGGACCAGTCAGTGGCTCTTAGTACCAATCATACACAGAGGACCTCTCGAGTCCATCACCTTAGCCATGGACGTGGGGGTGGTAGGGGGCGTGGCAGCAGGGGTGGGGCGATCATTGGTTTGGCCTCGAATACTCCAGCAGCTTCAGGCAAGCTCAAAGTGACTCAGTACGAGTTTCAAGAACAGCGACAGCAGCAGCAGTCTCTGGTCTCTGCCGGCCAGGGGGTATTCTTGACCACTCCTACCAATCATGCCCCTTCCCCTTCAGCAACCACACCCACCCAATTCCAACCTCTCATTCTTCAACCTGGTACCAACACGGCCCTACAACCTAACATCGTCACTCCACTCCAGATAGTGTCGACTGGCCAGGGAGCGCTGCCCACCCCGATAATCCAGAACATCCCCACAGTCCCCCAGGGGAATGTGATCTACTTGCAGAGCTCAGTCCCGCAGCAAGAACAGTCTCCTCAGTACATTACTAAGGACGGTCAACTCTATCAAATTCTCACGCCGACTACTGCACCTACTCTAGGAGATGGAACCAAGAAACTGAGCGTCATCATGCAACCGACTGCCGCTGGTGCCCAACCTACATATGTCCAAGCCAGTGACATTGGGAACTTGCAGTACATCACCCAGTTAGATGGACCACCACCTCCACAGTCTACATCCTCCTCTTCCTCGTCCTCTTCTTCCCTTGATGTCAATGCTACTTACAAAAACGTTGAAGAAAGTCTAAATCGGAAATTTGAGCTTGTGCGGCAAAGAATGACTATCATGCAGCTGGACGGAACACAGCCTCCTGGTAGTGGAACTACTAGTACCACTGCTTCATCCACTGCTTCTACTACTACTACTACTACTACTATGCTGACCACCACTAGGACTGCCTCTTCTGCTACTGCTGCTGAAGGAAAGTGCCCGAGTAAGGCAAGGTTGAGAGGTTCATCAGACCTGCTGCAAACATACTTTGATAGAGTGCCACAGTACTCAAAGCTGGGCGGCAACAGCAGCATTGTTGGCAGGGAACAGTCTGTGGGGGAACACTGCGAGTTATCATCCAGGATATCACACGCCAGGTCAGGTGGTCCACGGGGAAGAAAGGTAGGCTCTCAGTCCAAAGGTGAGAGAAGTCAGCGTGGAAAGTCAAAGCGAGGGAGACCCTCTCGATTAGCTAAAGCAGTTGATAGTGTGGATATTCCTTCGGTGACCCAAATACGGGGAAGTGTGTCTCCTGTTGCTCCTCTTAGTCCTGGAGCTGAGGGTTTCACTCTGTCTGCTGCAAAAAGTCAGCGTGGAAAGTCAAAGCGAGGGAGACCCTCTCGATTAGCTAAAGCAGTTGATAGTGTGGATATTCCTTCGGTGACCCAAATACGGGGAAGTGTGTCTCCTGTTGCACCTCTTAGTCCTGGAGCTGAGGGTTTCACTCTGTCTGCTGCAAAAAGTCAGCGTGGAAAGTCAAAGCGAGGGAGACCCTCTCGATTAGCTAAAGCAGTTGATAGTGTGGATATTCCTTCGGTGACCCAAATACGGGGAAGTGTGTCTCCTGTTGCACCTCTTAGTCCTGGAGCTGAGGGTTTCACTCTGTCTGCTGCAAGTGAGGTATATGAGACTGGGGCTAGTGGAGACCTGGAGATATCTAAAGTACATACTGCTAATAACACGTGTGCTGAGACTTCAGTTCATGTGTCTGAGACACCTGGCAGTAGTGGACATATTCTCAAGGTCAGTGACTCAAAGAGGGAGGGTGTATTGGTGGGGGAGTTTTAATGTTATCATATTATTTGAACTCCCATCTTCCCACCCCATGTAGCCAGAGGACAGTCTTGATGTATGCAAGACATATTGGAGGAGGCAGGTGAAGCATGGAGCAGTGTGTTGCCACATCTGTAAGACGTACAGCAGCAGGACTGTGACCTCCATGGCCCGTCATTGGAAATCATGTAGCAAGGTTAGTAAACAGAATGGAGGTGGACTACACTAAGTGGCCTTAATACATACTTCCTTACATTCTCTTCTTCACTTTCTTATCCTTATTTTGTTTTCACTCTCTCTCTCTCTCTCTCTTGTCTGCAAGGAGTTGCCTGGGCAAGATGAAGATGAACAGTTAGAGGGAGTTCACACTGAGGACGGAGACACAAGTGCGGAAGTTCTGATGGCTGTTGATCCTGCAGTAAAGTGTGACACTGAGATGTTCGAGTGTGTTAAGTGTGGCGTCAAGTATGGCTCCAGTGGTGGACTCAAGTATCATTTAGTAACACAGCATGAGACTAACAATCTCAAGGTCAGTGGTGCATGGGTGTGGTGGGGTGTGGTCAAGAGCTGTTTGGGAGTACCAGGATTTCTTACCTCCCTCCCACCAATTCCTCCTCCCATTATATTGTGAAGGCAGTGTTGTTTCATACTGGGGGATTTCTTTTTTTTTTCTTCTTCTTCTTCTTTACCTCTGTGACCTCTATGCAACAGATCTAAAAAAAAACAAGTATGGTTCTAAGCTTAGAAAACCTTTCAATATTTTAAAAGGACACAGTGGTAGAATTGTAATCTCGGTGTGCGTGTTTGTGTGTGTTGCATTTTGTGTGTGTGTGTGTGTGTGCTTTCTTTTCCTACCTACTTATCTTTATCTTATGTTAGCTACTGTCAACAGTTTCTGATTTCCCTTCGAGATTTTGTTAACTGCTTGTGTTGTTTACTATGTAATAAGCAGCAACAGCTATAACAAATTTTCAGAACTAGTTGCAATGCGTTGAATTAAAACTTGGAGCTCTGTTAGCTGTGACATTGATGTATTTATTTATTTATATATTTATTTATTTTGTAGCTGGAGGATGGTCTGGATGTATGCAAGTTGTATTGGAAGAAAATTATGAAATGCAAACCTGTTACTTGCCACAAATGCAACTCCTACTCCTCTAAGGCTGTGAGTGCCATGGCCAAGCACTGGAAGGAATGTGGCCAGGTAAGGCTATGTAAGCAGTTTGTAGAGAGTGTTATCTGATGAGGGAGTTCAAAAGTATTTTAACACTTATTTGACCATTTTAGATGACGGTAAAAAAAGCTTAGGTGTTAGGCAGGTTTTTTATATTTTATTTTATTTTTATTAAACTGATGTGTTCTGAGTACAACCAGCCGTTTAAATGGGGTGGTTAGATATTCCCAGTTTTTAATCTTTGGGGTGTGTGGCTTAGTTTTGGTCAAGTTTTAAATGCCACTTTGTTCAAACCCTCCTGGCTGTGGGTGTGGCACGGAAAGCAAGTTAGAAAGTGGCAGGGATACTGTCTTGACCAGTATTGACCACCAACAATCAATCATATCTTAGTATTCTCTACATATGTATGTATGCAGGGTAGTCAAATATACAAGTGTGAGTTATGCGATAAAGAATACTCTAGTCTGCTTGGATATAAATACCACAATTCTGTGGCCCACAAGCCATCTCCCCCAGCATCATCTTCACCATCTGATCTTGATACCGTAGTCAGTGATTCAGTGGAAGCAGGCTCCAAGAAGTCTTGTCTGTTGGGTTATGTTGCACCAAGAAAGGCGGCGATAACTGCCAACTCAAGGATGGCAAGCGTGGTAAAGAACATACTGAAGGAGAAAGGGGATGTGGTGGTTGGACCACGAGTGGATTATATCTCTCTAAATGAGCAGCTCAAGACCAATGGACAAGTCCAGTGTCCCTTGGAGGTCAGTGTATGGTAGTCGTGTAAATATGAGTTGTGTTGCATGCGTGGCGTGGGCTGTATGCTAATTCAATTAGGTGTAGGAAATTCAAACTGCAGAGAAACTACTTTGCTTATATTCTTTTTATTTATCAACTTGTTTAAATTTCTCTGAATTGTTCTGACAATAGGTTATGTTAATACCACATATGAACTTTATGTTTGTGTCCACATCCTTCACCACAATGCTTGCTAACATGGCCATGCCTAGCACATCCTTCACCACAATGCTTGCTACATGGCCATACCTAGCAAGTCTTCAGTTGAATAGTTTAGTGTGCAGTAGCACTGAAAGTTCGCACCACTGGTGCTCTTTTTCTCAGGAGGTCATGTGTGCGCCAGACTGCACTGAGGGTTGGCTCTTCCTAGTTTTAGTGACGTGTTCATGTTGACAGGGAAGACTGTTGGTTAAAGTGATAACTTAATGAATATCCAATCATATGTGTTCACTGGAATTGACCTGCACAGTCTTTCTGCGACTTTTTGTATGAACTTTTCTTCACATGCACACACACATACACACACATCTCCAAAGTCAAGCTATGTGGACATAATTGTTGTCCTGATTTTGTATTCTTGGCATAATTTTGGTATTGTTGTTCTGATTTTTGTTTAGGGATGTGATAAAAGATTTCGTACAGTGGGTGGTGTCCGATACCATGTCAAACATGCCCATACTGTTGATGGACGGCTAAATGAAAAAGCTGCAAATGATCAAGGAGACAGGTCTTCCGTGACTACAGAATGTTCAGAAGATCATGTGGAGGGCGTGGGAGACAAAGATACAACTGCAAAAGAAGAATTGAAAAGTGGCATAGACAAGAGAGCGTTGAGAGCCCAATTTAAGAAGGCAGGACAAGTAGATTGCCCCAAGGTAGGTTCTGTGCCACAATATTCTGTTCAGATTGTTTTGGTGTCTCTAGAATACAGCTTGTTAGTACTGATCTATGTATGTGGCTGTTGGCGTGCATGGCAAGCAATATTTAGCCTTGGGTTAGGCGAGTTAGAAAAATCAATTAGGCTTGCTGGGAAGTGTTTGGGGGGAGGATAAATATTTTTGGAGAGAAAATGAAAATTTATTAGGGGGAAGGATGAACTTTTGCTGGCACAAGAGTAGAGGAACGATACACACAATATTGGGAGGATAACAATTGTGTAGAAAAGTTAGCAGGAGACTAATGTAAGTTTAACAAGCAATGATGATAAAAATTGAAGGAGAAAAGTCTAATTATGCATGGACCATTGTGGACTATTGAAACTGCAGGTTCTAAGTAGGTGGGTATGTTGTGTGTGGTTTTTGTTTTGTTTTGTTTTTTTCATGTAGGGGTGTGGTAAGACCTTTCGTTCTTACAAAGGCTTGAAGATCCACCAGGAGAGAAGTCACTGTAGGAAGCCACGGGAGAGGATGTCCTCTCTGTCAGCGGAGGTGGTGGAGAGATCAAGAGGAAACCTGAAAGATTTAGAAAGTCAGTTGCAGAATACTCAGCAAGTTCTGTTCTTGCCGGAGGTAAGTTGCACACAGATAAATTCCTGATATGTACATGATCCTTTTTATAGTATTAGTGATGGTGTCTTTTTTTTTTTTGTCTTTTTTTTTTTTAAGTACACCACTAGTAATTTCTGTTTAGTGAATACCATTTAATATACTGGCACTTACTGTACTGTATCTAGAGCACACATGAAGAAAATCCAGAGGGAGTAGATGAATCAGCTATGGAGGACGATTTGAGTACGGTGGCGGTAAGGGATACTGCTACAATACAAGGAGACAAAGATGACCTTAACCTGACGTCTTTGAGGGCCCAAATTATGGAGACTGGACAAGTAGTTTGTCCCAAGGTTAGTCCAATGATGCTATGGAGGCAATTCTTGCTGTTTGTAACAGTGTTGTAGCTGAGAGCATGCTAGAACTTTGCTATAGTGTTTGGGTACGGGTTGGTTCTATTATGTTAGGGAGGAAGATTAGGGTAGGGATGAAATTTCAACTTGGAGGGTAGGGGACAAACATTTGAAGCCATTTTATATTAGCCACTTGGTTGTGTGGAATCAACGTTATTATTACGTGCATCTTGTTTAGGGCTGTGATAAGACGTTTCGTTCTTTTAATGGCTTGAAATACCATCTTGACACTCACAAGAAACGGTCAAAGGAGGTGGCGAGAAAGACTAACTCTGGAACAAGTTTTTATATGAGTGAGCTTAAGAGCCAGTGGGAGAATGCTAGACAAGTTATGTGTCCATGGGAGGTGAGTTAGTTCTTCCACAGTTAACCACAGGATGTGTAGTAAAGAAGTGATTTGATAAATTTCCTAAATATCTGTTGTGTGCGGTCCATGTATAATGCACGTCATAATATTGGCTTTGTTCATTCAGACATATGCAATGGTAGGTGAAATTTTACCGTAGTGATATATTTCATTGAAAGTGTATTTACTGAATTTGTATGCAACTAACTTCTAACGAGTCCCACAGATAAGATTATATGCCACATATTGTTTCATTGTTTAAAAGTAAGACTATTTCTGGGCATACACACAATCAATAAAATAGATTAAAAGTGGTTTGTTAGATTAAAAACAACAACGTTTGCACCGGTGTTTCCAATAATGTACTGTAACTGCTGGTATTTGGCTGTGTTGATGAAGGATTGCAACCGACACTTTCGCTCGTTCAATGGACTGAAGTACCATCTGAGAAATCACCATCAGTGCACAGAAAGCAAGGAAGAAGAGGAGCTCAGTAGTAGGGGTGGGTCAGAGCCTGCCGGTTCAGATTCAGTTGAGTTTGTTCCTAGTGTATCTGAGCGGGAGGAAGACAGTGGGGAAGAGAAAGATAACAGGGAAGAGGATGTAATGATTGAGGAAGTGAATGAATTGGAGGAAGACATGGATGACTCTTGTCAATCTGACGAGCATGAAACTACAAAGAAGGATAGTAAAGGCAGATCAAAGAGCAAGAGAAAGGTTAGAGTATATCAGTGTGCTGGAGTTGTCAGTGTTGGTTCATCAGTCAGTAAGGGGTAGTGATGGATACTGAAAGTTCCTACCTTTTTGTCATTTAGATAGCGAATCTGAAGTGCAGGAATAATGTGGATGAATTTAAAGTATAATAATAATAATATCTTATTGGCGAGCGAAGTGAGAAAGACACTATCAGGGGTAACACAATTGAAAATCAGGGATATTTGTTGGCGAGTGAGCGTAACGAGCGAGACACTTACAGGGGTAACACAATTGAAAATCGGGGATGTTTGTTTATTTATATATATGTTTGGACGTACGTATGTCATTTTGTACTTTGACCCTTCGTATTTTTGTGTTCGCTCGACGTGTCCCAAACTTCACTAAACAGAATCCTCTGGTTTAGCAACCATTACCCGTATCACCTTAGAAATTGAATTGTTTACCTCTTTGAATTGTTTTGTGGGTGCAGTTAAAACGCAAAAACTTATGGGAGCTCCATTTCTATTCGAGTTAGTGGCGGTGGTAAGTTAATACGCTATTTGTCACAGTTATAAGTCCTACTCAACAGCATTTACTTGAAAATTCATTGTCCACTAGACGAACCACGAAGGTAAGTCTTGCGTAGGTATGTTCAGTTGTGTGAAAGTATTGTGCGTTACAACTACTATTAAGAATATCACAAAGAAAAATTTAAATAACGTAACTTGATTTTGTTGCTTCTTTTTTAATTCAAACAGTTGCGGGGAGCGGTTACTATGGCATTGAATCCCCTTTACCGCATATACTTAATTTAAAAATTCGACTTTATTTTAATAGCTTGAGTGTTAGTTGTTAAAATCAATCATTTAACAATAGTGTAGTTTAAGGCTTGCTCGCCATTTGTGCTCAAGCACACCACTAGTTATATATATGTTTGGACTACGTATGTCATTTTTGTACTTTGACCCTGGCATTTTTGTGTTAGTTTGGTAGTTGACCCCGTCCCAGACTTTACTAAACTTAATCCTCTGGTTTATCGATCATTACCCGTATCATCCTAGAAATTGAATTGTTTATCATTTTAAATTCTTTTGCGGGTGCAGTTAAAACTAGAAAACCTACTCGAGTTCCATTTCTATTCAAGTTTGTGGCGGTGGTAAGTCAATGCGCTCTTTGTCATGGCTATAAGCTGTACGCAACAGTGTTTACTTGAAAATCCATTGTCCACTAGACTAATCACGAAGGTGCGTCTTGTGTAGGTATGTCCAGTTGTGTGAAAGTATTGTGCGTTACAGCTACTACTTGGCTAAAGAAAATGTTTAAATAACGTGTATTGTTTTGTTGTTGTTGTTATTGTTGTTGTTGTTGTTGTTTTCAATTCTAACAGTTGCGGCAAGTGGTTACTGTGGCATTGAAATACCTTTACTGTATAAACGTAATTAAAAAACATCAACCTTATTTTTAGTAGCTTTGAGCGTTAGAAGTTAAAATCAATCATTATAACAAAGTGTAGTTTTAGGCTCGCTCGCCATTTGTGCTAAGCACATCACTAGTAGTAGTAAAACTGGTTATAGTAGCTCACCACTTATAGGTGCGCTCCACTCAGGGAGATGTTCGTTGATTCCTACTCGGGTCTAATATTCATTATTTATTCACACCTGTCTTAGGAATCTTCCAAGAGAATCAGAGGAGGGGAGACTTCTGGGAACTCTCCCTCCACAAGTAGTGTTGCAACTCAAAGCTGGCGTAGCGTGGATCGCAAGAAGTTGAAGGCCGAACTTAAGAAGAACAGATCAGTCGTTTGTCCCTTTAAGGTGAGTCATTAACTTGTTACTACACGGTGTAAGAGGTGACGATATCCCTTTCCCAATACCTATGGTTGTTGTGTGTGTGTGTGTTGTGTGTGTGTGTGTGTGTGTGTGTGTGTGTTGTGTGTGTGTGTGTGTGTGTGTGTGTGTGTGTGTGTGTCCGTCCAGGGTTGTGGGAAGAATTACAAGTTCATAGAGAGCCTGTATGCTCATTACCGACAAGTTCACACAAAGGAAGAAGAAATAAGCTCAGATGATTCTGAAGCTATAGCTGAAGAGTGGACGGAATTGAGTTTCTTGAATGATCAGCTGCATAAATACGGGCAATTGGTGTGTCCAAAGAAGGTAAAACCTGACTTGTTTGGTGGGTGTGGTTCATTGACTTGAGTTTTTCACTGCAGGGATGTGGTCAAGTGCTCAAGACTGTTCCAGGCATGAGGTACCATTTGAAACATTTCCACTTCAACGCAAAACAAAGGAACAAATCACTGAAAGCAAAGAAAATATTAAGGAAGGGAAAGGTTAAAGTAATTCATGTCTCTAACAAAGCAAATACAGGGGACTGGTTGATGGGCGATGATGGGTGGAGGTCAGTGCAGAGGGGGCGGGGTTATGGGGGAAGGTCAGGTGACATAGGAGACAGTGATGATGGTGGCAATGTAGACAGTCTGTCCTCCAGAACAGTAGGGACTGTGGAGTTGGACAAAGAGAAGATCAAGCAGAGTTTCCAAGCAGCTTGCAGTGTCAAATGTCCTATGGAGGTGTGTACCAGTACTATTGTAAGAGTGACATTCACTATTGTAAGAGTGACATTCCTAGGAACTACAGTACATTCTGACATTTACTGCATGTGGTAATTTTACTGTAAATTGAACAGAAAAGGTTGTTTAATAATTAAGTTTTTTTTTGTTTTTGTTTTTAGTTTAGCTTCAGTTAAAATACACCTTACTTGCTCATTAACTGTCTAACCTAAGTGTTTTCCCATTTTAGTAGTAGCTTGATTTCTTGATGTCCTGTTTATTAATTACTAGCTTGCTCGATGTGTGTGCTCAAGTCTAGCACATTACAATGTACTAGTATTATGTGCACTTAGTGAATGACGTAATCAGAAATTGATTGTGCATTATTTATGTAGGAAGAGTTGCAGTTGCTAACAAACATTTCTTTTGTCGTGATTCAGGATTGTGAGAACTGGTACGGCACTATGGGAGGTCTGGAGTACCACCTGCGGACTTCCCATCTGGTAAGTGGTCCTCATAAGCCCAAGTTCCGGTGCTCTTATTGCGACGAAATCTTGGGATCTAAGAAGCGAGTTGAGGATCACCTGATCAACAGCCACCAGGTCCTGGATGTCACCCAAGAGGTCAGTGAGACAATCAGGTCTTACTTTCTACTAAGTTGTCTTCAGCAAGTTAGAATTCAAATACTGTTGAAAGAGAAATGTGTTCTCAAAGTAGATCAAGCTAAGCATATGTGTTGTCTACGAATAAATTCTGTTTGGAATTTGTTTTGTCACTGCTAGTAGTAGTAGTAGTAGTAGTAGTAGTAGTGGTGCGATTAAGCACAAATTGCGTGTTATCTAGACCAAATAAGTTCATCCACCACATTTTCTAAATAGGCAGTAAATTTCTACGAAGAATAAAGTACATACTGAGTACTAGTTCAATGGCACACTCAATGGAGGCAGTGCCTTGTTTTAATGGCTCTCTGGGATATTGCAAGCTGTTACGATAGTTGCATTTGGCATTTGAAAGAGTAAAAAATTCTATTTGTTTATTTACATTTTTATTTTCCTTCCCATGTAGAATCTTGATGAAATGGAATATTACTCTCCGTCAGAAGGTGACAGCTCATTGTCCGACAGTGATGTGGAAGGTGGTACGCCCAAGAAGCAATTGAGATTGTCATCAGACCACACCTCCTCGTACAGGAAGTATGCCGAACACTTGGAGGACTACATCTCTGAGACATGGCAAGGAGATAAGGAAACGTCTCTTCTCTCCAGACCGGAGTGGAAGCCATTGCAGGAGGAGTGGCCTACCCTAGTGTAAATTTAATATTAGTATAGCGATAAAGTCCTGTACAATACCTCTCTCCTTGACTTGCAGTGATTGCGAGCCCTTCCTATCGGCTCAGTCTTGCTCCATGGAATACAGACTGGATGTAGAGGATGGTGAGCATCTTCTGGGCACTGATAAATCTCTCAACTTGTTCCAGGCTGCTCCGATGGATGGTTTGCTGGGCTTCATGTTCTTCACTGGAGGTCCAATATGGGCGATGGACTGGCTACCTGCTTCTTCGTCAAAGTGTCAGCTTTTTGCTCTGTCAGCATACCGTGACTTAGATGAGGTGAGCGCGAGTTGTTTCAAATTGTTATAAACTACGGTGTTATTACCACAGGGTAAAGGGTTGCATTCATGTGTCAGGAGAGATTCTTCAAGATACTCTAGTGGTGTTTTCCTTGTCCCGCCCCCTTCCCTCTCAATTTATTTTTTAGGCTCATGGGTTGTCTAATGCAGAGGAGAATTGTGAGAGTTCTATCCAGTTGTGGAATTTAGGCCCACTTCTCAGCTGCAGTGAACCTACCAGTTCTCACCAGTTGCCGAGTTTGACAGCTGTGATTGCCCTCAACTATGGGCCAGTGCGAGCTCTACAGTGGTACCGTGGTAACAGTGGCTGCCGTAATGTCCAAGTTAGCACCGCAGGGAAGGAGGATGTCTTCCATTTGCTGGCGGTGGCATGTGGAGATGGGTGTGGCAGAATCATCGCGTGAGTTATCGCCAATTTATGAATTTCCATAATTTTACTTGATCAGACATCTATTGTCCAAATAAAGATAGATAACTTTCTGTATTGTCTACTGAGCAGGGCCTAATACCTGTTGTCACATAGGAACTGCATTAAAGTAAACAGGATGTGGCTTAAGGCAATATTTTCTCATATCACCTGTGTTCTGAGTTATCACGTTGGATTATTACTTCCCCCCAGGCTATACAAGTGTTTATTGCACACGAAACAGTTACTATGGTATTCACACATGAGCAGTACATAATAAATGTATTATTCATTGAATATTGCAGAATATCACTCGTCTGATTGGCCGTATTGATGTTCGTGCCTGTGGCACTCGTGTAAATACTAAGCCAACAGACTCATGTTATTCTCCTGTATCAAATGAATAATATATATTTATTGGGTTACTGATATTATTATTATTTTATTAAAATTTATTTATTTTTATTATTATTTTTTAAAGGATTCCTGATGAACTTATGCGTTCAGATTTGAGCACTCCTCCAACAGTGGTGCAGCCAACTCATCTCGCTGCCGTGCTGCTCCCAGTTGGAGCCGGAGTTAATGATTGGGAGGAGTTTGGTCAGTGTCTTTGCTTGGATTGGTCTCCAGGGACGACAAATAAATTAGCGGCTGGCTATTCCAATGGTATTTCTTTATATTGTACACACTTGTGTATTAATGCACACACACAGACAGCCGGACAGGCACAAATAGACAGATGGACAGACAGACAGACTGACAGACAGACTGACAGACAGACTAACGTGGATAAATAACAGATGAGCTATTTATGATCCAGTCTAGCAGATAGCCTGACATATCTCTAATTATGAGTAGGAACACTATCTTATGCAGATTGTAGCCCCTGGAGGCCCCCCTTCCTACCCCACTGTATTATAATATATATTTATATACTGTGCCACTAGATATAGACTATTGTCACTAAGACTATGTCACTAGATAGACTATGATACTAGATATAGACTATGTCACTAAAGTAATATAGACTATGCCACTAGATAGACTATGTCACTACTATGTCACTGAATATGGACGTGTCCTAGATACTGGTATGCAGTGTAGCATCTTTGTGTTGTGATTTGTAGCTTGCTGACCTAATGTTTGATTCCAGTGATGGTATCACTTGTGTCACATCACAGGTACAGTGTGTGTGTGGGGCTTGGAGTCCAAGTTGTTTTGTTCATCTGGAGACTGTCTTGGTAGCACTAAGCTGGGTGCTGTGCCTGCCTATCGCGATGTGTACCACCCAATGCTGCACCTGTCCACCGGCCAGTGCTCTCCTTGCCGCTGTGTGTGTTGGTGCCCTTCTCATCCTCAGTACATTTTCACAGGTATGGATGGAATCAAGGGAGTTAACTTAGATGGTATCTTGTGTTGTTGTTGTTGTTGTTATTGTTTTTAAGAAGTTCAGTTGACCAAGTAGCTCATTTAACCCACCATCTAATGTATTGTCAGAGTATATAGCCTGGCTGCAATTTGTTGTTTCTTTTCCTGTTGTTGCTGGGGGTTTTTCCCAGTTTTTGTGTTAGTAAAAGGTTCTAAAGTCAACCTTTTTTAAAAATTATATGTATTAATTGTTTTCTTCTCCTATTACGCTAGAGCCTTTCTGTTTAAATTTATATAATAATTTAGCCAGCATGCAAGAGGTGGAATAAGAGGCCAGAGTGATGATGTATGGGAACAGGTTGCACCATTTGCATGTACATGTATGTGTTTGCAGGTGGACAAGATAAAAAAGATAGAATTTGGGATATTAGGCAACCATTTGCTCCTATGGATGTTCAGGAGAAGAGTAAGTATGCCTACACAGGGAAGATTCTATCTGTAGCTGTGTGTGTGTGTGTGTGTGTGTGTGTGTGTGTGTGTGTAGATCAGACGACAGTGTGTGCAGAATGGCTGCATCTATGGTCCCACTGTTTCAGTGGTAGAGAATCCACCAACTACCTCAGTAAGCACGTTGGTGGCCGGCAAGCTCATAGCTACAGAATGTTTCTTGATGACGATAAGAGAGATTGTGCGCTTTCGTCAGGAAATGGACCTCTCAGTGTGAGTCACTTGTTAATCACATGTGGGTGGAAGTCATCAGTTGAGCTCTCTGGAATTTGATAATTATAAGCTGTGGTGGTATGTACTATAATACTAGTGTTGTGCTTGAGCACAAATGGCGAGCGAGCCTAATACTACACTACTGTTAAACGTTTGGTTTTAACTTCTAACATTCAAGCTACTAAAAAAAGTCGAGTTTTTAAATTACGTATTATATGGTAAAGGCATTCAATGCCATAGTAACCGCTCCCGGCAACTGTTTGAATTGAAACAAAAAACAAATCACGTTCTTTAAACTTTTTCTTTGTGATATTCTTAATAATTGTTGTAACGCACAATACTTTCACATAACTGAACATGCTTACGCAAGACTTACCTTCGTGGTAAGTCTAGTGGACAATGAATTTTCAAGTAAATACTGTTTTGTAGGGCTTATAACTATGACAAATAGCGTATTAACTTACCACCGCCACTAACTCAAATAGAAATGGAACACCAGTAAGTTTTACTGCACCCGCAAAAAAAAAATTCAAAGTGGTAAACAATTCAATTTCTAGGATGATACGGGTAATGATTGTTAAACCGGAGGATACTATTTAGTGATGTTTGGGACGGGGTTGAATGCTTAGCTAACTTGAAAATACGAGAAGTACAAAATGACATACGTACGTACGTCCAAACATATATATAAACTAGTGATGTGCTTGAGCACAAATGGCGAGCGAGCCTCAAGTTAGGTACATAAAACTGCAGTATTGCTACTACTTAAGCTTAGTTCAATTAAAAACAGCAGTATAATAGCAGTTGAACATTAATTTGAGCATAGAAATACAAAATTACTCTCTTACATGAGTAATGGTAACCTCTGTATTATCAAACTTAAGCCATTCTGACTACCTCAATTACCAGTAACTCTTGAACAAGCTCTCAGCTACAAAAAAAAATAGGCCAGTGTTATTTTTGTAATTCAGACAACATTATATGGAGTTACTACTTACCTAAATTTCCTGAGTATTGGTACTTTCTGTAGTATCAAATTGAAGCCATTCTGACTATCTGAATTACTTGTAATTCTTGACAACAAGTTCAAAGCTACAAAAACAAGACATTAATTTTAGCAATTAAATGCAAAATTACCTTCTTACCCACACATTCTTGAGTAGTGGTAACTTCTGTATTATCAAATTGAAGCCATTCTGACTATCTGAATTTACCAGTCACTCTTGACAAGTTCTCAGATACTAAAAAAAAAAAGTGGCCAGAGTTATTTTTGTAATTTTAGCTAACAATTATGGAATTACATATTTACCTCAGCTTCCCTAGAGTATTGGTAGCCTCCTTAGCATTAATATTAAGGCATTCTGACTACTGGTGGGTCTTGACAACAAACAATTGGCACTTCGTAGCCTCCCAAAACGGCGAAGTTTTGAAAATAAGTCTGGTAAAGGGTCTCCAATGCCTTAGTAACCGGTCGCAGCAACTGTTTGTGACTTGAAAAACAAGCGTTTTCGCAGGAATTCTCTCACAATTTGGAGCCCAAGTTTCAAGTAAGACTTGCTTAAAGCTGTAGTATCAGAAGAAAGTGGGGTCAAGCCTCAAAAGTCGTGTTTTGAGGAGAAAAAAACGGCACCCGTGCGCGCGTTTAAAGGGCATACGTACCATCCATCCATACATACATATAACATATACCCGATTTTGCATTTTCCACCCCTAATACTGTCTCGCTCGCTCGCCAACTAGTGGTGTACTTAAGCACAAATGGTGAGCGAGCCTGACAGTTAGGTAACATAAAACTACTATGTTTTAGCTTAGTTCATGCAAACACTATAATAGCAGTCAGTTATGACCTTAGCTACAAAAACAAAAAGACAATCAATTTTAGCACACAAATACAAAATTACTTCCTTACTCATTTTCTTGAGCAGTGGTAACTTTTGTAGTACCAAATTTAAGCCATTCTGACTATTTGAATTTACCAGCCACTGTTGACAGCAAACTCTTAGCTACAAAAAACAAAAGGCAGAGTTATTTTTGCATATTTAGCTAACAAATATGGAATTACTACTTATTTCAGCTTCCCTCGAGTAGTAGTAGCTTCCTTAGCATTAATATTACGGCATTCTGGCTATCAATAGCTCTTGACAACCAACAATCGGCACTTCGTATCCCCCCTAAAACGGCGAAGTTTTGAAATTAAGTCTGGAAAAGGGTCTTCAATGCCATAGTAACCAGTCGAAGCAACTTTTTGTGTCTTTGAAAAACAAGCGTTTTTGCAGGAATTTGCTCAGACTTCGGAGCTTAAGTTTAAAGTAAGGCTTGCTTAATGCTGTAGTTTCAGGGGTCAAGCCTAAAAAGCTGTGCTTTAGGAGAGAAAAAAGTTCCCCTGCGCGCGTTTAAGGGGCATACGTATCATCCATCCATACATATATACATATAACATATACCCGATTTTGCATTATCCACCCCTAATACTGTCTCGCTCGCTCGCAAATTAATTGTTGCTTCAATATGCTGCTAAACACTGGTCACAAGAAAACTAGAGGTGAACTGCTATATGCTCACTTTCTTAGTTCATTACTCATATTGAACTAGAAATTAATGTACAACCTAACATTGCTGGGCAATCTCACTTGCCATTTAACTGAAACACACTGCTAGTTATTAGTTTCATTTTTTTGTTTTGTTTTTCTTTAGCCCCTTTGATATCAATTTGCCTTTCATTTGTAAGTAGTTAATATGGCTGCTTAGATGACACCTTGTGTAGCCTGTTACAGTACTCCCCTCGTGTTATGTCTGCAGGATGCAAGTTACAGCATGTGGACAGACAGACTAGCATGCACTACATTTGCTGGAGAACTTGTCATGACTGCATTTCCAACCTTTTTCCACATCAGGGGCACCAAACTTAGACTTTCACGCTTTTCAGCTAGATACCAAAGGGTAAGAACCACAACTTTATGTCACATATCTGATATGTCTGGAAAGCTAACAGAATGAACACTCTCCTTTCAGTTGAATTCTGCAATATTTTATACTAGTAGTAATTTCTACCACTGTGGTAATCTTGCAATATAAGGTTTATATTGTATAAGGATTTCCATTATTGGCTCAATTTTTCATTAATTTCATAAGAACACATGTTTATGCTTCATCTCAATAAATACTCATAATTAGATTCTAATGAAATGTTTTGCTGGCTTTAAATGCCAAAATCTGTATTTTAGTGAATTTCCATAAATTGTTATCATGGAGACCTACTCACTGAATGTACTAAGTGCAGAGTTTAAATTCTGTATTGTTGTATTGTAGATGAACCAGTCAAGCTTTACATAGTGTCAGTGGAGGGTTCTGTGCTACGTGAACCCAATAAAAGATGTGATGTAGAAATTGGTGGGGGGGGGTTGAAGCCATTGCTTACTGCTATGCAAGGAGTTGAGAGAATTCAGTTATCCTAATATTCCTCAGACAAGGCACTCTGATGGGGAGCCCTCTGATGACTGACTACCAGCTGTACCACTTACAAATGCTTTTGAAATACTTAGCAGTTATGGATCTCTATGACTATGTTAGCAGTCATCTGCCCACCTTATGGTTACACTTTACATTATCATTGCAGTTGATATTAGGGAGTCACTTGGAGCCTATGGAAGGGTTTGAAGAGGACGAGGAAGGCTTAGAAAGAGCTGATGGTATCTCTTCTCCAACACTGCCAGCCTGTGGTGTACCAACCTGTAGTAGACTGTCTCAGACTCACCGACTGGTTCTTACCCCTCACTGGACTCGCGTCCTCGAGTCTCCATACAAACTGCCGATAGACAGCTCTCTGTTGGCTGCTTTCACTCAAGTAAGTCTGAACCATTAAGTAGTGAGTTAAATTAGTGAAATGAAACTACAGAAATTATTCTTTAAGCAAATAGTAGGTTTTTTTGTGTGTATTGATAAGCTTTGTGAACTCAGTGTTGCATGCATACACAGGTGTGTCTAATGACATATCATACTTAGTCAATACATTGGCCATTAACTTGACATGTATTTTTTTTATACAAGTTGAAATATCTATTGGCTAGTTCAATGAATTGTTGACTGCAGTTGACACTGTAATTGTGATTCTGAAGCTATGCTATTATGCTCTCCTCATTGCTATGCCTACGATAACTTTCTCCTTTCAGGTATGCTGGAGCCCCAACAAGAGCAGCAAAGAGTGGCTGGTGGTGGGCACTAATAGTGGTTTGGCATGTCTCCTTTACGCTCCTTTGACATCTTCCAAGCCTAATTTTTGTAGATGACTATTTATTTTTTATTTATTACATTTTCAAATATCTGCAAATATTCTGAATCATCAATATCCTCCTTCTCCTGGAGTGGAGGTACATTATTTCTTGCACTAAACTATCAATGCTGGCATTTTCTAATATTTCATACAGTGTACTTAGTTTTGCTCAACTGAACATTGAGTAGAAATTTAACCACTGTATCACTCTATTGAAAATTACAATGCTCAACTCATACTATTAATATTACACTTGAAATTTTTATTGGAATATTTTGTATGTGATTGCCAATAGCTTTTACTGCCATAAGAAGTGAAAATTGAGCATTTGATTTCCTAATAAATAAAACCCAATTGGTTCATGTAATGTCTGCCACGTGTATTCAAGCGGCCAGTTTGGACTCCTTCCTCCATGTGTCCACCATGTCCAAGATGTGAGCAGCTACTAGCCTGGGGTGTAGGTAGAAGGCAAGGTAATCCTTGCCAGGCAGGACCACTCGCTTACTGTGAGGGTGAAGTTTTTTTATCATCTGTTCTTGCCCGGCCTTCCAATCCTGCAGTAATGACAGGGGTAAGCATGGTTACACTCTTGATGAGAACATGCTTCATTTGTGCTAAGGTAGGCTTGCTACTGAATTAATGACATGAGGAATTTAACCAATAAGACAAAGTTAAGTCAATAACAAGTAATTATAATTCAGTCACTTTCAGCTGAATATAGAAATACAGTAGACCCTCGGTTATCCAACCCCGTTTATCCGAACTCTCGCTAATCCAAATACCATTTTTTGGAATTATAATGATATTTATTGGAATGTTGCTGTGCATTAAATAGATAATAGAGTAAGACCCCCATTCTATGACTTATTTCGAATATCCGAACAACCCTCGGTCCTGAGGTGTTCGGATAATTGAGGGTCTACTGTACTGCAGTAATACTGAATCCAGGACCCCACTTTTACTGGTTTGGTAAAGGGTTATCAATAGTAAGCAACTGGGATTGGTGGGCTTGTATTTCAACCAACTGATTGCAACACAATTACATTAACATCCACCATATTAAATTATGATCACTATGGTGCCATCAGAAATGCTTTGCTGTTGGTTCAATTGTTTGTGATATTTCATAATGAACGCTTACCTCGCTGAGGCTCAACTGAGAAAACTCCACAGGCTTTTGATATGTTGCTATGGTGATTGGTAGATGAGCAGGGAAAGGTTTAACTGTCATCATAGTCCTGAATAGAAGATGAAGTATAAGCCACACCCTCAAAAGTATTTGTCACACCCACAAACTCACTTGACTTGGTCCATGGACTCGTTCACATAGTAATGTTCATCAAATACTGTAGATAAATGCCTCGGCTTGCACAACATGTGTTTCTAGAGAAGGCACATGACAATCACAAGAAGTTATACAAAGAAATAAACAACAAACAAAGCAATAAATATCCACAATCAATTCGTACAAAATTACTATGTAGATATTTTAAAGAAAACTGGACCATCAATTCAGTTGCTCACTGGCAAGCTGCCGACTCTGATCACTATCTGAATAAGTAAAAGCCTCTGTCTACCACTCCTTACTTTTCTTGTAATGGAGTCTTTTGGTAGAATGTCGAGGAGTTTGTTATCCTCCACTGGACTCATGAGCCCCACCATCAAACTGATGCGGTTAAACCCTATGACCCCTGTCAACCACTTGCCCTGGTAGAAAGGCACTATCTTTCTGTACCACAATGCCTGCCATGTTGTAATCTCTTGCTCTGAAGGATCCTGGTTTTTCCTCATGGCAAATAAACCCTCAAAGGCTGGGTCGATAAGAAAAAGACCTCCAACTTCACTAAGAGTGGAAACATAAAGAAAGAGATGGAAACAACAGTTTAATTAAAGTGGTAAAATGAGGGATTTAGAACTAATAATACAGAATGGGTGTGGTTTAGAGAAACTTACTGCTCATAAACCTGTGCGTAAAACCTTGATGCAAAAGTTACAAAGTCTGAACTGACGAGAAGCAGTGGTTTCGGCTGGTTGCTGGAGGCAGACAGCAGACGATGGAGGTCATCTGCCATTCTGAAAACAACAACAACAACAAACCACAAACAACAAGAAATTGAATACAGTTACTGGTACACAGCAGTAAACACATTTAGTTGGCTTAAAACTGTGTAATAATTCCTTTAAAATAATTGTTGTTGTTTTTCCCTTTACCTTTAAGTAAAAAAAAAAGCCTGTGGCTAACGATTACTATGGTATGGTATTGAAAAACCTTTTACCACTAAAACTTGGCCAACAGGACAAATGAACTTAGTATTGCTAGAGCAGTAAAGTAAATAAATGTAGCCTTTGGTTTTATTAGCTAAGTCTTGTGAAAAAGTAACCTTTATAGTTTAAATCTAGTTGTCTTAATTAGAACTACTGGCTCACTTGCCATTTGTGTACAAGCACACCCTACTAATATAATGTAATTCAAGTTTAGTGACTGGTAGTGATCCTTTACTAACTTATGATTAACTAGTGTTGTGCTTGAGCACAAATGGCGAGCGAGTAGCTATAAACTTTTTGGTTGAAACAAAGTTGCGTAAGGTAGTGCAGCAGGATTCTCCGCGCTCGTTAATTGAAAAATATTGGAACTGTGAACGCTTTACCTAACTTACGTAACTAGAAGCACGGGCAAACATTTTTGACGTACGCATACATACATATATATATATATATATATATATCTGAAATCTCAATTGAACACAACTGAGAGTCAGCTTTGCTGAATTATGAATAATACAAACATTGGACCCCATCGTTACTGACACACAAGCGTAGTGTATAGATAACCCACCTCTCAGCTGTAGATGGAAGTATCCTATCTTGATGCTTAGCACCTTCACTTCCATCTTCAGAACTCAATGAGGAATTCTGCAAGATACATGTATAGTGTGGGGGCATCAGTTATGAAGAGGGATAGTGTGGGGGCATCAGTCATGAAGAGAGATAGTATGGGGGCATCAGTCATGAGGAGGGATAGTGTGGGGGCATCAGTCATG
>WLWD01004413.1_pt1 | contig 61953 bp, 40 predicted proteins | sample 6712731 | NCBI WGS metagenome assembly WLWD01 (sample SAMN12718690, study PRJNA576275) | sponge metagenome | isolation source: marine sponge | host: Mycale hentscheli | place: New Zealand: South Island, Marlborough, Capsize Point | collected 2014-11-01 | reverse complement strand
ATGGTGGAGATGATATTGGTGATGGTGGAGATGATATTAGTGATGGTGGAGATGATATTGGTGATGGTGGAGATGATATTGGTGATGGTGGAGATGATATTGGTGATGGTGGAGATGATATTGGTGATGGTGGAGATGATATTGGTGATGGTGGAGATGATATTAGTGATGGTGGAGATGATATTAGTGATGGTGGAGATGATATTGGTGATGGAGATGATATTAGTGATGGTGGAGAAGATATTAGTGGTGGAGATGATATTAGTGATGGAGATGATATTAGCGATGGTGGAGATGATGATGGTGATGATGGCAATGGTGATATTGGTGAAAATTCGGACATCACTATGCAAGGCAAGTTGATAATATTCTTAAATTGCTGTCTCCATCTTAGTTCAATATTCAATGTAAGCCTTACACTCAGTTCCATGTTTATGAATTCAGATGATTTTTCCTTGATTTATTATTTAACCAGCATGCAATAATTTTTTTATTAAAACAAATAAAAATATATTTATTGCAGACTAGTAAAAAAGCAAATAAATTGTAAGTGAAGGAATATATCATAAAAGTTTATATGTATTAAAGGCTAATTAGATAGAGATAAAAGATAATTCTTAGATGATAATCAGGGAACAAAAAACAACAACTGAATAGTAAACAAAAAAATTGAAGTAGAAAAAGAAGCATATTTAGTGCGGTGTGAGTTCATTGTATGTCATTAGTGCACAATAATTTATTATATCACAGGTGAGGGTCCTGTATATGATGGAGCACCTATCAGTCAGAAAGAGAGCTTACTGTCAATTTATCAGTTTGCCATTTCTAATCGACTGACAGATTCTGGCACACAAGGTCTTTTGGATCTAATACGAAGTCATTGTCCAACTGTCCAACACCTAATCTAATTCCCCCAACAGTATATAATTAAAGAAGCAAGTTTATAAAACTGAATTTACAGAACTTCAGTACTGCAGTATTTGCATGGGTGTGATTGAGATGGAAAGTAAGTGTACAAAATGCCGAGACAGCCAAGTTTGCTTCTATACTGTCCTTAATTTTGAAAGAAACATCCAGGAAATATTTTCAAGTGAGTTACTTGCAAATATGTTACATTTAATAATATAAAATTTATTTTTTCTAGATAATTGGGGTGAAGTTCAGTACTCTTTTTTACGACAGAAGACGGATGGCTTGCTTAAAGATATTCATGATGGAGACAGATACAAAAAACAGTGTAAAAAAAGATTTTTTTTCACATCTGCAGAGGAAGCCGGCCTTATTTTGTTCACTGATGGTGTGCCATTATTTAAATCATCTAGTAAGTCACAAATGATCGGTTAGTATCAATACTTACATACTATATCATTTCTTACAGGACAAACATTGTGGCCAGTGCAGCTCTGCATTACTAACTTACCTCCAAATGTCCGAATGGATTTGAGAAACTTGGTGCTTGCAGGAATATGGCTTGGTCCAGTGAAGCCTGACATGATTATATTGCTCCAACCAATACTAGAGCGAATTTTTTCTATGCACCAAAATGGAATAGCTTTTCAAACTCCGTCGGGTACAAAATGCCTTCGTGCCAAGCTCCTGTGTGGTATTTTTGATCTTCCTGCGCGAGCTGCGGTACTAAACCTCACTCAATGGAATGGACGATTTGGTTGTACATATTGTCTGGATGAGGGTACACAGGTGGGCCATGTTCGATTGTACTTACCATGTAGTGAGCATATACCACGATCCGAAAAGCACACCCAAGAGTGTGTATTAAAAAGTTCACCTGGAAAACCTGTATTTGGTGTCAAAGGTGCTTCTGTATTGACACCATATTTAAATATTGTGAAAGACACACCAATAGATTACATGCATGGAGTCCTAGAGGGTGTTACTAAAACTTTGCTTCACATATTTTGGTTAAATGGAAAATATAAAGACCACCGCTATTATTTAAATAAGCATGTCAAACAAATTGACAAGTTTCTTCTAAAGATAAAGCCACCGCATGAATTCAGAAGGTCTCCGAGATCCCTTGAAAAATCTGGAAAATATTGGAAAGCTTCCGAGTTAAAAGCATGGCTTTTGTATTATTGTATTCCGACCCTTTTTGAATTATTGCATGTAGACTACCTGCTTCACTTGAGTCTGTTAGTCAAATCAATTCGTCTACTCTCTCTGAAATAAGTTCTACAGACTTGGAAATAGCAGAAAAAATGTTAAATCTTTTCTATAAAACAATTGTTCAATTATATCCCCAAGAAGTATGTACCATGAATGTACATAGTTTAATCCATCTTTGTGACACTGTGCGTAACTACGGACCACTATGGTGCTATTCTAGTTTTGCATTTGAAAGTATGAATGGCCATTTAAAACTGCACTGCCACGGAACAAGGAATGTATTGCCACAATTGGTTCAGAACTTACGGTTTCATCAGAGAACTCTAAATAACAAATACCGCTCAGACATTCATGTTGATGGTATAAGAGGAAAAATTAAACAAAGAAAAATATCAGCCAAATTTGTCGAAGCTCTTCGAAAGGGAGATTTTGTTCATGACAGTGAATTTTTTATTGTTTTCATGAAGTATGAATACAATGGTGTATTATATTGTGCAGCAAAAAATATTGAACTAAAAAGGGATAGCTCATTTTGCCAGTTTTTATCCAGACAGGGAACAATTTTATACGGGTCAATCTTAATGTTTTGTGCGAGTGGTAATGATCATGTAGCAATCATTGATGCATATGAAATAGCAAGAAATGCATTGGATGGGATGAAGAGTAACATTGTTGAATTAAATTCATTTACATCCACTCATCCTTGTGTATTCAAAGTCTACGGACAAACATCACTACATGCTATACCTGTTACTTCACTACATAATAAATGTATTCACATAACAATGCATGAAAAAAACTATAATTTTATCACACCAATATCCAATCCTTATGAACATCATTGAGTTTTGTTATCATTTCATTATGACACAATATTTTCAAGTTTGTGATTTAAGTATTAAAATATATCGTACAATTATTACTATCTTGATTATTTTTATTCAAATCTTATATAACATCTTATCACGTTCTTATTCAATAATCATACTAAGATTCTTGATAATTCTTATTAAGATTTTATATCAGATCTTATCAAGTTCTTATATAAATATCTTATCATGATCTTATTAAAATCTTGAACGTTCTTATTAAAGATCTTATACAAGATCTTAATGAATTCTATTTAAAAACAGTATAAGATCTTATTAGGATCTTGATCATTCTTATTAAGATTTTATATCGGATCTTATCAAGTTCTTATATAAATATCTTATCATGATCTTATTAAGATCTTGAACGTTCTTATTGAAGATCTTATACAAGATCTTAATGAATTCTATTTAAAAACAGTATAAGATCTTATTAGGATCTTGATCATTCTTATTAAGATCTTATATCGGATCTTATCAAGTTCTTATATAAATATCTTATCATGATCTTATTAAGATCTTGAACTTTCTTATTAAAGATCTTATACAAGATCTTAATGAATTCTTATTAAAAACAGTATAAGATCTTATTAGGATCTTGATCATTCTTATTAAGATCTTAAATCAGATCTTATCAAATTCTTATTTAAATATCTTATCAAGATCTCATTAAGATCTTGAACTTTCTTATTAAGATTGTGTATAAGATCTTATCATGTTTTTGTTTTAAAATCTTATTAAGATCTTAGTATGATCTTGAATATTCTTATTAAGATCTTACATAGGCTAATAAGATCTTAATTCAACAAGTAAGATCTTATAAGATTTTTTTGCTGGGATATAACTTGTAAACTGACCTGAAATGGCTGGACACCCAATTCCTGTAGGCGAGCCAATGCTTTCTCCTCTGCTGCGATTCTGGAGAAAGGGCCCTCTTCCGCTTGGGTGATTTTGCCTTTTCCTTACCACCAGTCCTTGAGGTCAATTCTGTCCTCTTGCGTGCCTGTTCCTCCCTCCTTTCTTGTGCTCTCTCTTCAGCAGTGACTGGCTCTGGTCCAAGTGACAGCGCTGGTGAAATAAAGACTGGAGTGGCTTGCTGCACAGGCTGTTCCAAGAGCTCCATAGCTGCTGATTCCTGTTCAGACAAGGAGAAACTCATTCAGTAGCTACTGAGCGAGCTTCCTCATTGACAGCTCCATTTTCAATAGCCTGTGACCAAGATCTCTGTGGCTTTAAAATCCAGTCTTTTGCCCGGGCAATGAGACTGGTAACAATGCTGGAGGAGGTTCAGAGGAAGTCCTCGGTCGATCCAACTCCTCCTTGCATCGCTCCTTGTACAATTTCAGGAGCTTGTAACAGACATAAGGTCTGAGCTAGAGCTGGTGATGTCAGTGCTGGTTAGATCTGCTGTCGTGTGGGCAAGCCCAAGTTCCTCCATTACCTGAAACACGAACAAAGGCACAATATAATGTTGGTGTTCAAATAAGATCAAGTAAATAATTTGTTAGCTGTCTCTAGTGCGTTAACTGGCAAAATTATTCAATTCCTTTTTAATTATCTTTGATTTAATTATTTATTGAAAGTCTTACCTCAGCTGACGTAGCCACCATTGATGATTCATCAATTATATCGGGCACAGTCTCATTAGCAGTCATTTCTTCATTGAAATCGAGCTCAATGTGAGCCACTCCTGCCACAGAGCATCCATACTCGTACCAAATCTTGAGATTGGTCTCTATACCTGCTGCTGCTATTGTCCAGTCTGGATAGCTGGAGGTGATCCCTCGCCCAATGTAGTGCTCGCAAACCTGTAGTAACAAATTAAAAAAATATATAGTATGACAGACCAGGCCATAGCTAATGAGATAAATAGAACAAGTGGTAATTTGATTCCACCTCGTTGTTGTTAACAGCTGTTGTGAGCATGACCATGAACATGCAACGATCTTGCTTTACACCCCACCACCAAGGGTTCTCTTAATGACCTTGCGTTGGTGATCCACTGCAAGACTGTGACTACTGAGGACGGTACGCAACTCCCTCATGATGTAAGGCTTGTTGTCCAAGTAGTCCCTGATGAACAACAATGTGAGATGAGGTCGGCAAGGGATGTAATGGGAAGGTAGTGGAGGGAAAACATCACGAGAAGCCACATTGACTCTTCCAATACCACTCATGGCCGCAACCTAAAGTATTAAATGTATGAGAGACCTTACTAGAGTGCTGAGGGAAGAAACCACATAATTATTATCATAGTATATTGTGCTGTTATTGTTACTATTATCATCATTATCATTTACTATTATTATTATTATTATTATTATTATTACAATTTTACTGAGAGAGCTTACTGAAGTATTGAGAAAAGAATCCTTATGCATTATAATAACATTACCTTATCCCAGAGGGTCCCACTGTCACGCCTGATCTCAGCATACGGATCAAGGACAAGTCGGTTCCATTGCCCTTTGTTGAAATGGACATTTGCTGGAGCTGAACTGATATTGGCAGAGTGCTGACATATTTCGGATCGTGCGTCAACCAATGCTTCTTGCACTTTCCACAGCGCATGTCTATGCCAACGAGAAACTTAGGCCAAAGTACGGCATAAATGAGCTTGCGTCTCCCCACTGAATTTGCTGATATCATCATCGAATTACAATGAGGACAGCGGCCGCTCATAGGGCAGTACACTATCAGTTTCAACTTGCCTGGAGACTTCTTGAGACCAATTCCAATGGCCCTCAGTTCAGCAATAGTAGGTGACTGGAAGTCGCTTTTGTCGAATTTGGGAGGTACTGGTTCAGTTGCAGTCTTGGGTTAGTCTGATAGTGTGCTTGTGCTGGTGGATGGCTGAACACTGGCAGCAGAAACTGCACCAACACTTGAAGCTGAAAGCATTAAGTAATAGTATAATAATAATAAATATAACAACAATAATAATAGTAATAATAATAATAATAATATGCAGTATCTAAAGAAATAAGCATCAGGAAATTGTCATGGTCATCACATTGTTGTTGTCAATTTGGTGGTTTGCCTATGATTAGTGAAATGGGCAGATCCTGGGTTAGTAATTGCACAAATGCCTGATGATGGTGTTGGTCACCCCAACAGTTGCCACGCTTGTGTTGAACTGAAAAAAACAAAAACATTATAAAACTAAAACTAAATTAAATTAGGCTTGCTGACGTTGCTGCATACGGTTTGAGGAGACTACAATGAGCCTCTTTAAATATTTATTACTGCTCATTGCTTCTCGACCATCGTATTCAGTCTCTTTGGTAGAGAGCGCATCACCATTTCTATTGTACAATAAGTGATTAGGGAGCCTGCAAGGGGTACTTGGTTCTGATTAGGAATAATTATTATTAAATACTGGGTTGTCACTTGCTATTCTATGTGTGCCTCCTTTACCCATAAATCAACCTTAAAATATGTCATATATTTATCACGAAAAATTTGTTATAGCCAGATAAGGGTTAATGATATAATATTAAGCTGTGTTATATACAACTTTGGCAGTACTAAACTGCCTAGGGAATGAGCTCTTAAAATGCTGTGACCAGAGCTGCAGTTCAACTTGTTTCACAAATAGAACTGAGTCAGTACCACATTACTTAATACTGAAGTCTGACAACTATAGTGTACATGCAGACGGACATGTGTCATCCTATTAAATAATGTATAATATAGTCATACCACAATTAATTACCGACGAAGGCATCAGTACGGTGGTTGCAGGAGTGGAACCTGAAACAACATGGGAAGGAGGACTTAATACCTTTACTGAATGGAGATTTAACCGCGAGACAAGGCAATTGCAAAATCATGTACATGATTCAAAAACGATATTTACCTGCTTGAGAACGACATTGAAGTGGTTCTGAAGTTGCTGGCTCAGAAGAGAGCAAAGTAATATGAGCAGATGAACCTACGCAAGGAAAAAATAAGAAAAAAAAGAATATGATATTAAAATCAATACAACAGACAAATTAATACAAATAGATTAATGATCTAAATACCATTAGTCCACGTTAACAGATCCATTATAAATGTATACACATTAATATTAACCTATCCTGATACAATCAAGTCATCATGGTTACTGACTCAGCTGAATTTGCTGGACCAGCTCAACCAAAGATTAATAACCCTCCCTGCTCCTTTTCCAAATTATTTAGTGTACATTTAGCCCATTCACCATTCATGGCTACTAATTACATGTACAACCTCCCACCACATCTGCTGCTCTTAAAACTGACTCTGGCCAAAATTGTAATGGTAATAGTTACAATCATAATTATAATAGTTTAACACTGCCAGCGTTAACTTTATAGCAAGTGAAGACATTGAACTCTGATGATCGAATGTGCTGATCTGCAATTATTGAAGATTTGTTCTTTAATGTACACTATTGTAAATAATACCCTATGCACAATATGTAGAAGTCTGTCCACTATGTCACTCGTATATACAACTGAGACTGACTTGTTGAAGGAATTCATACAACGTGCGCCACACCACCTCAGTTCTACATAACTACTAGGTGATATGTAGAATTTTCGCGTTATTGACCTGTGCAGTGAACTAGTCTAGCCGACTGTGCATTTACTCAATTGATACCTCATCATTTACGAGTATGCTAAGCAAACTATTTTCTCAAATGAGGCAAAGTGTTGTTTTAGAAACCAAACCCCCTTAGTTTTGGGGTATTTTACTTTTGGTAACAATAACTAAAACTAAGCTGTAGAGAATATGAAAAAACTAAAACTAAATATATTAGAAGACAGTAAATTTGATAATAACTAAAACTACCAGTAGAGTGGACGACAAAAACTAAAACTAAGCGATCTTTATTGTAAGCAATTCACCTTGAATTATGTATGCCATTATTAGATTAAAATATAAAACTAAAAACTAACTAAATTTTCAGGGAGAATTTGGGGGAAAAACTAAAACTTAGTTCAAGATATTTTGTTAGTATGAAAACTGAAAGTCTGGAATCTCTAAACCAAACAACACTGGAGGCAATCCAGTACACAAGTGTACATCAAACACAAACAATGCACACCAGCTAGGGAAGATGAAAGTTCATCTGATGGTGCTGGTCCATGAAAGACCTGTGAAGCACTAGCAGAAGATGAACCTGTGCAAAATGATTTCATGCTGGCATACTATGAATGTACTTCTGTAATTCATTCATTTGCTTATTTATTTATTCATTCACTGATTAGTTTATGCATTTTACATTATATGTAATAATGTATTTATGCTCAGGGTTTCATACAGGATTCTTTTCTGGGGGGGGGGAAGAGTTTAGGAAGGAGGGGGGGCCCCCCCACACGTTTGTTTGGCCACACCCATTTTTTGCTGAAACCACACCCGTTTGATTAAAAAGTGTCTCAAGTCTAGAATTAGTGACATCAATCTTGGAAGACTAATGCGGTTTGCAATTGAAGGACCTCAATTAACTGAAGTGAACTTTCACTAAAATATTAGATATAATTATACAAACAACAAAATCACAGAATACCATTATAAATCATAACCACAGAATACCATTGAGTAGTAACTATTATTAATTTATTTCATGAAATTCCGGGGAGAGGGAGGGGGGGGAGGATCACAGGGCGCCCCTACCTCTGTATGAAACCCTGTGCTTTTATTCATTGTATATATTAAAAGTTTTTATGTATTGTTAACGGGCTCTAGTCAGAGTATGGTGGTTGTGACAGACACATACAACTTCAGGTAATATTAGTTTGGGGGAGGTGGAGCCTACTCTAAGGCGAGGAATTGGTAAACACAGCATATTCTCTGTCAGAATGCTGCGTTGAAGCCTACTAAATTGGGAAGTGGGTGGGTGGGTTACATAAGATCAACAGACACTTTTCTGTGAAAGCTACAGAAGCTACAGGTTGCACCGTGGTACTAGCTTGTATGTTTGTGTGTGGTATACCCGCCCATGCGTGGTACAGTGTGTGCATATGAATACCATGCAGGTGCCCTAGACTGGGATTCTAATGCTACTGCACCAACTCTGCTGGCCATCGGACCGTTAACTCCATATTTATACTTTACTTCAATTAATTCATATTTTAAGCGTTCATTTATTAATGCATTGTATTTGATTATTCTTTCTTGTAATTATTTATTATTATTTTTAATTAATAATGAGTCACAATTGAGATTTTGGTATATATGGCAAAGTTCAAAGAGGTCAATGTGTGCCCATTCCGGAGGCTACTTAAAAACGTAAACATTGTGGGGGGTGTAGGGATCAGGACTGCTTATTGAATCCAAGTTTAGCTGGAGCCTAGGTGACGTCCCAGTCCCAGCAGGTACGCTGCCACCAGAATCAGTCTATAGAGTTGGGTCTTCCTGTCGTTATCACCCAGAAGCCTATCTATTACCCCTAACTAAGCCCGAAGTCGTTCAGGAAGTTATACTGAGGTAATTAAATATATTAGCCAAGGTATACAGTAGGTGCAGGATCTGACACAAGCAAAGACTAACTGAAAAGGAGGTTGGACTATATGTGAATTTATAGCCAACCACCCCCATAGTGATACATAAAAGGAATGCTCATGCCCAGTAGGCAACCATGTGTGTGTGTGTGGAAATGTTCTAGAATGTTCTTTCTTTCAGTTCTGTGCATATGGTGAATATGTGCTGCTGGCTAGGCATGAACCACTAATTAGTGGCATAGATTACATCAGTGCCTGCCATGAAACAAAAATACACAAACAAAACAATAAAGTTCTTTAATGAGCTTGCTCTTCCTTGTGGGTGGTCCCACAAACATTAGCACAGACACAAGAAGTTCGAAAGAAAAGACTTTGAAATAATGCAGGTAAAAAAAAAACAGAAAAGAGCTATGGAGACAGAATGGGAGAGATGTTCACAGTTAGGTCTTCCAAAGTTAGTCAAGTTCATTTATTTTTTTAGCGGCGGTGGTAGCTAAGTTATCTTCGTCGATGCGCTGCTCATCATAGCTATGCACCTTACATTTTGTTCTTATTTGCAAATCCAAAGTCCAATAGTGAAGTCACTAAGAGAATACAACGTAATGCTATATCTACTAGATCTCTGGTACAATAGAGCATTTTGAACAGAGCGTACTTTGTAACGGCGACAAGCATAAAACGAAAACCGTTAGTTTATCGATCCTTACTCGTATCATCCTTGGAAATTGGATTGCTTCTATCATTTGTCCAATAGTCAAGTCACAAAGAGAATACAGCGCAGGTCTTGTGCTGGTATATCCAGTGAACAAGTATGTATAAAAGTGTTGTGTGCTGCTAACACACAACACTTTAGCAATAAACTAAACAAAAAAAGTTTAACAAAAAATTAGCTGCTAGCATTCATATTTAAATTTCAGTCAGATAAGCTGGCTCACCATCTGTGCTGAAGCACATCACTAGTTATTTATCATTTCTTTTATGAATATTCTATTTGTATTTCAAATTACTTATTTTATGAATATTAAACATGTCCCTATCTAGTAAGAAAAATGAGCACCCAAGGTTCCAAATAGATACCTTGACACCCAGGATGAATAATTATACATCCAACTTCATCTGCTGATACTGTATCTGACGTCTGAAAAATCTCTGCACAGCAAGTACATTCTGTTGCAGTGAGTATTACTACACAATTGCTAAGTGAACACCTCAAAAAGGACGGACTAGTAGTTAGAGTCCAATCAGAAAATATTTTGTGGTAGCCTTCTGTTTGGGCCCTGTGTGAACTGTTGTGAACACACCATACACCACACTCCATTTGCACCTAGGTACAGTCATATATCTTTCTCACTCCCCCACCAAGACCTCGTGCTCACCTTCGTGGCATTATCTGGTTGGTCGATATGAATTCCTCCCCTCACCACACACACTTCTATTAGGTTCAGCTTTTTTCCCCATTTTCTGTGTACACTGTCAACCTCAGTCTTCTTCTGCTAAGGTGCTTTATTTAGGATTCAGGAAGGTGTTGGGGGTGATGGATTACCATGTCAAAGATTCTTGTTCCAGCTGCTCTATGTGGGCGAGTGATATTTCCTTGTATCAGTCAGGCGTAACTCTGACTGTTAGTCTCACCCTCGGAAATTAAATTTAAGGAAGTAAAGATGCTGCAAAGAATGGTACCATGTGAAGCAACCACTCACTTTTGAGTTATATGGTTTTGGGCCATGTTTATACATGATATAAGAGTACTCATGATATTTGTAGAAATTTATTTTCCACCAGTTACCCTTTAATTTGTTTATCAATACTATAAATATATTTTTGTTACTAGCTACTTCCTTATTTACCTGATGCTGCCTTCTGCCTGGCCTCCTTTCTGGCAGCAGCTTTGTCGTGCCAGTCACAAGTACAGGGTTTGTCCCCGCCAAAAAAAGGACTCTTTCTGCTTCTAGACATCCTTGTATCTTGGCTGCTGACCTCTCCTTTCAAACACTGCAGCCTCCCGCAAAACCACGAGCTGCTCAGGGTACTGGCTTAAGCCTCTGAAATGATGGGATCGCTTCTGAGCCATTGAAATAATTGAATAATCACTATCCAAACGCTTAGAAAGAGACAGAACATACTGTACACGAAACACTTCTTCGCGGAAGTTGCACGCGCTTTTATTTACCTACGACGACACACCCTGTCTGGCGTCGCCGACCCTTTTCCTTTCCTATTATTGGCGAGCGAGCAAGACAGTATTAGGGGTGGATAATGCAAAATCGGGTATATGTTATATGTATGGATGTATGGATGGTACGTATGCCCTTTAAATGCACGTGCGGGGAAATTAGGGGTGGATAATGCAAAATCGGGTATATGTTATGTATATATGGATGGATGGTACGTATGCTCTTTAAACGCGCGCGCAGGCAACTTTTTTCTCTCCTAAAAACAAGGCTTATAGGCTTGACCCCAGTTTACTCTGAAACTACAGCATTAAGCAAGCCTTACTTTATACTTAAGCGCAGAAGTGTGAGAAAATTCATGCGAAAACGCTTCTTTTGAAGGCGTTGGAGAAGTCCAGGAAAAGGCACCAGCATTGATCCGGGTCATCAGAGGAGGAGAGCAGATGTGAAGTGGTGTGGATGATGGCCTCGCAGCCGCCTTGGACTCCAACACCCAGTTGAAGGGGGGTGAGTGAAGAGATAGTAGAACAGCGGGAGGTGGAGGCCAGACACTTGGAAGTGAGCAGGCGCAGGACTTCTCCTACGGCAATGGGGCGGTGACCACCGCTCTTCTTGGGCGAGGCAAGGAGGGTGGCCCCACAGAGGTGGGAGAGGACCGAAGGAGGGGCTCTGCCAGCAGCTAATAGATTGACGAGGCTAGTGAGGGTGGTAAGGGCCTGGGCAGCACAATCTGGGCATCGAATAGCGTCCTGAAAGTGACTAGGGCGCAGACTGGAGGGCCCAGGGGCAGAGGCATTGGGGAATGATCGCACTCCCTGGAGGACTGCAGGCTGGCAAAGATGGCAGATGATGACGGAACTGGGTCCAGAGGGACAGAGGGAGGAAGGAGGTGCCTGGGGGTGTTTCTTCCGCATCTCTTGAAGGATTTCCGGAGACGGGGAGGCTAGGCCGTCAGATGTCATGGATGGTCTTGCTGTACCGGCCGTCCTGCGCAGCACGCCTGGCTACTCCTTGGAGGTGGGGGCAGATGAGCGTGATTGCCTCCTGGCGAGGGACTGGGCATCCTCGAGAGCCTCGGACCAAAGGGAGACCAAGTCACCATCTGCCCAACGCCGGAGGCTAGACTTCACCCGCTTCATGATCCCACGCCAACGAAGCCTGCAGTAGGACTTCGGGCACCAATTCCTACTTTGCGCATGCGCATGTTCTTGTACATGTAAAAACTGCTGCTTTTACTCACGTACTCCACATCACGGGCGGCAGCTAAAAACGGTACCCACCAGTTGCGATCGACTTGCTGGATCGGGAAAAAAAACTAGTTCCTGAGGTGGATAGATTGGATGTATACCAGTCTTCAGAAAAACTTGAGGAATTACTGTGCACGAATCGAGCACAAGCTATTGATTATGATTACTGTTATGATATGGTCGGCTGCAGGTCTCATAGCTGGCTTAGTGTACTTAGAAACTTATCAGATGGTGATGGCTCTCTGGGTGGCTGTGGTTATCACTACATTGTTTATCTGGGATATCTGTGGCATCAGAAGTCTTGCTAGTGGAATACCAAATCATATCACTAGAGTGGGAGAACGTATGAAGGACAAGTGGCACAGGTGGAGAGACATTGGTAAGTCAATCATTTTTAGTATCTACCAATAAATTGGGCTTAGTTAAGCATTTTTATTAAGTGAACCTAGCCCTAGCCCTAGACCATCTTTTCCAGCACCTCTCTGTGGCTGTGCAGCAAGGAATGCCTATGTCCTGGGAACAATCACCACCTAATCCTTAGTATTTATTTATTTATCTATTATTTATGTTTTGTTTATTATTTTTTTCCCTGAAGTATCTCATTTCGAATAACGTATATAAGTCACACTAATATAAAAAAAATTATTATTATTATTGCTATTAATTGTTGTTGCTATTATTATTATTGTTATTAATTGTTGTTGCTATTATTATTATTATTATTATTATGTATTATTATTATTATTATTATGTATTATTATTATTATTATTATTACCTAAAAAAAGAGAATTTAGCAATTCTTTGCTAGCATTAACTTATAAAGGCTTAAAGTACTGAAAGACTGACAAATTAATACTATATGGTTTGGTCTCACAGGGTGAAAGTGTCCATTGACAACCATACAAAATCTGTAAACTGTCTTGGTAGAGTTAAAAAAAGTTTACAAGGCTGTAGAGATCAAACTAGTTGTCAACACATTACACGCTAATCAAGATAATGTTTTGGTTGTAAATGGACATTTGTTCAGGCAGTGTGTTAGGAGTGGCTGATCATTGTATTTGGAGGATTTACACAGCTGTACAAATGAAGTCCTTTACATTATGAATGTCATGTTAAAAGTTCAGAAGGGGCATGTTTTCCTGACTTCATCAGATGTATTCCATTTTTTTGGCTTTTCCTTAGACAATACAGAATTTAAAAATGTCTGACTGTCACCAAGGATTGTATCCACAGTTGTGCATTAAACAAGTGGCCCTGGTTCGGTCCATAATTACTGCCAGAGTTTTTAACCCTCAGCTTGCATGCGCGAGAGGGTTATAGTAGTCGTCTTGTCTGTCTGTCTGTCTGTCTGTCACACTCTGGTTTCGGTGATTTGGAGATTACAGACAATTAACCCTTGATTTAGGTATGAGCTTACAGAAATATTATGTACGTAAGACCTTTTATTGTGCTACTTTTTTTAATATCGGGCTGATTGTTGAGAAAACACGAAGCTGTCACCTTCCACAGGGAAAAAACTTGAATTTCCTGTAGTCACGTATTTAGGAACATACTTTCACCATCTTTCCCATAGAGGATAGAGCTAAATGCACTATAGGACATTTAGCCCTATCCTCTATCGGAAAAGTGAAGAAACATACATATACACGGACTACAGGAAATTCAAGTTTTTGCCCTGTGTTCTCGTAGGTACTAGTTTTTGTGGGTAACGCCCCCTATCAGCACGTCGTAATCTTGAGAGCAAAAATTTCTTGCTGCCCACTGTAGTTTGGCTTATGTTAACGTTTAGCAATTTTGCTTTTAAACATCTGGTAATCTATTTTACTAGTGTATTCCATCCTACATTTTCTCCTTCCCTCCTATTCCTTCCCTTCTTCGACTCCCTCATTGTAGATTCGTCTCAAGAAGTAGCAGAAAAGTTTGTATCCAGATATGAAGATGTCTATTGGGGCCTGCAGAAATTACCAAACTTCGGTTAGTTGAGTGAAACCACATGTAAACATTATTTTAAAAAACCCATTAATTTAATATATGCAGAGTCAGATGTGCACACTTGTGTATTGTGTGCATGTGTGCATGTGTGTGTGCTGTGCATGTGTGTGTGTGCATGTGTGTGTGTGCATGTGTGTGTGTGCGCATGTGTGTGTGTGCATGTGTGTGTGTGTGCGTGTGTGTGTATGCATGTGTGCGTGTGCTACTGTGTCACATTGCAGTGTTTCTTCAGTGGTAAGAAGCATGTAAATTAATGTAGTAATAATCTTGTGGCCATCTCATTTGTCCTTGTCATCTACCAATGAGATCAGGTTTTGTGAATTATAAAATAATTGTGGTTGAGGAAAAATACCGAAAAGTTATAGTTATGTGAAAGGGCGTGGCTCAACTACCACATCATTTGCTTTTGGTTTCTGAACTGAGAAGATTTGTAGCAGTTGCAATATACCAATAAACATTTTTTTACGGTCACGTTTTAATTTGACCAATATTTTGAGGGGCATGATCTGACTTTTTATCAAAATATCCCTTCAGGTATTACCGCATCCCCTAATTAGATTTATTGATTAGTTTATGTTTTCTCCCTCTATTGTGTAGGATATCGGCGAAGAAAGCATTGGTTCAAAGCCAGTAATGAGGATGATGGTGATGTCATCATATTTGTGGTGAGTGTCATTCAAACACACATTCATACTATTATGTATAATATATATATATGTATGCATATATTAGATCAAAGACTATAAGAAAGGTCCATTGAACTTGAAAAAGAACTTAAAATTGATCAATAAGGAATTTCTACGACAGATCATGGTAAGTAGTAATTGCCAACACCTTTTCAATTTTTGAAAGTGATGCATGTCAAGTTGGGCTAAATATCTTCAGTATGATTCACTTACCTAAAATAACATTGTGAAGATATCTAGGGTGGAATAATATTCCACCCTAGATATCTTCACAATGTTATTAGCGAGCGAGCAAAGCGGGCGAGACACTCTCAGGGGTAACACAATTGAAAATCTGGATATTTGTATATATGTGTGGACATACATATGTCTTTTTGTACTTTGACCCTCGAGTTTTTGTGTTTGCTCTGTGGTCAACCCTTCCCATACCTCCACTAAACAGAATCTTTCGGTTTAGCAATCGTGTATCATTCAAGGAAATTTTATTGTTTACCCCTTCGTCTTAGGTTATTTTTGAATGCCACAAGACGCACTTTGTCGTAAAACTAATTGATTCAACACTGTGCAGTAATTCTTTAGAACTTCTTATTTTTCAAGCTGCAAAAAAAAAAAAAAACCGTGAAAACTTACTATGGTAGTGAGACCCTTTACCAGAAATAATTTCAAAAAATTCTGCCATCTATAGGTATCTGTGAGTGCTTGTTGTCAGAAGCTACTAGTAACCCAGATAGTCAGAATGCTATATTAGGGACTACAGAAAATACCAGTACACTGGAAATAAAGGCAAGAAAGTAGTTCTATATTGCTACATAAAGTACAGTCAACGGCTAGTGCTTATACTTTTAGAAATGGACTGATAGGTTCTTCTGAAGTGTTTCATTTGTGCACAGGCTAGGTTTGCCATTTGGGCTCAATATATATATATATATTTATTGCAGCTTTGATATTTTTACTTGAATATTTCCGCATCACGCGAGCGTTCTGTATTCTCCCATATTGTACGGTTTATATTGTACGCTACTTGTAGCGCGCGCGTAGCGAGTAAAATCCATGAAAATTGTATTGTAACCGGTTGAGAAAAATTTCAAAGAAGCAATAAATCACTTATCACACTCGTCGTACAATATGGGAATGATATTTACTCTCAACGCCACATTTTCACTCGCCTTTGGCTCGTGAAAATATTTTGCCGTGCTCGTAAAATATTTTCCCATATTGTACTCTGATCGTGCTATATATATTATATATATATATATATATATATATATATATATATATATATATATATATATTCCACCCTAGAAACCTTCACAATGATATCTTTAGGTACATGACCCCAGCCTGCTCTAACCCAGTGCCAGTGCTACACAAGTTTAGCCAATTGCTATAAGCTCCCCTTGGTGAAATGCTGGGGTCATGTACCTATGTGAGGATTATTGGGAAGCTTTGAATGCTAGCTGTATCCACAAGCTTTTCAAAGCTTCCCAATAATCCTCACACAGAGGTTTCAAGTCTGGTTTAGAATTAATAGAATAAAACTTCAACATGTTTGAAAGTGTGGTGATTCTACCACACCTCCCCTTCCTTCAGAGATGCTTCTTCTAGCTTCTTGAGGGAGACAACTTCATCTGGTGAAGAATTCCATGCATCAGCAATGGGATTTGCTTCTCCACTGATGTGTAATAAATCAAAATGATATTCTGATAACTTGATTTTCCATCAGGAGCCGTGATGATGGAGGTTGACCATCCAAAATACTGACAAGTGGTTTGTGATCGTTAAATGCTTTGAAGTATTTGCCAGAAAGATAGTAGTGAAAATGTTGTATGATTGCAAGTAAGGCCAATGCTTCCAAATCCAAAATTGCATAGTTCTTTTCTCTTGGCAATAATTGCCTAGAGTAAAATCCACAGGGAATCCATGACGCGAATTTCGATAGACACACAGAGCTCCTCCCACTCCATTGAGAGAGGCATCAGCAAACACACTTAATGAGTCAGAATTGACAGGGATGATTAATGAAGAGTGATTCTTGATAGCAGTGATAATAAAGTTGAATGCACTGACATAATCATTGGTGGGGTGAACAACAAATGGCTCTTCCTTTGGCATGTGAGAATTGAGGATGGTGGTATAGTTTGCAAGTGATGGTATGAATTTTGAGTAAAATGCGATTAAACCAAGAAATGATTTGAGAGCAGATTTTGATTCTGGAATTTTAAATGAGGTGATATATGAAACTCTAGCTGCAGGGATGGTGAGATTGCCTTGCCCAACATGAAAACCCAGAAAATCAAAAGATCTGAAACACCATGAGCATTAGCTGCTTTTGACAGTTAATCCAGAAATAGCTAACCTGCTGAGCACAGAAGTAATGTGAGTTAAATGATCTTCAAAACAAGTGGAAAATAACAATATCATCAATGTAAAGTAAGCAATGATTTTCAAGTCCTCTCAATACTTGCTGCTAGGGAGGAAATTGAGAATCTCCTCTCATTAGGCATAATTGAGCCATCAACCTCTAAGTACAGCAGCTCACCAATGCCAGTGTCTAAGAAAGATGGTGGCATTAGTAGTTATGTAGCTTTTGCCGCGTGCGCATGAACATAGCAGATATCCTGGCCCCTCCCTTCATTAACTCTGGTTAATTGTATTCATTAACCGCCATGCGCGAAACAGTAAAAACGGGGCGGGTCTAAGGTGCGCATTCTTATCGTAAGTTTACTTATTAAAATGAAAATGAAGCTATGGCAGTTTCTACCGCGGCTGTATTCAATAGTATGTCCGGTTATAGCTATTTCATCTTTTATACGAGCTTCCAGTTGTGCGCTGAAGGTTGCGGAGGGTGATCCAGAGCTACTAATGTAGCACAAATCTTAGAGGAAAAGAAGCGCAGAACCGTGGCTGAATGCCTCCACAAGTAAATCTGATTGTTCTGAAGTGCTCAACAGTAATGTGAAGAATCCAGTACATCACCTACACCTTTAGCTATGGCCACACATTCCAGTATTACTTTGTCCTTCACACTGATCATTTTATTCATGATTTTGCTATTTTATGCGGGAAAAAATATTTTCCCGATAAACGCTAAAGCTTAGCTGCAGCGTCCAGAGCACGGCTAATGTGTTGTTCTATTGCATGTATTTTTAGAATAGAAATAGCTACTACGTAACTAAGGTAGTCGGGCAAAAAATAAACTTAACGTTAGTTTGAAAAATGGCGATAAATTTCTCTGCAACTGAGGCGGTGGATCTTGTCTGCAACGACATTTTCGACTGCGAACGTGAGAGGGAAGGGGTACAGGAGCTATATAGCTACCGCAGAGGTACTACTGTCGAGAATAGAGAGTTGGACTTGCTCGCTAAAGCTGTCATTTCATTACCAGTTGAGGAAACTACAGTGCGTCCAGCTTAAAGAGTGAACTTTTTGAATTTATCATATAGAAACAAAATACAGCTTTTTATATGCATGTACCTTATTGTTACTCCTTTAAATGTTGTTTCCAACTGCTACAAAATCACTTTAACTCATAGAAGGTAGAGAACCGCGCATCGCCCATAGACTGCAATACATTATTCGCCATTTTATTTGACGTCACATTTTCGTCTACGCGTCGTCATTAATCGTAACTAATCGTAATTGGTTTGTGCCGCGCAACGCTTTACCCACCAGTAATACGGGTATTCCCCTTTATAGTCTCAAACCGGGCCAAACACGTGCGCAGTACCTCAGAGACAATTGTAAACAAAAAGCAGTCGTAGTTTGGTGACTTCGTTTCTACCCCTTCTGCTTGACATTCTGGTTCATTTTAGGCTCAGGACTTTGTTGCTATTCAAGGCTACTTAATAAGAGCAAGCTACAATGTGAGGTAGGTTTGTATCAGGGTTGCTTGTCCACTCAGATTTTCTTACCTGTTTAAATAGGGCCTATTTATTTAGAAACTCAGCCAATTTACTGTTTGCTGACCAAGATAATAAGATATACAATTCATCACAGACTCTATATGCCACTATTTATGCTTTAGCTGTCCATTACTCCTCATGTCTATATAGGTACAGTTCTCTATGGTTATGCTATTTACCACCCTCCAAATTCAACTGCTGCTTGTTTCTACCACAATTTCATGTCATCATAAAATTATGTAATAATATATATTGTATAATGTCATTATAAAATTATATTAATTGTCAATTTTTTTTTGTATAATTTAAAAAGTTGAAATTTAACAAGTAGATAGAAAATAATAGTAAAATCATGAATAAAATGATATGAATGATTCAGTGTGAAGGACAAAGTAATACTGGAATATGTGTGGCCATAGCTAAAGTGTAGTGATGTGCTGGATTCTTCACATTACTGTTGAGTACTTCAAAAATTCGTCACACCAAGAAAGTAAGAATAGAGTTTAAATACACGCTTAAGCACACAACACTCAGACTTACTTGAGGAGGCGTTTAGCCGCGGTCCTGTGCTTCTCTCCTCTAAGCTTTGTAGCTCCAGATAACCCTCGGCAACCTTCAACCAGTTTTAGCGCACAACTAGAAGCTCGTACAAACTACAAACTACGAGTGATTAGTTATAACTGGGCAGCCAATGTCACTGAAAAGTGCGGTAAAATGGCGCCACCAGCTGGACCTATCGCAGCAATACGCATGCGCACATTTTAGACGTCACGCTTACGTAGATCAGCCCGCGTATTATTACCTCAAACGTCATCATTTGGAGACCCTTACCATAAAAATGTAAATTTAATGAAAAATTAGCCATAATTCAGTGATTATTAAAAATGAAGCTATCAAATTAATACACATAAATTGTATCATAATTTTATACCATAGAACAAATTTATAGAGATATAACCCAATAAATTCAAAAGTTTTTTCTTAAACACTTTTTTTCATAAAACGTTAAATATTGGACGTAAAAATTTTCACCAACTTACACAATTTGGTTCAAATGAAAGATTAGGAGCTTAACTATCAGTGAACCAAGTTAGAGAGATAAGGACCAATAATTTCTCTTTTTTTTTCTTAAAAACTACCAAATTCATTGCCCAAAAGCTCTCAGTTGTATCACCTGTTACCACAAAACTAACCACAAAACCACAAAAATAATTTGAGTGCAGCTTTGTATGCCAATAATGTGTAACATTTCCAAAATTTAGATATTGATCATGCATACTTCATATATTACAGTGGTTTTTGTGATAGCATCATAAATTTCAGAAAGTTCACTCTTTAAGCTGGAAGCACTGTACTAGTTTTCAACTTGAGAGCTACTAGAGCACTGTAGGTAGCGAACATACCAGCAGCTATGTCAAAGAGGATATGGAACTTGATATTCCAGGTAAGAAAAGCAGCTATTTACGCAGTATATTGGAGGGAAAAAGTAAGAAATAGTTTTCCCGGGAACATGGCGGTAAGTTTTATTATGCCCAAAAGCACTCCCAGGAATATGGCGCTAATTTGGTCACAGCTGTAAACTCTTTTCTTACAAACTCCCAGCAATGAGTAATGATTTGACTTAGCCACCTTCGCTCTCTGAATTACTTTGGACTTCCTATTCAAAGGATGATGTCTCTACTTCTGCAAGGTCTGAATATTGAGATGATGGTAATACTGATTATGCTGAAAGCATGAAGAAAGGTTGACAAAGTATTGAATGGATGAAAAAGAAAGAGTATGAGTAAGAATGTGGCTAGAGAGAGGAGTGAGTGTGTGCAGAGGACTGGAATTGTTAGTAAAATATTCTTGTATTCTTGATGTTCTTCTGCCCAGCTATTGCCCAGCAAACAGTCACGCCTCCTCTGGTGTCATCAGTGAGCAACAGCATTGCTGGCTGAGATAACTGTCTATTATAACAGTAAAAAATTACGCACAAACAATTGCTAATATTGCACTGGAAGCATACAGATCACTTTGTTATGATGATATAGTTACATTGTGGTCCCAAAACCACTTTGTGGTTTGTTGCTAAGCAACCAAATTTGACCAAAAATGTTGAACAATACATGTACTTTCACGTGATATATGGTTGCTAGGTACTTTTTTGAACTCCTGATTTTATATTTATTTTTAAGCATTATTCATATAGAAAAAATAAATAAGTAGCCTTGAATAGCAACAAATTCCTGAGCCTAAAATGAACCAGAATGTCAAGCAGAAGGGTAGAAAAGAAGCCACCCCCTCCCCTTTAAAAGTTATTAATGGTTTTTACCACTCCAACTCAACTTGGACATACTATAGTCATAGCACTCTGATTCTACCCTAGATACCTTCACTACTCTAGTTTGTACTAGGACCTTAATTGGGTCTTGTATTGGAAAAATATCATTGTGAAGATATCTAGGGTGGAATAAATAAATACATATATAAATTATATATGTATTCCACCCTAGATATCTTCACAATGATATTTTTAGGTAACAACCTTGAAATAACTCACAATATCTCACAATATTTCACACTTCTTATTTCATGCTGTACTGTACTGAGCAAGCTCATTACCCTAGTAGTTATAGCAAGGCCAAACTAGTCAATCTAGTACTAACTTTAACAGTGAAGATATCTAGTGTGGAATAAACCACTTATTACACTTGTCAGAGTGATATGGCAAGATATTTCACTCTCAGGCTTTATTTTCACTCTGGCCTCTGGCTCATGAAAATAAATTAGCCTTCTCGTGAAATATTTCGCCATATCACACTCTGACTCATGTAAGTACTATATATTATACTATATCTTATATGTGCACACTTATACATCCCTCAGGGTCTGCAATACCTCCAGCCTGTGTTGGAGATGAAATATTTTAAGGATGAAGGTCAAGTAGTGGTGGTGCAGCCATTTCATAACCGGGGGTCTCTCAGGGATCTCATGCATCAGGTGAGTTGAAAGAGTAGTTAGATGCATTGTAGTAGCAAGTATTCAACAATTCCTGCCTAAGCTGATCTTCATGACAATGGTAGGGGAAAAAAACGTAATAATCTAGTTAAACGAACCGATGACACTGGTTGAATATTGTGCGGTAAATTTACTTTCAATTGAATTTATATTATTTTTGAACATTTTAAATTAATCTGAACTGACTTTTAGAAAATTAGAAGCATTTGTGAGTTTAGATGAGCTATAGTCTGTCCAAGTTGAGTTGGCCAGAAAAATAACTTGAATAACTTTTGAACGGAAGCAGCTATGCATCCGGGGTTTGCACCATTAGAAAGCTCGCACCAAAGTGGTTAAAGATAATTCCTCAGTATGCTCTAAAACCAGAGGGAAAGTGCTATTCCAAAACTCAATGCAAAAGTGTATAGGAATAGAAAGAAAAAAACCCACAGGTTTCCCGCTCGAAATGCGCCCGCTTTTAGTCACGCAGCATGGTCTTCATTAAGCAATTTCTTCTCTGGTGGCTGAGTATATAGCTTTATATCATGGTAAGCTTATGCTAGTGTGGAAACAGTATAGGCGGAATGTCTTGTTGTCGCAGAATGGTACAGGACCATCTGATAGAATGTTGGTAAGTTTTTTTGTCTACCTGTTCAATAACAAATGCCAATAGCCAGTATATTTCTGAGTTATTTAGCTAGCAACTTGTAAACAGCCACAGTTAAGCTATTTGTTATTTAAATTGTGTGTTTGTCAGCTGTGTTTATGCCTGATTCCTTTTTCTTCTATTGTGAGAATTCAGACCAACTCAGGCTGCATTCCACCTTCAACTCGGATCACAACTATATTTTGTATTTGTGTCTATTTATATTCTATTCATCTCAAACAGTGCTGTACTGCTGAATCCTGTGAGTAATATTTCTTGGGACACAGTAGGTAGAATTGACTGCTTTTAATCTTGTCTCTTTAGAAGAAAGCCTCACCAGTTTGCTTTTTCCATCTGCTGCACATTACCTGCGCATAAGAAACATAAATATAATTGAAAACAGACGAGATGAGCTGAACAGTCCTGAAAAACTCCATAAACTCCACTAAAGTTCTTTCTTACAATAGTTACAGAATTAATGCGCACCTTTGTACCCACCTCTTTTTCAAGTTCCAACGTTGACGTTTACGCGCATAATTGCCTTATATTCACATGACTAAATTGCTTCCGGTTTAGTACTAAATGCATTCCACATTTACCTCATTTGTGGTCATACCAACTCAACTTGGACATACTATAAGTAACATCTCTGCAGCAAATCATGCATTGTAAGTTCAATTTCTGGGACAAACAATAGAAAGATTACAATCCCTTTACGGGGCAGTGGTTGAGTGACAAATCTGGGACTATCCTGGAGCATTCAGGACAGTTGGCAAGCATGTGAGTAATTCTTGTGAAAGTTTCAGACTACACTATTACCTATTACTTTTAGAAAATACCTTCCAGAATTTTTGCTGGTCATTAAAAAAACATATTTTCTGTGGTTGCGGAAGTATTTTTCATGAAGGCAAAACTAAGAACAATTTATCCTACATTTTATTTAGTGTAGCCATGAAAATTTATGGATTTTCTTGAATAGTATTTATACTGATTCTATTTATTACTGAAATGTGGGAAGGCTCTGATTGCAAGAGCCACAAATTTTGTGTACCTAATTCATTTCGATAATTCAATTTTGCATCAGACTGTATATCTCATGACATTTTTAACCCTAATCGAAATTTGTATACTTGTGTAATTGGCGAGCGAGCGTAGCGAGCGAGACACTTACAGGGGTAACACAATTGAAAATCGGGGATGTTTGTTTGTTTATATAATGTTTGGACGTACGTAAGGCATTTTTGTACTTTGAATCTCGCGTTTTTGTGTTAGTTCGGTGGTCGACTCCGTCCCAAACTTCACTAAACAGAATCCTCTGTTTATCGATCAGTACCCGTATCACCCTAGAAATTGAATTGTTTACCGTTTTGAATTTTTTTACGGGTGCAGTTAAAAGGTGAAAACTTACGGGACTTCCATTTCTATTCGAGTTAGCGGCGGTGGTAAGTCAATGCGCTCTTTGGCATGGTTATAAGCCATACGCAACAGTATTTACTTGGAAATGCATTGTCCAACCGCGAAGGTAAGTCTTGTGTGGGTGTATGTTCAGTTGTGTCAAAGCATTGTGTGTTACAACCACTACTTAGCTAAAGAATATCACACAAAAAACGTTTAAATAACGTGTATTGTTTTGTTGTTGTTTTTTCCTTCAATTCAAACAGTTGCAGCGAGTTGTTACTATGGTACTGAAATCCCTATACAGTGTATGCGTAGTTTAAAAACTCGACCTTATTTTCAGTAGCTTCAGTGTTAGAAGTCAAAATCATTCATATAAAAATAGTATAGTCTTTAGGCTCGCTCGCCATTTGTGCTCAAGCACATCACTAGTACAGCTAGCTAATTGCAGAGTCAAAAATATGATTTTCAAGGGCATAGGAGTGACATTTAAAGTAGTCTAGTTTTAAGCTCCACCCATTGAACCCTCAGTTTGTATGCGTGTGAGAGTTATAGTAGTCTCTTCATCATTCATTCACTTTGTCAACAGCAGATCTCTAAGATGGCGGACTTTTATGTCTTGAGGTAAGAGGAACTCAGACTAAGACTGGTTCAAGTCCCTTTAATTTGCCACTTTTTTTAAATTTTTATAAATTTCAGGTTAGTTTTTTGAGAAAGCGAGAGAAAAGACAGACACTATCTGTATGGCCAAACCCTTTTTTCATTTACCTGCAACTTAGAATCGCGTTCATGTGAGCATACAATTTTTTACCGCTCCCGGTTCAAATTGTTCTGTGTTCTAGATCCAATTGTTATCTTTACATCTTAGGAAAATGTAGTGAATGTTGCTTGAGGTGTGCTTCTTTCCTCAACTGTAAGCATGCCCGCTCTTTACAAAGTGGCCCAAGTGTTTGAGTATCGTGCATGTCAGAAAGTCCAAATGTTCCAGTGGTTACCACACATTGATTTTATTGGTTGCTGAAAAGCCACATCAGCTTGTCGATTTCCTCATGCTGTAAGACTTGGAACTTCAACTTTTTTATTAACAGTAGTGACTTTGCTTGCAAATTATTGCTTTTTTATTTATTTTTTTTATTTATTTTTTATTTTTTAATAATTGGACAAAATAATGAAGTTGAAGTTAAATTGTTTATACTAAAATTATTTACAAAAACAGAATTTCATGTTCATAATGCTTCATTATAAACCCTCAAAATATTGGTCCTTCATGGAGGTGAACAGGTGAACCATCCAATCAAAAGTTATATTTTAGTGGTTTTAAAGCTTAGAGCTACACAGTACAACTTGGTTGCACCATTCTGTTCGGTCAGTATAGGATTTACACTCTCATTGACCTTTGGCCCTCAGTTGTGTGTGTAAATTCCTTACCAATCTCCATGTCATGGTGCAGTCCTGTTATACAGTTACACTCACCTCCAACCTCAGCAAAAACAAGTACACTCATAGAAAAATCAGTACACTGGAGTACTTCCTTTAATTGCTTTAATGAATATCATTAAAATGCCAATAACAATTTAACCAAAACTGATGTCTCTGGACTACGTATTATATCTCAGCTAATCATATTTTTTTATTACCTGTCTAATACTGTGTTTTTTTTTTGTTTTTTCAGAGTGATCTAACTAAATGTTGGTCTGAGAAATATAGCTCAGCATCTGGTACTCCTTTACTTACTCGTAAGGTGGCAAAACTTGGGCAGGACGTACTTGAGGTATGATCATTATTATGATTATTATGTCCACCATGCGCTGATGAATTCTCATGTTCTGTTTGTTTGTGAGTGTCCAGCTCACAATACTTATCAATTCCCTGGGCTAATTTTCAGTCTCACTTAACTACTCGTTTTAATATATTTTCAGGCTGTCTTTTGTTTGTACGAGCTAAACTTGAAGGTAATTGGTCATATACATGCTGGCAATGTATTTGTGGATGGAGAATGCTTTCGTCTTGGAGGATATGAGAATACGCTGCTTGGAATTAAGACAAATAGATTCCATGGTGACAGAAAGTGTATAGACGTTATCATGTTTGGTAGGTTCTGCTTACAAAAGTTTATTTTTAGAATTTGATGTGCTGGTGATTCCATAGGTCAGCTAATATTTGAAGCAGCCTGTGGATATGCTTTAACTTCTACTGTGCCTAATGAAGAAGACTGGAGAAGAGTGACTGATCCTCATGTGCTGAGTGCATTACAAGTAATTTTCCATGTCAATGGTCAAGGATTCTTCACTTCCACTATGAAAGAGGTAAAGATGTGGCCGTGGGTGAAGGAGTAAGGTATACTCTATGTTGTAGCTTTGTCACAGGCTGTGGGTCCTTTGATAAGGTGTGTTTTTCAATGTGAAGGGACAGATTAAATATAAATTATGTAACAGTATTTTTTTCATTCTTCTAATTCCTGTAAAAACAGAGATTAATTTCAACTGTTCTTTAAGCTCTGTGCACCATGTTAAACTAAGGAAATATTTAACCACATTAAAGAATTAATAAAGATCGTTCTTTTTCACTTCTGATTCATTGGTTCACCTTTGTGTTTTGTTGCCTGTTTTTATTCATGTTAGCCACCAGATGACTAGCCGGCTGGCAACACATTCCTGTACGCTATATCCAGCTTCAAACTTTTGGTCTAAAATATGCCTTTTAAAATAATCCCCCCTCCCTGTGGCTTTGCCATTATATAGAAAGTATTTATTGTGTACTGAATAGGCCTATTGAGTGCCTTTACATAGAAAATGTATTGAATTGGAAAGTATCATGTGCCAGCAATATTCCGCAGTAAAGGGGAAGTCCGGAGTTATTGCGTTGGGTTATTGCCCCCCTAAGCTACATTTTTACGCTTATTGCATCCCCTGAGGGATAATTCTACAATACCATTGCATGCCAATTACATTAATTAGGTTAAATAAAATAGCTTCATATGAATGCAGAGACTTTTTATTACTAGCTATGAGTAGCTGTTGAGATGAGCTAAACTCAGAATACTATAGGTTGTGATGGCCTTTTGTCAGATGTCTATCCAAATTTCTTTGAATTGAAGTAGGAGTGCTCGGTTATGCAGACTACCATCGGCACTCCACGAAAAGTCTGTCTAATTATTTGGGTGAAATATTCCAATTTTTCACTTATCCCTTTGCACAAATTAGTTATCATGTTCTCAAGTCGGATAATGTTTTGAGTATATTATAGTTTTTTGCTATTCTAAAGACTTCCGTAATTCCTCATCGTCAAGACAACTCAATGCTATAAGATGGCCTTTCACATTTCCTTTCTACTCCACCTCAAATACATTAGAGAAAAGATTTTCAATGACTTTATCAGAAAAAAAAATCGAAAGACTTCTTGCCCTTGGCAGCATCCATTACATTAGCCACTCAGTTTCTGTGCCATTCATGCATGACCAGTACTCAATAAATAGATTAGTCATTGGATACTGCAGGAATATCGCTTGTCCGTCGGAGGCATTTACACTTGTGCCGCATTCTGCGGTATTCAATGATTATTCTATATTTAACATGAGTAGTATTACATGAGTAGAGTGTGGTATGGCAGGCTAATATATATTCGAGTGTAATAAGTGGTTTATGGGATGTAACAAGTGGTGTATTCTACGCTAGATATCTTCACAGTGCAGTAGTTTGATAGTGAGGTTGTTCTTTTGTTTCTGATACTCATGCGCTATCCATTTATGTCATTCTGATTTATGTATTAACTCCTTAAATTATATTGTCTGGATCATACTTTCATTCCCTGGTGTTGTTTTAATGACGATGGGCACTAATTAAAGATAAAGATTTTTTTTTTACAATTGATTACCACATTTATCCACATTGCCAATTCTTCTAATGTGTCTCTGATTGGTTTATTGCTATAGGTGGCGGCACACGGGCTTTTTAAAAATGTAAACGATACCTGGGACTATAGACGGCTTGCTAGCACCAGAGGCAGCTTTGTGGATCGTTTTCGTATCAAGAAAGTCATGAATAAAGTGAACAAAGCAATGTGAAGTTAAAGGAGCGAGAGCTAAACAATGTAGTCATTTGCTCTAGCTTGAGTATGTTTTCTTATCCCCTAAATAGTTGTAATTTTCTATGCAGTCTTTTAGCAACTTTTTTTAATTCAATTTGTGTACATTCCCTCTTCATATTATTATTGTAAATTAACAACACAGCTTTAATATAATAGCTATTATTACTACTCGACTGGTAGTTTATACCTCCCATCTCATTATACATGTATGATAAAAGCAATAAGGATAGTATTATAATACACTTATGTCTCGCACTCTAGCAATGGTTGTTTTTTTTACCTCCTCCTCCCCCCCCCCCCCCCCCACAAAAAAAAAAAAAAGAAAAAAAAAAGAACATTTCTGCAGGTTACTGAACACATTACACAGGAGTTAATTTAAATTGAAAGTTAATGTCAACTTTTTCTTCTTCTTCAAATTATTGAAATGCAAATATACTTAAAAATCACTCTGAGCTAAGACAGCTCACTTCCTTGCTACTAACAACAAGAAGTTAATTATTATAATAGTCCCTAACTGTTCAGTACTAGAAGATAGTTGGTATGAACACAAAAAACAAACACGGTATGGGGGCGTGGCCATGTTGGGGGTGTGGCCTCACTGTCTGAAGTGGTACTTGATGTAGGGTACATCGGCATCGTTGTCATCTTTATCAGAGCACACAATATCCAGCACCAGGTTCTTCAGGTGAGGCTCGAGTGGCTTCTTTGTGGCCTCTGCACACACCTCAGACACTCTGCAACAAAACAAATCTTCATAACACAACCACAACCTTCAGTCAGACATGCAGGAAGAGAGGAAGGAGGGAGGGGGGGGGGGAGAGAAGCTTTCTGTCAGCTTGCTCCACCCCGCCCCCCAATATGTGGACTGCATGCACTACATCATTAAGCTGAATAAAAATATACAGCACTTGTTCACAAATAATTTCATGGTAATCACCAATTGTAAATATATCTTGCTTTTTTTTTTGCCTTTCAACTAGAGGATGGTGCTTGCCTGAACTCTCAATACTCAGTCAGAAAGAAAGAAGGGGGGAGGGGGGAGGGAGGAGAGAGAGAACACAAACAACCATAGAACTAAGTCCATATGAATAATTCAGGAGAAAGGGAGGGAGAGCAACACAGTAAAAGAGAGAGAGAAGGTTTCCATCATTTCTAACTCACGGTTTAGCCATCCTGGCCTTGACCTTGTCTTTGTTCATGAAGAAAGAGTACATGAGAGCCACGTCAAAGGAGAGCATGTTAATGGACAGCTGGTGCTTCTCTGAGAAATAGTCCATGAACTGCTGGAGAGTCATCTCACCGCCATCCTTACCCACTCCCACACCTTCCACCTCAAACCTGTCCCACAGGGTCCATTCCTTGTCCAGGTACTAACAAACAAACAAACACGCAGACACACACTTTAAAGGGTAGGCCCAGTTTTTTAAAATTTTCCCCCTTATTCTAAATGCCTCCAAAGTCTTCTCCCCGGGATGCCTGAACACTGTGCTGTGCTTGCAGATTTAACAGAACTTCAAAAACCAGCATTTATATAACAGAATGCCAATGATGTCAACAGGCAACTGGAGACATCATCAACCATAAAACCAATGTACAAATCCATTGCCTCTAACTGTTTAAGGCAGGGAAATCAATCTATCATGATCTGAATCCAGAATATTATTTTTTTCTAATACACCAACACACTCCTAGTTTCATCCCTCGTGTATAGCAGTAAATACTAAGTTCTAGCGTTTAGGTCAGTCTCCTGCCTTGCAAGGTCTGATAGTCATTGAATGACAGTAACTTTCAATTCTCTATCGTACGTGCTACTACATGACATGCATACATCCACATGTGTTCCACTGGCTTGAATCTGAACACCCTTGATAGTGTCTCACATGAACATCTTAAAATCTATATTCTACCACAAAAACAATCCTAGCAAGCAACTTCTGTGGAGCAAAAAAAAAAAGAAAAGAAAAGGAAAACCCTCACCACTCGTGTGACAGTACTTTGTATTTTCACTCAAATTGTGCCAATTTGTGCATTATAATAAACACAATCTACAATCACTTTACTATATTGCAATACTCCAGTGTCCCTCCCTACAGCATACCTTGTTCTTAGGAGCAGGAATAGGCTCAGAAAATCCAAAGAAAGGCAAGGCCAAGTTGATAAACCCATTCTTGTATGTTTCAATCTTCTTACTGCCTTGAGCCAGCTTAACAACATTAAGAAAAACACTTGATAAACAAACAAACCAAGTCATAGTATTTCACAGTACGCCCACACAAATATAATAGTCATCCAGTATTCATGTGGTGCGTGCTACTATTCTCTCCTACCTTGTACAGCTCCAGACAGACCAGTCCCACTACCAGTGAAGTTGTGGTGGCCACAGCTGGAATAATCTTGCCAGCAATACCCTTACTCTAAACACACAACAAGTAGAGCAATGGATGATTATATTAATAAGTCATCACTTGACGGAGTAATTCCCTCTAGTATGTGTGTGTGTTTGTGCCGTACCTTGTGTCTGTTGGCTGTAGGGATACTGTAATTGGTGGCACGAAGGTTAGAGGCCGCCACGATGAAGTCCAAGTGATGATTGCTATCATCATCCTACAATCACATGCATATAAACACACAATGATATAAAAAGGGTGTGCCTGTGTCTCCTATTTACGTAATGGGGAAATAGCAATCAGATATTTCCAATTATCCTCGCTGTTACAGTCTGGCTAACTAATACGTAAAGTGCACCGTACATAAAAACATTCTTAAAACTGTGTCAAATTAACAATATATCCACAAACTGAGTTGTTGCGTTGGATCTTACCTTCTCAAACTCTGCTGGCTCCATTTTGAAGTCTGGAAATTTATTCTTTGGAGGAAGATTAGCAATGAGGTCGTCAATGTCCAAGTCACCTATATCTACACACACACACACACACACACACACTAGTATTTCCAACCCCTCATGTACAGGACTTCATATAATGTTAGCTAGTTATATAACCACCCTTTACCCAATGTCCCTTGACTGTACAACCTAGTGCTGCTATAGTCACATCTCTCACCATTAAACCACTTCATCTCTCTCTCTCTCACCTCCACTCGACTCCGCTGCCTTGGCCTCTTCATCATTGGTGTGAATGACAACACCTGACTTGGGCACAAACTTTTTCACCGACACCTTACTCGTCATTTCCACCATATCCTTCCTGGAACACTCGACTGCACCAAATACAATGAACACATGCACACATACAGTGGATGGATCAATACTGTGGAGTAACACATGCACACACATACAGTGGATTGATCAATACTGTGGAGTAACACATGCACACACATACAGTGGATTGATCAATACTGTGGAGTAACACATGCACACACATACAGTGGATTGATCAATACTGTGGAGTAACACATGCACACACATACAGTGGATTGATCAATACTGTGAGGTAATTCAATGACATGCTGTCAATCTACGAGTGGTATAGTCTCAATATACATGTCCATGCATGTAACAGCATGCTGCCTCCAGTCATTGCTAACAGTTCTATTGTAATCTCATGAACACATGCTAGATTCATGTATGTAAATGCACAGTATGACGTGTTACCTTTGATGCCGTAGTTCTCAGCAAACAGGTACGTGGCCGCAACAACAAAATCAGCGTGGAGCTCATCATCTGGTTGGAAGTTGATGACTTGAGGGCATCTTTTAGGACCAGACCAGAATAGCTGCCCAGAGCTAGTCAACTGCACAACAACAACAACAACAACAACAACAACAACAACAACAACATATAGTACTGGATAAGCTGTCTAACTGATCTAACTGATCAAGTTACTTGGACAGAGACACCAACCACACTGGATTCTCGAGCCTAAGGTGATTAAACTCCCAGTGAACTACTATATGTGGTGAACACACAGATAGGCAGGAACAACCTCTCATGAGTGATTCCCACCCTAAGGAGCTCCTGACCAGTGACAAACAAAATATGTTTCTCACAACATCCTTGCCATGAGTACATCCATGAAGACACTCTGACAAGCTAGTGAAAAAGATAACCTTGTGCAAACTGTGGCACAGCTGTGTTATTCGTTCACGGAAGATGTATGCAAGCGAATAAAACAAAATGGACACACAATATTTACACTGTTGGGTTAAAAAAGTCTTTTACTATTTATTTAAATACCATCTCTAGTACTGAGCCAGAATTATCATATCGGCAATACCTAAACTGAGCAGTTTATTACATACCTACTTCAAAAAAAATAATGAAGTCAGTGCAGTAGCTGGCCGAAGAATTAATGTCCAGCCAACAGCAGTTTCCCGTCGCCGAGAAGGAGCGCCATGAGGTAATAAAATGGCAATGAGTGGAAGGCCAGTTAAACGACCACATCCAGAATCAGATTGTGCTGTACAAAAAAAGTGTGGCAAAAAAAGAGCACTTAAAACGCAAACATTATCTGCGAAAAAACGAATTAAATGATCAGGCCAATCAATTCAAGCACGGTATTGGTCACTAACCACTAACACATACAGTACTACTTGTTTAAAGTCATCGATAATATTAGTAATAACTAGTGGTGCGCTCGAATAGCGCAAATGAATGGCGAGCGAGCAGAAATTACATCTAACTGTAGTGCAGAGTGTAACCCTTTCCATTCTCAGTTAGCATCAGAGAATCTAAAGTCTCTGATTCCAGACTAAACTAACAGAATTACCTGAATAAACTTCGAAAGTAGTGGCAAAGAAGCGCAGCTTGACAAAGACTTCACAATTGTTTCAAGAAAAGAGTAGCTATAAACGTTTTGGTTGAAACAAAGTTGCGTAAGGCAGTGCAGCAGGATTCTCCGCGCACGTTAATTGAAAAATACAGGAACTGTGAATGCTTTACCTAACTTACGTAATTAGAAGCGCGGGCGAATATTTTTGACGTACGCATATATACATATATATATATATATATATCTGAAATCTCAATTGAACATGACTGAGAGTCAGCTTCGCTCGCTCGCTGAACTAGTGATGTGCTCTAATAGCACAAAATAGCGAAGCGAGCGATGCATGTTCCCTGTAATTGCAGCTATTCCATGCATGCTTGGTGTGGCTACAAAATACTGTCAGATTCTTTACTTTGCTACCTTTTTCTGTTTCGTTCTAGCTCTCCTCCTCCTTGCCCTGTCTTTTTCATTTCTTATCGCTCTCCTTACTAATTTTTCTTCAGGAGTTTCTAACGCCCTCAAAGCTCTTGACAGAGCGTTTCTAACGTTTTGTCTACTGGGTATCGCTACTACGTACGGCGGGTAAACAAAACAAAATGTTGCTAAGAAGGTTACCCGCCCGCGCAAGCGTGTAGGAGAAAGGTACACATGTACGCCCACGCAAGAACAAAAACAATTTCTAGACCTAAATATATATATATCGCGAACTCATTAGAGAGTCAGCTCCGCTCGCTTCGCTGAATCATCATCAATCCACCAACTCATAACCTCTATTGTGTTTGTTGTTTTTGTTTCTTTGGCAGTATGTACTACATTTTTTGTACAACTTAATACTATTTAACTTTCTGCTCCTTCCATTCCCTAATTAATTTTGATTGTTGAAATTGACGACCTCAGTAATGCTTAAAAAAGTTAGCATTTTATTTTTATATTATTATTATTATTGTGGTGATCTGACATTTACACTTTTTTCCTATGATATCATTTCCATTGGGCATTACCAGACCGTAAATACAAGCCTTATAATATTGAAGAATAATATTTTTAAAAATACATACTGAGAAGTCTCATTGCTCAACCATGATGTCTTCGAGTGTAAACTGTGGACTAGCTTGACGTAAAAATGCCAGTTACTGTTGTTTAAAGGTTCAATTGCTTCATTAATGAACATTTTCAGTAATATTTGAAGTCAATATCTAAAAGGTAGCGTTTATGTATTTTTTCTAACCGTGTTTTTTTTTCTTGCCGACAAAGGCATAAAGCTAACAGTATTACGTCTGGTCAAAGCTTCCAGGACTAAAACATTTAAAAATGCTTGCATATAAAAATCAAACTTTTAATATCTATTTTTTTATTATGCATTTTAAAAACATGGTGAAATCTGATGATCAGATTACACTTAAAGTGGGGAAGTAACCCCCCCCCCCCCCTCACACACACACACTATATGAAACCCTACAAATGTGGCCATGAGTGTGTACTGAGAGAAAATTTATTCCATGGAGTGCACATTAAAAGCGCAACTTTCTAAATAATGCCCAATGCTGTGTAATCGTTAGAACACCTGACACGACCCACTTAAGATGACCCACTTAACATGGAGGGGGGAGAAGGGCAAAAAAATCTACTAGGGCACAATCTGAGAACATTTAACCTTCTGAAACTTATTAGTATGAGTAATAGCACGGGTAACCATGCTATTTGGGATTAGTAGCACAAGTAACGCGATTGAAATAGCACAAGGTGAAGCCAAGTGCTATTTCAATAGCTTTACGAGTGCTTTTGATCCCTAATAGCACGGGTTACCCATGCTATCACTTGCTAATAGTAGGCCAACTTTCTCAAAAATGTCATTAGCAATTGCAGCTACACTGTATCGTTCACTCACTATCTCCTTATTTCAGTATTAGCTTCCACTGGAACTTCGTTTTCAACGTATGGCTCCTCCTAATCTGTTGAAAAACATTCTGTCTAGTGTCTAATTAGGGGGACAAAGATCGTGAACTTAGGACGAAAAGTAATCTCTTACCAGCATGCCTTTATGATGAACCTAACTGGTGGTCATGGCAACCAGGGGTTCGATCTAAACAAGTTACATGTGCAATAACAATTATTTTAGTGGATGACACAATAACTCTTCAACCTTCAACATTGATGTCGCTTCTCTCTAGGTAGGTCATTCTGTGGTAAAAATGACCTAAGAAACTGTACATTTCTTAGGTTAACGCTGCACGCATGTGCACTTACTCGTATTATTTCACTTAGCTGCGATGGTATTTCACTTAATTTCCACTTAGTTACTGTGCTATATCCATTAGTTATGCAGTATTTCAATTAGTTACACGCTATTTCACTTTCCCTGTGCGATTTCAATTCGACAGCGATTTTTCCCATACATTTTAGAAGGGCAACTTACGTGCTGTACTATTATATATTTAATAGTACAGCGCGTAAGTTGCCCATTAAAAATGTATGGGAAAAAAAATCGCCGTTCAATTGAAATCACATGGGGAAAGTGAAATACCATGGTATGTAGCTAAGTGAAGTAGTACGGATAAGTGCATATGCGTGCAGCATTAACCTTGGAAACGTACAGTTCGAGTAGTTTCTAGTTGGAGACAATGTCATTCTTTACCACAGAAGCTCTACCCGTATTAGATGGAATGTTTATGAACAGTTTAGGAGGAGCCTTACGTTGAAAACAAAGTTCCAGTGGAAGCTAACCCTGAAATAAGGAGATAGTGAGTGAGCTATACAGTGTAGCTACAATTGCTAATGACTTTTTAAAAAGCTGGCCTACTAAGCAAGTGATAGCACAGGTAACCTGTGCTATTGAACCCGAATAGCATGGTTACCCGTGCTATTACTTTTACATAATAAAAGAAAATTTGACTTTATTTCTTTGCAATTGTCAGCCATTCTACCAGCAGAAATTAATTGGAAAAAGATTAAAGTAAATAAAGCAAAAAGTATATCATGTTTTATTCCGGTAGAGAGCACGGCAAGACCATCAGATACACAATGTCCACATGATAAAGAATGTACAATAAAAAAAAAATTATTAGCTCTAATCACCCCGCACTTACCTAAGAGCTAGAAAGGAATATTGTAATGTCCACACCAGATCTTGTCCGAGTAAACCATATTGAAGCCTTACGAGTTCACACCTACAGGGGATATTATTACGTAATACAGATGTAGTTTATCTTTAATTGAAATAATGATGGCAATTCATTATGAATACAACATGCAATTATCATAATTTTTTCAAAATCCTATTTCAAACACAATCAAATGACATGGCAATATTAATATGTGACCGTCTACAGGAAAACCGGGCACAACGCGGCACCCTTCGCAAAAATTTTTTTGCACTTACAGAGTTGTCGGCGTCCAGATATTGAGCTCTCCAAGTTTTATCGTCGTAGCTTAAGTCGTTCCCACTATAATAGACCTAACCATTCCCTTCCGTCGGCTTGAAACAATACATTTTTAAGAAATCGATCGATCTTTTCTCGATATTTACGCACGCCGCGTTGTGCCCGGTTTTCCTGTAGATGGTCACATATATTTAGCTGGTGTAATAGTACATTTTTACTGTGTTAACCTGAAGACCATCCATCTCAGTAGTCCCGCAAATAGATAATTCAGATTTATTTTTTGCTTGCCAAGTAACACAGAGTGAAGTACAGCATTGAGTGTTGGCAAATGTGATGTTGTCACAACAGAATATGAATAGCAGCTGCAGGGTTTCATTTAGGGGGGGGCGAAAGGGGGCATTTGCCCCCCCTTGGGTTCTAAATGCCCCCCCTTGGATTCTAAGTGCCCCCCACCCTTTTGAAAGAACCGATATTTATTAAGAGAAAAATGTAAACCAAATTAATAATAAACAATATTCACACAGCAATTCGTCTAGGTTTTTTGTTCCATACTGTAATAATATCATTTAATTGTGTAGATGAGAGCGTCTCGGGTGTCTCCATGGCTATTTTCATCAAATAGGATAATTGTGATTGCCCAATTCGATTTCGAATTCGTGTTTTAATTAGTTTCATTTTGGAGAAGCTCCTTTCCACTGAAGCAGTGCTGACAGGGATAGATAGACATATGTTTGCCAGGGTGCTAATATTTGGAAAAATTTCACTAAGCATATCACTTGTGGTGAGCTCTTTCAACTGCAAGTGCAGGTTACCTTTCGGCTTCTTCGATAAGTAGCTTCGAAATGTTTTCCACTCCTCTCGGGTTTCGCGGGAAATAAGAGCTTCTTTGGTGTATTCATCTCCACCAGCAGTCTTAGCAGGCAGCTCTGCACCATAGTGAGCTAATTGGCGAGCGAGCGTAGCGAGCGAGACACTTACAGGGGTAACACAATCGAAAATCGGGGATGTTTGTTTATTTATTTAGATATATGTTTGGACGTATGTATGTCATTTTGTACTTTGACCCTCGCGTTTTTGTGTTAGTTCGATTGTCGATCCCGTCCCAAATTGCACTAAACAGAATCCTCTGATTTATCGATCAGTACCCGTATCACCCTAGAAATTGAATTGTTTACCGTTTTGAATTCTTTTGCGGGTGCAGTTAAAACTTGAAAACTTAAGGTACTTCCATTTCTATTCGAGTTATAGTGGCGGTGGTAAGTCAATGCGCTCTTTGTCATGGTTATAAGCCGTGCGCAACAGTATTTACTTGAAAATACATTGTCCACTTGACTAGACTACCCCGAAGGTAAGTCTGTGTAGGTGCATGTCCAGTTGCCAAAGCATTGTGTGTTACAACCACTACTTAGCTAAAGAATATCACAAAGAAAACTTTTAAATAACGTGTATTGTTTTGTTGTTGTTTTTTTCCTTCAATTCAAGCAGTTGCAGAGAGTTGTTACTATGGCACTGAAATCCCTTTACCCTGTATGCGAAATTAAAAACTGGACCTTATTTTCAGTAGCTTCAGTGTTAGAAGTCAAAATCATTCATATAAAAATAGTATAGTCTTTAGGCTCGCTCGCCATTTGTGCTCAAGCACATCACTAGTAGTACATCTATTAAGTCCTCACCATATGTATGGAAGTCAGAAGAGTCAGCAGCTGGCACTTTCTTCGGATCAAAGATGCCAAATGAGGAGACAATATCTTGTGAAATAAATCTGCTGGATATGTTTGCCTTCAGCATCCTGATAAACGGTTCAGCCACTTGTCCTTGGAATGTAGCAATGCTTTCCGTGGTTAACGTGATGTCAGTGACTTCTTCGATCTCATTCTTTGCATCCATCAGTTCTAATACCCAGTTAGCAGCAGGTAACATGGCATCATCAAGTGTATTGAGAGTGGCATCAACAAGAGGGGTGATAGCTGTCAAGTCTATTCTCTCAGTCTGGAGAGCTCTGCTCAACTTTGCCACTTGTGGCAGAACATAATCAAGGAGGTATATGGCCACTAAAGTTGAGGGCCTACATAAGGCTTTACTGATACCTAGAGCTTCAGGTGCATGTGTCTGCTCATAGATATTGTTTAGAGCAGTCACAATTGCACTGTAGCTAGCTTTGACTGCCTTCACACAGCGTTCATGGGACAGCCAGCGAGTATCTGATGGTTTCACAACTTTCAGCTCAGGTAAGTCAAGCACCTGCTGTACTGCTTTGAGACTCTCAGCTCGCTTAGGAGAATAGTGGAAAAAATTCCAGAGGGTGGTGAGTGTGATGTACACATGTTTTATCCCACTGGTAGCATTAGCTGCTTGAACGCATGCTAGCTGTAGCAAATGGCAATGGCAGTGTGTACGAAAAGTGCATGAGGTGAAATTTTCTTCAGGAGACTCTGCACACCATTGTGTTTCCCAGAGAAAGTAGCTGCTCCATCGATCCCATACCCACCAGCTTGCTAATCTGTATGTTTTTATCTTTCATGAATTCAACAAGGGCAGAATAAATAGTCTTTGCATCAGTAGCTTTCAATGGAACTATATCCAAGAAGTGCTCAACAGGTTGACCGTCCATGTTCACCCAGCGGAAGAAAATTGAAAGCTCTTCTGTGGTCGTCACATCAGTGCACTCATCTGCCATTATGCTGAAATGGGAAGCTTGGCGAAGCCGTTTCAGTAAACATCTTCAGCCCATAAGCCAACTGCCTCAACAAATTCAACAACAGCAACTTTAGATGTGTAGGTTGCATTTAATCTAGCTCTTTCAAGGAACCCCTTTAAATCTTCTGCACCACAACTTACGATTAGATCAATAAGTTCATCAAAATTTGTTGTGTGGGGAATGTGGCGACGAGCTAGAAAATGGGTGCAACGAATTAGAGCTTTAATGGCCATTCTGTTCTTTAACTTTTCCTCATCATTAATTTGTTGGAGTTGCTGAATGACTGACCCTTCTTGTAGTGCTGTAGCTGCAGCCATCTCTGCTTCACATGATAGGAGGTGAATATCACTCTTTGCATGAATTTTCATCTTCTCTATTGCCTTCTTCCAGTTCGTGAAAGGTTTTGAGATCCATGTTCCTCCTGTTCTTTGAAAAGAAATTCCTCTCTTCCTGCAAACCTTACAAAAAGCTCCTTGGAAATTTTTATCAAACATCAGCCAATTGAAGCTCTCTTCCCATTTTTTGTTGTATTTTCGACTGCTTGCAGTGATTTTCTTGCTTTTCTCATGTGTAGTTAATCTTTCCTTTGCATGCTTCTCATGGACAATTAATCTTTTCTTGGCAGGACTTGGCTCCAAAAACTCAGTATCAGATTGATTGCTGTCAATTTTATCTTCTGTGTCACTGCTACTTGAGTGGCCAAGTGACTTTGAAGAGCTTGCACCACAGAAGAAAGAGCGAATATCCATTTGAGACTATCTTAAGCTGTCAGGGACTACGAGTGCTTAGAGTTCTGGTTCTGGAAGTTGTAGAATCTGTATAGATCAAAACTCAACAACTGCTACGGTGAGCTGAGGGCTGGCCTTTTTATAGCCAGCCAGCAACCGTAAGTGTGAATCAACGTGTGATAAACCTAAGGGGAGGTGAGAGTCAGAGTTGAATAGTGTGTGAAAAGCATCTAAATAGTGAATGTCACAGTTGACTGAAAATTGCTAGACAGTGGAGGTGAAAATGAGTAGCTGAATTAACTTGTCAGGATCTGACATATGCAGACCTCATTAGATAAGATTATGTTTTTTAATGTAGGACATAGGCCTTCCAATAATTCTATTTCACTCCCATGGTGACCAGTGCCGCCCGCCCCCCCTTACATTTTCAAAACTCTATTTTGCCCCCCCTTGCAAGAATGTCTGGATGAAACACTGAGCTGCCTAACTAGCATCCAAAACGGAGAACAAACAGAAAATTAGCAATTTTGTACGGATTTTAATAGCCGGATTTTAATAGCCAAATTAGAATAAACCATGGAAGACCCAGAAGGATTGGTTAATTAACTGCAATCTGTCAACTTGAGTTTTATTTTTTTTTACTGTTTAACTGAAAACACAGGAGACTTGAATTGCAATAATCAACCCCCACATTCTGCTGAATAGTTGGTAAACGTCTAATAGCTATTAAAGGTGCGATCCAGTCGCGCATAGTGACAAGTGAGCTAACTCAGTTAATTAAATACGGAATAAGTCGTCTATTCATTGAGCCCAAGGCATGAGTTTAGTCTCATGACAACACCTTACCGTCTATAAACACAAAACCTATTTTAGTTGTGCTATAAAGATACAAACATCTGATATTTGATAATGCCCTCCACTACTAAACTCTAATGTTTACTGGTAGCAGCACTACCATTAGCGGAAAATATTTAAATTAAGCACATACACGGTTGAATGCAAAATGCAATATTGGAGCGGACTGAGAAAAGATAGCAAGCATACAATCTGGTAAGCCTTTAAAATACTGATTTCTTTCTCAAAGCTTATGCTATTACTGAAAATGTTTTGAGCAAGTTTAATGAAATATGTCGTTAGAAACTCTCCAATGCATTGGGCACCTATGTATGCAATCTGAAGGTTCTAGCTATAAAGTAACTATTTTAAAAAATTCGGAGAAGCCGACCGGTCGTCTCCCGCTTCTAAGCGGGATCCAGAACGAAAGGGTTAAGCAACAATTGATATGCATGCTGAACAAGCTGTAGCACAAACCACACCACTAAATAACTTGCCCATTCCTGGCCAGCAATTAAACTTATCAAGATTGGTAACTTCCTTGTTCATCTATTTCAAACATAGCTAATATAAACTAACAGTTAGCAAAAATAATTATACCAACAATATAACTATAATGAGTACAACATTTGATGGATTTACTCTCTTATTTCATGTTAAAATAATGGAGTTTTGACTGCTTAAGTTTTGTTAATATAGCCAGAGAATAGGCCTATCAAAGTGATTGTAAAAATCCAAGAAGGTAAGGTAAAAGCTACACAGCCAACTTCTTTACCTCCAAAAGAAAAATTTGCGGAGTTTTTATAGCCTAAAATTTCAATTTTCTGGGACAGGCATTAGACTTTTTACATACCTGCATAGCTGCCCTCCTTGTACATTTCGCCTACTTTCCTCAGGACCTTCCTGCACCAAGTTCTTTACTCCCACCGAGTTCTTTCAAGCGTCCAAAGGAACCCTTTACCTAACCGTTCCCTTCCCCCCCCCCCCCCCCCAAAAAAAAAACAGTTAAGGGGGGGGGGGGGGGGTGCTGCACCAAATATAGGGACCGGAAGTTAACTCTAGTCGCCCCGTAAGTAGCTGTGCATCTCTTGCCTAGCTAACTATTTGGGGGGAAGGCCCCTTTGCGCAGATCGTGCCACGCATTGGGGCCTTGTGGCCAGCCCAGTTTCACATCACATGATAGGTGATGGATTTAAACACCGTAAAGGAGGATGTTAGGGGGAGGAAGATGGGAGCCAAAATTTGGTAGCCTTCTGACTAGCCCGCTATACATAGTTTCATCCAAAAACCGCCGAGGAATTTTAATGATATTCACGTACATGGGCGCGGTCGGGTCACGCCCACTGGGGGGAAAGTTTCTAATTCATCAGCTGGCTCAACCAAGGATGAGTGAGTACTGCAAGTCTTTAGAAGGTGTAGCAAAACAGAGGTACACGAAGAAAATTAACCTTCATTGGTCTCCAGGAAGAAGGTGAACCATACTCTGAAAGAAGCTTGCTCAAATTCATAGATGACCTGACTTTATGGCACACATTTTTTGTTATTTTGTACACAATACACAAAACAAGAGCTAATGCAGTGGAAAAGTTTACAAGCATACAACTATTTTCAGAGTGGGCTAGTGGACTTGAACTGTATAGATGCTTTTAATTTGACACTGTAATACTTGATATACATACATGCATTCTAGATTTGTACGTGATGTAAAGGTGTGGATTATTGGTCCTGAGCTTTGCATATTACGTGCATATGTAAATCCCAGCATGAAATCTCCCGACAAACCCCATGATGCCTGGATAGCTGTGAGAGGAGATGGCACTATTGTAACAGCTCATTGTAAATGTATGGCAGGGTAAGTAGCTAGTTGTAGTTTCAGTTGGTTAAATAATATGATGCTGGATTAATTCTTGTACGTTGAGTGAAGGGTGCTCCCACGTAGCTGCTGTGATGTTTAAGGTGGAGTCTGCAGTTCGAAATGGTTACACTGCTGGTACTTCAAGTTTATGTCGATGGAACCAGATATTTAGCAAGAAAGTAAATTTTATTAATATATATTTTAAGATTATTATTATTATTCTAGAAGAACTTTTATTTATACTTTATTTTTATAGCATGAGCCTGCTCGAATTGTCGACATCAAGTTTGTCACTCCTAAGTATGGAACTGAATCAAAGCACCAGAGTCCTGCCCACAAGATATCAGCAATAGTCTCTCCACCAAACTACAATGAAAAGAAGGCGTTCATTGAAACGGTTCAAACTTTACTTCCAACTTCTGCAGTACTAAATGTCTGCACTATGAAGATAGGCCCACGTCGTAATTATGGAGTGGCGCGACAGCTTCCACCAACAAAGTTCAGTTATATCTATACTCCTGAAATCATTTTCATAAAATGTTATAAAGATGAATATGTATTGTGTGTTTGTGTGTCTGTCTGTGTTTGCATTGGTATGTTTGTAGCTAGAATATGGAAAGCTTTCCATTCTACAATATCTAAGCTAATACAAAGCAAATGCCAACTGATAAAAATGAAATTTAGAATTTAATGTATAACTATGATCGACTCCAAAACAGGACATTAAATTTGGATTAATTTAAACACATCCAATGACTACAGGTTCCCCTAAATTCGTTAATGCACTACAAACAGTCAACAATTTGTCGATATTCGCCACATTTTCATCATTTTTATGCTTGATGAGACTCAAACTCAAAGTTCCTTTTAATATTGTGTATCTATTTACACAGTGAAGGGCAGATATTTGGTTGTCCTACAAAACAATAACAACAACAATTATGAACTATGAACTATTGACTACTTCCATACCATTAAGAAAAATGCTCATTGCATCATATTCTTGAAGACTTGACTGGATGCCACCCTTCTCTGCTTATAGCAGCTTCCCACTTCTGGCACCTAAAAAGCTGAGCCCTCCTTTCTTTCCTACATAGTTTGTACATCCAACCACACAGCAATTCTTCACCATGACTGCCACATAGCTTTCCCCCCAGTGGGCGTGACCCGACCGCGCCCATGTACGTGAATATCATTAAAATTCCTCGGCGGTTTTTGGATGAAACTATACTGTGCCGCATTATACTAGTGATGTGCTTGAGCACAAATGGCGAGCGAGCCTAAAGACTATACTATTGATTTTGACTTCTAACACTGAAGCTACTGAAAATAAGGTCCAGTTTTTTTAATTTCGCATACAGGGTAAAGGGATTTCAGTGCCATAGTAACAACTCTCTGCAACTGCTTGAATTGAAGGAAAAAAACAACAAAACAATACATGTTATTTAAAAGTTTTCTTTGTGATATTCTTTAGCTAAGTAGTGGTTGTAACACACAATGCTTTGACAACTGGACATGCACCTACACAGACTTACCTTGGGGTAGTCTAGTGGACAATGTATTTTCAAGTAAATACTGTTGCGCACGGCTTATAACCATGACAAAGAGCGCATTGACTTACCACCGCCACTATAACTCGAATAGAAATGGAAGTCCCTTAAGTTTTCAAGTTTTAACTGCACCCGCAAAAGAATTCAAAACGGTAAACAATTCAATTTCTAGGGTGATACGGGTACTGATCGATAAATCAGAGGATTCTGTTTAGTGCAATTTGGGACGGGGTCGACAATCGAACTAACACAAAAACGCGAGGGTCAAAGTACAAAATGACATACGTACGTCCATACATATATCTAAATAAACTAGTGGTGTGCTTGAGCACAAATAGCGAGCGAGCCTTAAACTACACTATTGTTAAATTTAATTTTAGCAACTAACACTCAAGCTATTAAAATAAAGTCGAGTTTTTACATTACTATGAGGTAAAGGGGTTTCAATGTCATAGTAACCGCTCCCGCAACAGTTTGAATTGAAAAAGAAGCAACAAAATCAAATCACGTTATTTAAAATTTTCTTTGTGATATTCTTAATAGTAGTTGTAACGCACAATACTTTCACACAACTGAACATACCTACGCAAGACTTACCTTCGTGGTTGCATATTTAAGTAAATACTGTTCAGTTAGGGCTTATAACTGTGACAAATAGCGCATTAACTTACCACCGCCACTAACTCTAATAGAAATGGAGCTCCCACAAGATTTTGAGTTTTAACTGCACCCCAAAACAATTCAAAGCCGTAAACAATTCAATTTCTAAGGTGATGCGGGTAATGGTCGCTAAACCGGAGGATTCTGTTTAGTGAAGTTTGGGACGGGGTCGAACGTGGAGCGAACACAAAAATACGGAGGGTCAAAGTACAAAATGACATACGTACGTCCATATTTCTAGGGAAATGTTGACACTTTGAAGTTCTGGAATGCGCGCGCGTTTAAACGACCATTTATTCAGTTTGAACGACCACGTATGCGCGCGCGTTTAAACGACAACGTATGTGCGCGAGCGTTTATTTACGACGACGTATTCAGGATTTCCATAGACTACATCTTAGAGTTGCTCGCTCGCTTCGCTCGCTCGCCAACAAATAAACAAACATCCCCGATTTTTTTCATTTTTACCCCTGTAAGTGTCTCGCTCGCTACGCTCGCTCGCCAATTATGTGGCTTCCCGCCTACACGCATGCGCTTCCTGTGTGTGCCACACCTCCCCGGTGTGGGCGCCACGTGGTGTGTCACCCGCGCGTCTAAAAACTTGTTTGCGGGTAGTGTGTCATGCTGTCGTGAGGAGCAGGCAGAGGAGTGGCTACTAATCCTGGAAGTGCGCGCAGCCAAGTCTTCTTTATCTCTGCAGCAAACTTAGTAGTTAAACGGTACCCACCAGGCTTGCCAAATCGACTTGCAGGGATTCCAGAGGTGGAAAGATCTAATGTATACCCGTCTTCAGAATAACTTGAAGAATTACTGTGCACGAATCGAGCGCAAGCTATTGGTTATGATTATGGTTATGATTACTGTTGTAATGTGGTGGGCTGCAAGTCTCATAGCAGGCTTAGTGTGCTTAGAAACTTATCAGATGGTGATGGCTCTCTGGGTGGCTGTGGTTATCACTACATTGTTTATCTGGGATATCTGTGGCATCAGAAGTCTTGCTAGTGGAATACCAAATCACATCACTAGAGTGGGAGAACGTATGAAGGACAAGTGGCACAGGTGGAGAGATATTGGTACGTCAAATCATTTTTAGCACACACCTACAAAGTAACTTAGTTAGTAAAGCATTTGTATTAAGATAATTTAGTAATTCTTCGCCAACATTAACTTAATAAAAGCTGTAAAGTATTGAAAGACTGACAAATTAATATTATATGGGTAGGTCAGTTAGGAGTGGGCTGATCATTATTTTATTGTGCTACATTTTTAATAGCTATCAGGCTGATTTTTGAGAAAACATGAAGCTGTCAGCTTCCACAGGGCAAAACTTGAATTTCCTGTAGTCACGTATTTAGGATATTTCATACTTTCACCACCTTTCCTGTAGGGGATAGGGCTAAAAGTACTATAGGGCTACTCTTTCACTGGTTCTTTTTTTCTTTTCTTTTTTAATAATACAGAATTTAAACGAAGCACCAAAGGTGTGAACCCTCAGTGACTAGCTAGAAATTACAAAATCATCTCAGACCTAAATCTATATAATAATACGCTAGTGTGTCAGTAACGGCGACAACCACAACCGACGACCACCGACGGTGTGTGTATGCGTAGGTTTCCAAAAAGGAAGGCGAAAGTACGGAAGAGAACGTAAAAGTCGATAAAGCGGATGGAATCGGCAAGGTAAGGGGTGTGTAGGGTTTACAATGGAAGGGAAGAGAGGCAAAAGGCGAGCGATTAATTACAACTAAAAGCGGGTGGGGGTTAGTGTTCAAAGACAGGCTAAGTATGAAACAGAAGACAAAAGTTTCTCAAAGTGGATGTATGGGAGCGCGTAAATTCTCACGTAAATGGCCTTGACTCGAAGGACCGTGTGGCCTATCAAAGTCTCTGCCCACAGCGCAGCGTGAGAGAGACAACGGCAGACAATGGCCATATGGTATCCTCGCTTCAAGCCACTAGCAGGTAACTCGGTTAGTTTGCTTAAGGTTTTAACTTTAATAGGCAAATTCAGGTATACAACTTACAAGACTGGATGACTTGTTACGAAGTCAGTGCCACCATATTATTCATATGGCTATGAATAATATGATTAATCATATTCATAGGGCTATGAATAATATGATTAATCATATTTGTGGTAGGTTAACAGGGGGGATACTGTCATTGTTATAGCGTGAACCAGAATGAGAAGAGTGTGCTCGCTCCTTAGAATAATGCTCATTGCGATAAGATCGGTTAGAGTGATGGCGGTAGTCATAGTTAGGCTGCTTGATAAAATCTTCATAAGCACGAAGCCTAGCAGGGGCAGTGTTTGACTTTGCAGACATAACAAATGCTCTACCCTCACGAGACATAGTGAGAACAACAAAATGAACTGCCAACCCATGAGCTAACTTTTCAAGAATAGTATCATCACTCCTCACTCTCTCCCATATTCTTAAACAAAGTAAAAATGTTATGGCTAGCTTGTTGAGACCATTCTACAGAGCTAAGGGAACCATTAGGCCTAAAAGAATCAGCACGGTATCCCAACAGTCATTCAAACTAAAGCCTCCCGAATTAATCAAATGAGTACGCATGCTATCATAATCTCCCACAAACACACCAACATGGGATCTATAATTTGTCAAGTGTTTGCCTATCAATAACTGGTCAAGAACATCTACCCACCTAAACTTTGGTACACTTTCAGAAACCATAACCCTCTCAAACCTCGACAGTGCTGAATAAATGTCTTCTCGGTACTGCATCCGTTGTAGACTTCTCCTTGCACGCTGAACTTGATCCTCCAAGCGATTTGTAGCTGCTACGGTGTCCTTTGCTTCCATGTCCTTGCGATACTTTTCAGTTTGTGAGAAATGTCGTTCATCTGAACTTTCTAGTTGTTTCCGTAGTAGGGCGAGCTGATTCTCTTGGAATTCCTGTTGCTGCTTAATATCTTCTTCCCTCTTTTCTCTGGCTTTCTTTTCGAGCTTTTCCTTGAGTTTTCTTTCCTCATGTCTGTCCTTTCGATCCTGGATTTGTTGTTGAGACCATTATTTCCATCAGCCTCTCGAGTGTAGAGCCAGTTGCAAGTCCTGCAGAAAGTGAAACAACAATAGTATTTTCACTGTCGCTGTCATCAGAATGAGATGCAACTGAAGAGTCAGTAGGGCTGGCACTCGTGTCCATGCGAGGTGAGGCAGGTATGTCCACAGCATCTGAGTCGATTGGGGCAAGAGAGTCGGTGACAGGTTGATTGGTTTTGCTGCAAGTAATGGGGCCACTGGCGTCAGTCCTGTCCTGCGATGATGACATGGCTGATATAATGAAAAATGATGATGATACAATAAAATTGGAACTCGGATAACAACAGTAATGCACGCAACTGGATAATTGTCAATACACAACAGCGTCAGTTCACAACACAGCGTCAATTCACAGAAAGTACAGAAATAAAATTAAAAAGTAAAATAAGCAGAAATACCAAATACAGAACTGAATAAGTAAGGTAAATTAATAGATGATTACAGGTGAATGCAATATCAACAGATGAATTTGGTTGGAACACACCAAACGTGGACAGAGTTATGGCAGATGAACCGATTTCGATGTTGTAGATACGTCTCAGCTCCTTTCCTTTAGACAGTAGGAGTTTGGCCACTGCTGCACACCACGTGTGGTAGGTGGATAACCAGAGACGGGTAGAAGGAAGTTGCCACCAGAGTTCTGGCCGGCTGACTTAGTCCTAGCCTCAGGTTATTAGGCCTTAGAGGGGTTGTTGGACACAGCACTTAGTGTATGTTTCAATACTATATAGCCAGAACTGAGTTACAGAAGTGCAGACAGCCAGATATATAGAAAACTGTCTGAATGTGGCATGAATGATCCAGAACATAAGGTGGTGTATAGAGGGACAAGGGAGTGAAGGGAAATAACATAAATGCATTAGTTACAGTGTTCAAGTTACAATTAGTGAATCGGATGGAAATGTGTGCAACTGAATGAATGTGTATGTTTGTATGTGAGTTCTATATGGAAGTTTGTTCTGAAAGTGTAGTTATTTCACCACAATATTCATAACCATATGCACCAATACTCATAGTTTGTACCCACTGACTTTGTCATAGTTATTGGCATAATTATAAGTTGCATATTGGTAAAGTGAAACATGCAACTTATACGCCAATAACTATGACATGAAGTCAGTGGGTAAAAACTATGAATATTGTTAATGAGATGGTAAAGTAAGCAAATTCAGGTATACAACTTACAAGACTTACAATATCTGGATGACTTGTTACGAAGTCAGTGCCACCATATTATTCATATGGCTATGAATAATATGATTAATAGTGAGTCTTCTAAGAGTCTGGCCCTTGTTCGGATGTGGTGGCACGACCCGAACAGTGGAACATAAATCAGAAGCAGGAGAGATAGACAGGAAAAGAGGGTTCCATGACTCAAGAAGTATAGCTGAAGATAGGAGAGGTGGAATAGAAGAAAAGCTCAGATAGTTCAGAAAAAAGAGAGCAGGAGAGGGAAACTTATGAAACCTTAACCAATGGTAGAGAATGATAACTGAGCAGGATAACTTGTGCTACTGCATTCTTACTTTGCAATATGTCAAGCGCCACTATGTGGCGGGGTACTTGCTAGTAATAATATATTGGCTGTTCTAATCAGGTATCAATATAACTCGAGCAATTAAAACGATAGATGTAAACGCTGTCTTCAAGAAGCTAAACAGGCCAGAGATACTCACCAGAATTTTCAGCGTGAAACCTCACTTCTGCACTTGGATAAAAACTTCCCTGCATAACCAAAACCACAGCAGGCAGCAAGAAATTTTTGCTTTCGAGATTACGATGTGCTGATAGATGTGCTGATAGGGGGCGTTACACACAAAAGCTAGTACCTACAAGAACACGGGGCAAAAACTTGAATTTCATGTAGGAAATTTCATGTTTCTCCACTTTTCTGACACTCTAATGACTGAGAAAATGCTTTTGAAAGTGGTAGGTATAACAACTTGAATGAATCGCTACACTGTACTTGTATGGTATCATATCAGGTAATTAAACCATTAAACTAGACTCGAGTATATACACTGGCCTACTTGGTAGCTTCCTATCAGGAATCACATTGAATTAGTGGTGATGCATAAACTCCTATTGCTATGCATCCAATGGTGATCTGTAGACTGACTTGTGCCTCAGTTTTCTCTAGGGCTGGCCAATGGGTTGGTACACCTCCTTTTATTATGAGCTTAACAGGCATAACTCCTGACATTTCAACTTCATGCTATTATTATTATTATTATTATCACTATTATTATTATTTTTATTTTTTTATTTTTTTTATTATTATTATTATTATTATCATATTATTATTATTATTATTATTATTATTATTATCACTATTATTATTATTTTTATTTTTTTATTTTTTTTATTATTATTATTATTATTATCATATTATTATTATTATTATTATTATTATTATCGAAACTTTATCACTAAAGGGGTCTGGAAAAAAACAAAGGAAAATGTTAAAAAATCTTAGTTAAGCCAGTGGTCCTGGGTTCAAATCCCTGGTGACAACTAAGATTTTTTCACATTTTTTCCTTTGCTTTTTTTCCAGACCCCTTTAGGTGAGAAAGTTTCAATCTAATTTTTATGAAAGGTCAGAACTTGATAATAATAATAATAATAATAATAATAATTATTATTATTATTGTTATTATGATTAATACTACTACTATTATTATTATTTGTATTTTTTATGTTTTCTTCCTTTTTACTTATTATTTATTTTATTTATTTATTTGTGTATTTTTTACCTTCCCTCCTATTTCTTTCCCTTCCTCTCTCACTCTAGATTTGTTTTATGAAGCAGCAAACAAGTTTGTCATACAATCAGGAAGTGAGTATTGGAATCTGCAGAAATCTCAGAGCTTAGGTGAGTTAGTGGACAGTTAAGAGCCTGTCCTCAATGCAAGGTGCTCATGAGCTGACAAAATCATTGTAAAAAGAAAAATATATTAACCAAAAAGAATGAAGGCAGGAAATAGGTAGGAAGGTAAAGAAACAAAATACTTAAGCTAGTGATGAGCTTCAGCACAAATGGCAAGCCAGCTGGTCTAATTTTCATTTAAATTTGAATGCTAACCACTAATAATAATATTCATTTTGTTAGTTAATTGGTGATCACTTAGTTTACTTCTTTAGCAACTTTACACACACATACACGCTTGATCACTGGTGGATATACCAGCACAAGACTTAGCATTGCACTCTATTCGTGACTTGACTATTGGACAATGGATCCGTACATAAGGCATATAGCCGTGACAAATAGCACATTAATTAAGATAACTTACTATTGCCACTAATAGAATAGAGAATGAGCTCCTCTAAGGTTGCAGGACTTAACTGCGAGTATCTCTCCTCTTTTATCTCCATTGCCGTTGTTTTTTTTTCTTCCTGGCATTATTTTCTCCTGAATTTCTCGCACCCGCACTAATGTTTACGTTTTAACCCTTAACTGCACAGCAATACATTTTAAAGTGTATATTTTTAAACGTGATCGCTGGTGCTCCCAGAGTTTTCCAAAGTTACCACTCGGCGTACTTAAACTTATAGTAGAACCATTTTTTAATAGTATCAAAATTATTAAAAATGCTCAATGTTACATCGCTGGCACTCACCAGATCTGAACTCAGCACAAAAATGGGTCTAGAAAAGTTAATCAAACTTACTGTATATCCTAAAACAAGGTTATTGGTGCTTTAGCCTGGACTATGTAATTAGATTTTTTTTCCTCTCCCTCGTATATTGTGTAGGATGGCGGCCAAGAAAGCGTTGGTTTAAAGCACGTAACATTGATGGTGATGTCATCATATCTGTGGTGAGTATCATTCAAAATGCACAAGGTCATGCCACATGGACCTACATATGTGTATATATATATATATATATATATATATATATATATATATAATATAATATATATTAGGTAAAAGAGTCCAAGCATTGTCCATTGAACTTGAAGAAGGACATAGCAGTGATTAATGAGGAATGGTTGCCAAAGATCAAGGTGAGTAATTGCCAACATCACTTCAGTTTGTAAGAGTCAACTTACAGTCAAATTAGATGACAATTGATGGACTACCAGAGGTGATTTCCAGATATTAATCTTTTCACCTGTAATTATGGCAACCAGTTGGTAACATGAAAAAAGTATGAATTTTTTTTTCCTTGTCTGTAAGACATTTAGAAAGTAATGAATTTATATAGCAAGTTAAGACGAAACTATCCACTCTATGTAAGAAAGGTGATATTTCACTATAAGTTTGTATTTTTACTTGCCTTTGGCTTGTGACAACACTTACATGTGCTTGTGAAATATCTCTCCATATTGTACAATGACTCATGCAAAAGTATTGTAACATACACACACATATATAATATATACATGAGTCAAGTGTGATATGGCAAAATATTTCATGAGCAGGCTAATTTATTTTCACAGAGCCAGAGGCAAGAAATAAAGCCTGAGAGTGAAATATCTAACCATACCACTCTGACAAGTGTAATAATTCCACACTAGATATCTTTACTACTGTAGTTAGTACTAGAGGAAGGGTGTAAAAAGTTGGTTGTAGGGGCTACCCCACACCCCCCAGGGTATATTTTAGCAGCTGCTCTAACCCTGTTGAGCTGGGCACACCAGAGGAAGGTAGCTGTAAAAACCCAGTAAATTGAAAAGTTGGCCAGTGTGAAATATCCGGAGTTATTTCACTGGTCATGTACTTAAAGATATCATTGTGAAGATATCTAGGGTGGAATAAATATATATATATATTTATTCCTTAGAGTCCATACCTCCAGCCAGTGTTAGAGTTAAAGCATTATGAGGACGAAGGCCTAGTGCTGATGGTGCAGCCATTTCATAAACTGGGGTCTCTCAGGGATTACATGCACAAGGTGAGTTTAAAAATTGATATGTTGCTGAGGCTTCGTTGGTTGGTTGGTTGTTCAATACTGAGACTAAAGCTGGTCCTCTTGGAGTAGCTGTGTGTTATGATCCTGCTAATTAATTCTGTCCAACTGCTTATTTATTGTTTGTTTACATATTGTGTTTTAGAGTATTCCAACTAAAAGTTGGTCTGAGAAGTACAGCTCAGCGTCCTGTTCTCCTTTACCCATTCATATGGTGGCAAGACTTGGTCGGCACCTACTTGAGGTACTACAGCCTATTATTATCATTATTATTATTATTATTATTATTATCATTATTATTGTTACTATTATTATTTTTAAAAAAATATTTTTATTATTATTTTATTATTTATTATTATCACTAGCAAGTACCCCACCAAGTAGTGGCGTTTATGTGCAAATTAAGAATTAGGACTGGATTACCATAGTATCCGTTGTTATTATCCATTATGTAATAGTTAGAGCATACACGCTTAGGTACTGGTGGATTTAGTGCACTGAAGCCCAAGGGCCATAGGCCCGAGGGCTTTGTGCACTAAATCCACTAGTACCTGAGCGCATGCTCTAACTATTTTAGAACCCGTTTACCCGCCAGTTTCCACTAGCAACTTGGTTTATCAGCATTTTCGCACAAATATGGCGGTGTCAAGCGAATTTCTGGCCCAAAATTAAAATTCAATTAAAATTCAATTGAAGCACACCTAGCAGGTTTACTTTAGCATTGTAGCTGCCAGCTGTTATCTCCAGATCTAACTCTATCCTGGGCTGCTCTGCTCTGCGGTAAACAGTTAAGCAGCTAGCTATGGTAAATTCCTGGGGTATGGGTGTCAGCAGGAGGGTTGTCCATCTAGGGCTGCTGGAGAGTTGTCAACTAGGGCTGGTCCCCGTCGATCTGTTTTCTCTGCCTCTTCAGCCATGAAGTACTCACTGTCAGGAGAGAATGTTAATATAGAATGTGTCTCGGATATGAGAGGGTAGTAGACCCTCACATATCATATCCAGGCCTCACACAGCTTTATCCGGCCTATTCTATTAAACTAAAACTCAAAAATAGCAATACCCCAAGGGTGGTTAGTATGCACAGTTTATATACCTAAAGGCAAAAAATAGTGCACACTTACCAAGTTAGTACACCTAGTAACAATATAGCAACGGGTTCTAAGTAATAGTTAGAGCATACGAGCTTAGGTACTGGTGGATTTAGTGCACTGAAGCCCAAGGGCCGTAGGCCCGAGGGCTTTGTGCACTAAATCCACCAGTACCTGAGCGCATGCTCTAACTATTTTAGAACCCGTTTACCCAAAGCCGGCCCAGTTTCCACTAGCAACTTGGTGTCAAGCGAATGTCAAGCGAATTTCCGGCCCAAAATTAAAATTCAATTGAAGCACGCCTGGCAGGTTTACTTTAGCATTGTAGCTGCCAGCTGTTATCTCCAGATCTAACTCTACACCCTGGGCTGCTCTGCTCTGCGGTAAACAGTTAAGCAGCTAGCTGTGGTAAATTCCTGTGTATGAGCGGTCAGCAGGAGAGTTGTCCGGAACTAGGGCTGGTCCTGTATAGGTCGGATATGAGAGGGTAGTAGACCCTCACATATCATATCCAGGCCTCACACAGCTTTATCCGGCCTATTCTATTAAACTCAAACTCAAAAATAGCAATACCCCAAGGGTGGTTAGTATGCACAGTTTATATACCTAAAGGCAAAAAATAGTGCACACTTACCAAGTTAGTACACCTAGTAACAATATAGCAACGGGTTCTAATTTAGTTTAGCTACATCAGTCCACTTATTCTCTCACTTACTTACATCCACACATCACCCGTCGTCATCTTTACTGACAACTCTTTATCAAACAGACTCAGCTAATGAATTATTCATGAGTACACACACCATCATCGGTGTTACTGACAGAGAAGCGTATTATTATATAGATTATTATTCAGTGAGCGAACGAAGCTGACTCTCAGTCGTGTTCAATTGAGATTTCAGATATACATGTATGTATATATATATAGGTATGTATGCGTACATCAAAAAAATTCTCCCGCGCTTCTAATTACGTAAGTTAGGTAAAGCGTTCACAGTTCCAGTATTTTTCAATTAACGAGCTCGGAGAATCCTGCTGAGTTAGATGTAATTTCTGTCCTATTTTTCTGTAAAAAGAGTCTGCTTGCTCGTCATGCATTTGCGCTATTCGAGCGCACCACTAGTCTAGAGGTGTTGTGGGTTCTCGGTACCTGCAGTGCGGCTTCAGGGTTCCCGCTTCTTTCACTGTTTACAGTCAGATACCGTGTTTTATTACACGGCGCGCGGGGGAATACTCCAGACAGAGAATTGCAAGTTTTACTGGATCAGGAAAAGGCGCCGTACAGCCAATAAGCTAAAGGGCGCCAAAAAAAAAAAAGCCTAGCGCCAAAACCCTAGAATCTGTGGGAGCTAAATTGAGCATTTACCTGGTTAGTTAATAGCTGTGAGTAAAGATAGCAATCTAGGCAGGCTAGGTATGTGAGTTAATGCTAGCTACTACACCAATGATGAGGTAATATTCATGATCTCAGGTTTACATCATGCCCTTTTCCATCTCCAATAATACACATGAATATAGTTATATTGCTAGAACAACAAGAATTGCCGTTGCAAATTTAATGTCAAATCATTTTATGATCTCAAGTAGCTAATTGATGTGCATATATCCTTTCTTTCTATTGAAGGTGCTAGTAGTTATTATTATTATTATTGATTGCTATTATGTTCTTCGTCCTCTTTACAATACACACAATTTACTACTATTACTATTATTATTGTGTCCACAGCGGATCTCGAATACAGCGAACTTTTATGCCTTGAGAGCAGAGGAACTCAGACTACTATTATTAATTAATATCATCATCATTTTATTATCATTGTGATTGTCATTATGATGATGATGATGATTAAGATTATTGTCCTCTTTAGCATTCACACATTATAATTTGTAAATCTATTCATTAGCTACACCCTGGGGGGGGGGGGGGGGGGGGGGGGGGGGGGGATTTTCAACATCACTCGTTTTAATATATTTTCAGGCTGTCTTTTGTTTGCACGAGATGAACTTGAAGGTGATTGGTCATATACATGCTGGCAATGTGTTTGTGGATGGAGAATGCTTTCGTCTTGGAGGATATGAGAACACGCTGCTTGGGTACAAGATGAAACATCTATTCCATGACTGTGAGGAGTGTGTAGACCTCATCATGTTTGGTAAGTTCTGCTTAAAAGGAATGTTTATTGGTAGATGTTAATGCCTGTGGTTTCCATAGGTCATCTCATATTTGAAGCAGCCTGTGGATATAAGTTAACTACTGTTGATCCTTCTGAGGAAGACTGGAGAAAAGTGACAGATCCTCTTGTGCTAAGTGCACTAAAATTAATCTTCCAAGTTGATGACCAAGGATGCTTCACTTCCACGATGGAAAAGGTAAGGTGCAGCCAAGGAGTAAGGAATGTGGTGTAGCTTGGCCACATTGGTTCATGTTATGCGTTAACCACACCCCTAAAGATAGGGAAGTACAGGAACAATTAAGTGGTTGATACGTATGAGATATAAGACATTCTACAGAATATTTAACACTCAGGATAGCTGGTCGTTGACAGCAAAGCAAGTTAGTCATGTCTGAAAATATGTGACTATAGTGATTATAGAGTCATTCTATAATCCGCTCCTTAAGGGCATTACTTGGCCATTTCTATTACACACACCATAAATGTGGCTTTACTGGTGATTTACAGCCCATATATGGATGTTGGTTTGTATACTCATTGTGATGGTTGTGTAAACAGTACTTCCAGCTGAAGAAATGAAAACTATCCTTTCCTATAACCAACTGTATATCAGAGGAATGTTTTTACATTCCCATGAAGTTCTGAGGTTGGCTGCACGGTTACTTCAGTGGTAAGAAAGCACCTGAAGTGGGAGTTGAAGACAGAAAAGAGCAAATGTACACACACATGTATTAGCTAGGTACAGTGATGGAATATATTACACCAAAGTTGTCCATCAAAATGCTTTCATTCATTAAGCAGGAAATCCTGGAGAATAGGAGAGTGGAAGGGAGAGAGAGTGTGTGTAGAGAAGGGGTTGGAGGATCAGAGGGGAGGGGAATGAAGAGAGAGAAGGGTGGGGCTAAACAATAAGGCCAAGGAAAATTTGAACTCTAGGAACCAGGTACATTGAGATTGTGAGCTGGTTTCAAAGATCTGGGTAGGACCTAGCAACATCTATACAGCCCAAACTACACCCACAGCTACACAGTACGTCACAGCATGATTGCACTTCTGATGTCCAATGGAAAAAAAAAGCGTACTCTACAAGAGAGATGTAGTACAACACTTAAAGGCGGGAACCACAAAGTCACTAATTTAAGGTGGAAGCAGATGAATTAATTTTTATTTATTTATTGAGGATTTCATTTTATGGAATGCACTTTAAATAGAATTGTAGAAAATCTGGTGGGAAGTACTTTCAATTAAACATCTCAAAAATTTGTGCACCCTCCCACACACTCACTCCTCACACCTAGGGACCACATGGTCTCAAATGATTATGTCAACAGTAATGATGTTGAAGGATTGCTAATTAAGGGACAAGTCTGGAAATTTAAGCACCTTGTCATATAACATGCCATAGGTCTCAAAACAGTTTATTGCTACAGGTGGTGACCCATGAGCTCTTCAAGGACCTGTACCGTAAACGACGTGCTAGCACCAAAGGCAGTGTTAAAAGGCGCTTTCTTAAAGAAAAGAAAGGGGAAAAGCCACAGAGTAAAGGCCTCAAGAAAGTCATGAAAAAAATGAATAAAGCAAAAAGGAGCAAGAGCTGCATATTGCAGTAACTTAGTCCACATACATCATTTCAAACAAGCGTGTTTTAACCCCTAAATGTGCAGTGTTTTAGCCACTAACTACTTTCAATTCATTTGTACTTACCACTACATGAGATTTCTTCCTGTGTCATTTGTGATCTGATATTTTTACATAAAGTAATGAAATAATTATAATAACTATTCTTTTATGAAACTTATTCACAGCTTTAATGGCTATCATTATTCTCGATTGCTTTTATCATGCATGCTGCATGTCCATATTGAGATGGGAGTTGTAAATTAACTATGAAGTAGTGCTAACTCTGACACTCGAGCTATCAGCATCAAATTAAAATTATAAAGGATGTGTAAAGTTTGGTAATAGCTGATGAGTTTGCACACTATTGTGTTCACCGTGGCTGGCTGCTAGAAATAATTACATACAGATTTTTTTTTTTTTTTTTTACTTTTTGTCCAAATTATAATATTTCTCTGGGTTGCCCATACCATCACTGAAGAAGACTTGTCAGAGTTGAAATGTCTGTTTGTGGACTTACACCATACCCTAAAGTTTAAATTCAAGCTAAGTTAATTGACCACTAACAGACGTGATGATCCATCAACATAGTCTTGAAATTACCTGTACCACGTCAAAAATGACTTCACAATCATATTCATTTATACACAACACATGAGTTTATGCTTCTAATTTTAATCGAAATGTAAATACTTAAAAAATCACTCTGAGCTAAGACCAGCTCACTTCCTTGCTACTAACAACAAGAAGTTAATTATTATAATAGTCCCTAACTGTTCAGTACTAGAAGATAGTTGGTATGAACACAAAACAAACACGGTATGGGGGCGTGGCCATGTTGGGGGTGTGGCCTCACTGTCTGAAGTGGTACTTGATGTAGGGTACATCGGCATCGTTGTCGTCTTTATCAGAGCACACAATATCCAGCACCAGGTTCTTCAGGTGAGGCTCGAGTGGCTTCTTTGTGGCCTCTGCACACACCTCAGACACTCTGCAACAAAACAAACCTTCATAACACAACCACAACCTTCAGTCAGACATGCAGGAAGAAAGAGAGGAAGGAGGGGAGGGGGGCGCAAAACAAACAAACATGATGCTAATTCCACTCGGGGTTCAATCTAGAAGGAGGGAGGGGAGGGGAGGGGGAAGCTTTTTGTTCACAATTCTCAGCCTCCTCCACTCTGCCCCCCAATATGCGGAAGTTGTATGCACTACATCATTAAGCTGAATCCAAAAATACAGCACTTAGCTCACAAATAATTTCATGGTAATCACCAACTTTAAATATATCTTTTTTTTTCTTCCCCCCCCCCCGTTCCTTTCAACTAGAGGAACTTGCACGATAGAACTAAGTCCATATGAATAATTCAGGAGAAAGGGAGGGAGAGCAGTAAGAGGGAGAGAGAGAGAGAAGGTTTCAATCATTTCCAACTCACGGTTTAGCCATCCTGGCCTTGACCTTGTCTTTGTTCATGAAGAAAGAGTACATGAGAGCCACGTCAAAGGAGAGCATGTTAATGGACAGCTGGTGCTTCTCTGAGAAATAGTCCATGAACTGCTGGAGAGTCATCTCACCGCCATCCTTACCCACTCCCACACCTTCCACCTCAAACCTGTCCCACAGGGTCCATTCCTTGTCCAGGTACTAACAAACAAACAAACACGCAGACACACATTTTAAAGGGTAGGCCCAGTTTTTAAAAATTTCCCCCCTTATTCTAAATGCCTCCAAAGTCTTCTTCCCGGGATGCCTGACCACTGTGCTGTGCTTGCAGATTGAACAGAACTTCAAAAACCAGCATTTATAAAATAGAATGCCGATGATGTCAACAGGCAACTGGAGACATCATCAACCATAAAACCAATGTACAAATCCATTGCCTCTAACTGGTTAAAGGCAGGAAAATCAATCTATCATGATCTGAATCCACAATATTATTTTTTTTCTAATACATCAACACACTCCTGTTTTCATCCCTCATGTATAGCAGTAAATACAAAGTTCTAGTGTTTAGGTCAGTCTCCTGTCAGTCTCCTGCCTTGCAAGGTCTGATAGTCATCGAACGACAGCAACTTTCAATTCTCTATCGTACATGCTACTACATGTCACACATACATCAACATGTGTTCCACAGGCTTGAATCTGAACACCCTTGATAGTGTCTCACATGAACATCTTAAAATCTATATTCTACCACAAAAACAATCCTAGCAAGCAACTTCTGTGGAGAAAAGAAGAAAAAAGGAAAAAAAAAGGAAAACCCTCACCACTCGTGACAGTACTTCGTATTTTCACTCAACATTGTGACAATTTGTGCATTATATAATAAACACAATCTACAATCACTTTACTATATTGTAATACTCCAGTGTCCGTCCCTACAGCATACCTTGTTCTTAGGAGCAGGAATAGGCTCAGAAAATCCAAAGAAAGGCAAGGCCAAGTTGATAAACCCATTCTTGTATGTTTCAATCTTCTTACTGCCTTGAGCCAGCTTAACAACATTAAGAAAAACACTTGATAAACAAACGGAACAAGTCATAGTATTTCACAGTACGCCCACACAAATATAATAGTCATCCAGTATTCATGTGGTGCGTGCTACTATTCTCTCCTACCTTGTACAGCTCCAGACAGACCAGTCCAACTACCAGTGAAGTCGTGGTAGCCACAGCTGGAATAATCTTGCCAGCAATACCCTTACTCTAAACACACAACAAGTACATCAATGGATGATTATATTAATAAGTCATCACTAGACGGAGTAATTCCCTCTAGTATGTGTGTGTGTTTGTGCCGTACCTTGTGTCTGTTGGCTGTAGGGATACTGTAATTGGTGGCACGAAGGTTAGAGGCCGCCACGATGAAGTCCAAGTGATGATTGCTATCATCATCCTACAATCACATGCGTATAAACACGCGATGATATAAAAAGGGTGTGCCTGTGTCTCCTATTTACGTAATGGGGAAATATCAATCAGAAATTTCCAATTATCCTCGATGTTACAGTCTGGCTAACTAATACGTAAAGTGCACCGTACATAAAAACATCCTTAAAACCGTGTCAAATTAACAATATATCAACAAACTGAGTTGTTGCGTTGGATCTTACCTTCTCAAACTCTGCTGGCTCCATTTTGAAGTCTGGAAATTTATCCTTTGGAGGAAGATTAGCAATGAGGTCGTCAATGTCCAAGTCACCTATACCTACGCACACACACACACACACACACACACACACTAGTATTTCCAACCCCTCATGTTCACGACTTCATATAATGTTAGCTAGTTATATAATCACCCTTTACCCAATGTCCCGAGACTGTACAACCTAGTGCTGCTATAGTCACATCTCTCACCACTAAACCACTTCATCTCTCTCTCTCTCTCACCTCCACTCGACTCCGCTGCCTTGGCCTCTTCATCATTGGTGTGAATGACAACACCTGACCTGGGCACAAACTTCTTCACTGACACCTTACTCGTCATTTCCACCATATCCTTCCTGGAACACTCGACTGCACCAAATACAATGAACACATGCACACACATACAGTGGATGGATCAATACTGTGGAGTAACACATGCACACATACAGTGGATGGATCAATACTGTGGAGTAACACATGCACATATACAGTGGATGGATCAATACTGTGGGGTAACACATGCACACATACAGTGGATGGATCAATACTGTGGAGTAACACATGCACACATACAGTGGATGGATCAATACTGTGGAGTAACACATGCACATATACAGTGGATGGATCAATACTGTGGGGTAACACATGCACACATACAGTGGATGGATCAATACTGTGGAGTAACACATGCACACACATACAGTGGATTGATCAATACTGTGGGGTAACACATGCACATATACAGTGGATGGATCAATACTGTGGGGTAACACATGCACACATCCAGTGGATTGATCAATACTGTGGGGTAACACATGCACACATACAGTGGATTGATCAATACTGTGGAGTAACACATGCACACACATACAGTGGATTGATCAATACTGTGGGGGTAACACATGCACACATACAGTGGATTGATCAATACTGTGGAGTAAC